>OIZA01000186.1_pt1 | contig 37313 bp, 31 predicted proteins | sample 1588381 | NCBI WGS metagenome assembly OIZA01 (sample SAMN03283277) | human gut metagenome | biome: human-associated habitat; material: feces | host: Homo sapiens | place: Peru | collected 2012 | reverse complement strand
ACTCATCCTCATTATTCGGTTCTGCGTCGGTTGAGTTATTTGTTGTGCCAAACTCAGTACTTACCGAGCCTGCGCCTACATCAAGTCCCTGCCACTCTTTATTGAAGTCATCAAATGCAGCACCATAAAAGAAAGACTCGTCATTCTCCGGTATCTCATGTTTTTCCTGAAACTCGTCATATGCTTCATATACAGAAATATCCGGTTTCTTGGTTGACTGTGACTCCTGTGTTGGTACCTGCTTTTTAGCCTTAGAAGCCGGTTCTTTCACTTCCTCCTCATCCTCTTCCCATCTGGAATAATCCTTCATGGACTGGCTGGAATGTTCGATGTCCTGTTCCTGCCTTGGATAATCAAACCAGTCTTCTTTTTCCTTCTGCTTCATATACTCCCTGATGCCGGCAACCGTGAATCTCTTACCAAGCTTACTGCCTCTCACTGCCTGCACCTTACCACCATTGCTGCTGCGATAAGGAAGGGCATAACTGATGGTATTCCCCTTTAAGCGGACATTCATGTGATATGTTCTCTCAAGCATATTTACCACATCATGGATGTTCTGCGTGGTTGAGTCATTCATGGCAAGTCTGATATACACACGCATTTCATCCTTGAAAGAAAGTTTTCCCCTTTTCTGCATCTGATTTTCCGATAAGGTGCGTTCCTCTCTGGTCTTATCCGGATTGTAGAAGCTGTCACGGACAGAGTGCGTCAAGCCCCGGCTCCTGCACTGTTCTCCAAAATACTCCGACATTTCCACCAGTTCCTTCGGACCTCTCCTAAAGGAAGAACCATCCTTCTGGTTACAGTTATTTACCAGAAAATGCACGTGAACATGCTCCGTATCCACATGCACTGCAAACAATACCTCAAATCCCTTTTTCCAGAAGAACTCATGAGCAAAGTCCTCTGCCATCTTGTAAGCATCTGCATAAGTCAGCTTATCATTGTCCTCCGGATGAAAGGATATGGACAGCTTCTGTGCCAGAATGTCCCGCGGGAAGAACCGGCTATACTTCTTCTGATGCATTTTCCTTGTCATAAGGACACTGTTTGCAAAGTTATCCCGATTGCAGCCAAAAGCATTATATAACTCCGACTTTGTCTTGATAACACCAGAACTTAGCTGTTCCTTCTTCTGCCCCAGAATATAATCTGCCGCACTGTGAAGCTGTGCCACAGACTTGCATGGAGCATATTTTACATTGACATTTCCGTATACTGCCATCTAATTCACCACCTTTTCATATAGCTTTAATACCGAGTCTTCCAACCGTCGGAATACTCTTTGGAACGGTTCAAATGCTGTCATGGATATCAAATCCGGATAGGCATTGATATTCCTTGCCAGCTGGTTGATATTGACACCCTGCTTTTTCAATTCATAGCAGACATCATTCATAATCTCCATAAACAGCTTTAGTGTTGTTCCGTCAATCTGCCTGCCCTTGTTAACACGGAGCAGATAGTCGATGAAATCAGCGGATGTCTTGTATCCGCTTTCCTTCATCTGCGATTCAAATTCCTGCTTTACATGGTAATCCACACGAGAGTAGATTACCTCGTCTCTTGTTCGTTTCCCCATAGTGTCCTCCTTCTTTTTATCTGTAATAAAAAAAGCCACAAAACTCATTGGTTGAATTGGCATTGCTGCCTTTTCTTCCATTTGTTTCATGGCTTCACTTTTTAGTATTTTTGTATTCAGTTATTGTGTTTTGGCTACGATTGCACTGGATTATGGCTACATACTAATAGAAATTGTGGTCTGCCCCGGTAAATTGCAGTGTCATAACCCTGTTGTGGTTCTACTGTTGCTCTGCTTTGTAGCCATTTGGTTGCAGATATTGTCTAAACTGTATCTGCTATAGCTATACTGTCCATAAGAACCGCTATCATCTGCATCCGTCTGGGTAATTCTTCGTAGCCTTGGTGTATGCGCTGCTTCGTCAGCAGGGCACATCATCCCCACAGGTCTGCCCGCCGGAAAAAAGACTCCGTCAGACAGACAAAAGCAGCCCTTCGCTTACCGCTTCGGACTGCTTTTTCCACATCTCTACTACTTATTGAAATCTTCTATTCCCTTTCCGATGTGGTGGGGATGATATAGGCAGGTAGTACCGCTGGCTTGCCAAATCGTCAAAAATAAAATCAGAGTGCCTTACGGCACCCCGATTTTATTTCCTCCTCATTGTCTTCACCATCGGTGCTACCTGCTCATGGGCTTCGCCCCCGAGACCCCCGGACAGAAAGACACACCATCTACAAAGGGGATGGTGTGTCTTTCTGTCTTTACTGCAATTGTACCCGGGAATGTAGCCGATGTATACTTGGATAATTGAATTGATTATCATCGGCTATTTCCTTCTTGCTTCTACCCTCATTACAAAACAATAGAATTCTTTCTGTAATATCTGCCGGTTCGACTTGGTGGGTGACTTGGGTGGTTCCCCCCCAAGTCATTATCCCTCTTTATGATTCGTTTTCTTCTGTTTCTATATCCAGCCTCTGTAAAATATCATATATCACACCAGAATCGTTTAATAAGCTTATAGCAAAACATTTCTTTCCTGCATCTTTTAATGATGCACCAATGTGATACGCTTTTTTGTCATCAATGATTAAAAACCTGTCATGAAATACACCTGTGTAGTTCACTTCAAGTTTGGGATACTGTTGATTGAAAGTTTCAATATCTTTTTCCGACAATCTGGTTTTCCTAACTGTGTAAATCGTAACCGATACTTTCTCTTTCTTCTTGGCCAGAATATTTAAAGTTCCCACATCGACATAATTATCAACCAATACTAGACTTTTCGTTGCACTAGCTACCAGATCTATCAGTAAGCTAAACGCATCATATATCTGTCCATCAAAAAAGATTTTCTGCTGTGATTCTTCGTGGTCAGAAATATATGCAAATACTTTATCAAATTTCTCATTTGTTTCATTTTGATAAGTTATCTGTCTTTCTTCTATTGCATTCATGCGATCATACAAAAGTGACGTGTTTGCCATATATTTACGCATTTCAACAAATGTTTCCATTATCCTGATACTGACTTGTATTGCAATATCACTCCTCAGCACCGCAAAAAGCATTGCAATACCTTGTTCTGTAAAAACATATGGCAGATATCTTCTTCCACCTCTCCCTTCTTTTGAGGTCACAAATTGTGACCTCAAAGAGTCGTACTCTTCCTTTTTTAGTTGAAACCTGAAATTCTCAGGAAATCTTTCAATATTTCTTTTTACAGCCTGATTAAAAGTCTTTGTTTCAACTTGATACAAAATTGCCAATTCACTATTATCTTTTGCCATCAAATCCTCTCTTTCTCCGGCATCTGTGCCGGTAACCAAAATAAAAAAAGTCCATGCATCTGTATCTCTACAAACACATGGACGAATTCACTGCCACTCGTGATATTTGGCGTATCCTTCCTACGAATTACTACACACTTTACTACACACTTTTTTCATCAAATTACACCATTTTACGATAAGTTACGATAGTTTCCTCTCAAATTTTTTTAACATTCAATGTCCTTTATTCTCTGTTCTTCAGCACCTCCGCGGGCACCAGCTTGTTCAGTCTGCCCACTAACAGGAAGTTGATCACCAGGTAGCAGATCAGGATACCGCCATAGATCATGCCATACAGCATCGGAGGGAACTGTAAGTCCATACCGATGGCCACGTTGGAGATAAAGTACGGGAAAATCAGATCCATGGACCATTTTGCCACCGGAACACCGATAATGGCTCCCACCATTATAATATAAAAATTCCCGTCCAGATACAGTCTGCGGATCTCTCCCTTGCGGTAGCCGAATACTTTCATCAGGGAAATGGAGAAAGCGGACCGGTCGATCATGACCTTCATCATCAGATACATGACGATCATGAAGATCAGTGCGGAAATCGCCGCCAGCATGCCGACCATGGGACCCATCATATCTGAGAAGATTTTGGAACTCTCCTCCACATTTTCTCTGGATACCGTGGAATAAAGTCTGCCGTTGTCGATGCCCAGTTCGTAATCCGCGAACACTACATTATAATAATCGTCCTCCTGATCGAACAGTTCCTGCATGGCATCCCGGTCCAAAAAGACATAAACACCGGAAGCAAAATGCACGATATCTTTCACCGTAAACGCATAATCTCTCTCGTTCACTTCATCGGAAAGCACCAGCTTGTCGCCGACTTTCAGGCCGAATTTCTGGGCGGCGGCACTGGAGATCACCGCCTCATTTTTCCTGTCGCTGGTCTCCACCGGGAAATAGGGATTGTCGTCATCGATTCCCAGCACCGTCACATCCAGATTGTAACCGTAGGCCTCTTTTTTCAGACTCTCCACATAAGCGGGAATGCCGCCCTCCGGTACCTCCTCCGTGGGATATTTATAAGTATACATATAAGCATAGGTCGTCTCATTCAGACAGGCCACCCGGAAATTTTCACACAGGACATAGCAGTCTGCCGAGATCAAAACTACCAGCAGACAGATAAACATACCGATCACTACGGCCACAGCCGAGCGCATCTCCCGAAGCAGCTGACGGATCTGGAATCTGTGCAGGAATTTCAGATTCCCCAGATTCACATCCTGGATCCTGCCTGCTCTGCCTGCGGTCTGTTCATTCCGAAGTAAGGACAGAGCAGTGCGCTTTAACTTTTTGCTGATTACCAGACAATTCACCACAGCAGCCGTCACCGGCGGCATGACCAGACTGTAGACCAGCAGATAGGCCGGTGTCACGATTGTCAGAGGCGGCAGGGAAAAGTACACGATGCTGTCCTGCATCTGCCAGCCCGTACCGTATTGGGAAAAGCCCAGAACACAGCCCACCGCTCCTCCTAAGAAGGAGATCATCATGGGATTCAACATATAATGGAACAACAGCTGTCCTCTCGTCACACCCAGCGCGTACAGCGCACCGATGACACTGCTCTCTTTTTCAATATTATGTACCACGAATACGGAGATCACATAAGTGAACATGACCATGAGGATGATTCCCGACACAATGCCTGCATATTTGTTAATGATCACATCCCCGCTGGCCGCATCGATTCTGGGATTATCTCCTGCCACCAGAAAACTTGTCAGGTTGTCAATATCGAAGGTAAAATACTCATCGATCATGTCATTGGCTTCGTCCTGCAGTTCCTGTACGCCGTCCCGCAGTTCCCGGCTGCCGTCCGCGATCTCATTTACCGCATCCGTGTAATCGATGATCCCCTGCCGGAAATCTTCCAGATCCGCCAGCGTATCCTTGGCATCTTTCAGAGAATCCCGCAGCGTGGCATCCACACTGCTGCCCTCTGCCATCAGCCGGTCCAGTTCTCCCTTATAATTGTCTGCGGTAAGGTCCACCTGGATATCGCTTTCCTCCAGCTGGGCTTCCACCATATCCATCAGGGCATCCACCACCTCATCCGTGCCGTCCACCAACGTTCCACTGGCGGTATAAAGCACACTCAGGCCATGAAACAGTTCCTGAGAGCCTCCGGCGGCCTCTCCGACTCCGGCGGTGTAAGCCTTTACTCCATCCCGGAACTGTGCCACGGTATCCAGCTGTCCCTTCACCGCAGATAACTGTGCGGCTGTCTGAGCGGCTCCCATCTGTGTGAGCATGGCTGCCATCTGGTTCAGCTGCTCCCCATAGCCGTCCGTTGTCAGGCCGGAAAACGGGATCCCCGCCGCCCCAAACTGAGCCTGCAGCTGTTCGTTCACCATGCCCAGAATGGCATTGAAAATGGCATCAGCACCCTGATTCAGTGCGGCACTGTTCTCCGTGATCTGGCTCATGCCACCCACCAGCGCTCCACCTCCGGCAGAAGCCGCGTTGACACCGTCGGTGTACTCTCTGACACCATCCCGGAACTCCTGCAGTTCTTCCAGCGACTTTTTCGCATCCTGCAGATCCTGTCTTATGGATGCGGTATACGCATGAGGATTGGCGATCATGGCAGTTAACTGCTTTTCGTAATTCGCAGAAGTCAGCGTCACTTCCACACCGGCATCCTTCAGGCTGTCATTCACCTGATCCAGCATGGCATCAAACAGTTCATCCGCTGCATCCGTCAGTTCCGCATTGTGGTCAGCCAGTTCATCCACGCCGTCCACCAGTTCCTCCACGCCATCCAGAAGCTCTTGAATGCCGTCCTGAATATCGTTTTTCGTCTCTTCCGCATCATTTAACATTTCCAGAAAATAGGTATCCGTCACTTTGCTGCGGTCCAGTTCGAAGGACTGTAACAGTTCCTTCAGTTCCTGATCCGTCATGGCATCATTCAGCAGATAGGTATAGGTATAATCCTCCGTCCGGAAATTCTGTCCTCCCGCCTTCAGAGTCTCGTAATCCTCCGCCGTGACGAATCCGAAGCCGAACAGATTGCTGTCCACGGTGGTGTCCGATGTTTTCTCATAGGCTGCATCATAATCCGGCGTGCTCCCGATGCCCGCAACAGTGAAGTCTTTTCCGCCTACGGTAAGGGTATCTCCTAATTGCAGTTCATGTTTTTCCGCATAGTGCTGTTCCAGCAGGATCTCTCCCTGTGCAGGAATCTCTTTTCCTTCTGCCGGGACGAACAGATCTACTGCTTCTCTCGCCTGATAGGCCCGGAATGTAGACTGTCCCAGATGAAAATCCAGAGAGAAGTCTCTCTGCAGGGTTATCCCTTTTTCCGTGATCTGTGCGGTCTCTTCCTCTGTCAGCGGTACGAAGACACCGAACTGTCCGTCCTCTCTGTGATGGATCCTTCCGCTCTCTTTTGTCCCCTGCATGACAGTCTCGGCAGCCCCCACGATAGCCACTACCATATACATCACCAGTGCCACCAGGAAAAACAGTGCCAGATAACGCAGCAGATTTTCCCGGATGTCCCGAAGTACCCGTTTGCTCAATATCCTCTGCATCCTATAAATCCTCCAGTTCTGCTGCCGGAACCCGCTTCTCGTTCCGATAGTTCTTGCTGATCTGTCCGTCCTTGATCATAATGACCTGATGTACCATATTCTTAATGGAATTGTTATGGGTAACGATGAGCATCGTGGTTCCATACTGGCTGTTGATATCCTCCAGCAGCATCAGGATATCCCGGGAGGTCTTGGAATCCAGCGCGCCTGTAGGTTCATCGCACAATAAGAGGCTGGGATTCTTGATCAGTGCTCTGGCGATGGCACAGCGCTGCTGTTGTCCTCCGGAAAGTTGTGCGGGAAATTTATTCTGATGCTCTGTCAGTCCCAGCACCTGTAGCAGTTCCTCCAGATTTAAAGGATTTTTGGTTAAATACTGGCAGACCTGAATGTTTTCCTTTACCGTCAGATTCGGCACCAGATTGTAGAACTGGAAGATAAATCCCAGCTTCTCCCGGCGGTAGTTGGAAAGAGCCTTACTGCCAAGCCCCGCCACTTCCTGCCCATCCACGATGATGGAGCCGGAATCCACCGCATCCAGTCCTCCGATGCAGTTGAGCAGTGTGGATTTACCGGAACCGCTGGTACCCTGAATGACACACATCTCTCCTTTTTCCACTCCTGTGCTGATCCCCTTTAATACCTGTACATAACCTCCGCCTTCTCCATAGCTTTTCTTCAGATCCTTTACTTCCAGATACATAGCCTGCCTCCTCGTTTATTGATAATGATTTTCATTAACATAACACTGTTATGTTAACGTTCTGAAACAGCACCCCTGCAAGGGCGGAACCTCTTTCGGGGTGCATTGTATTTTAACTGCCTGTCATCATGCCCATCCAGCCCCGGACCAGATACATGGTCAGGGCATCCACATGCTTCAGTGCTACACTTTCTTCTGTCTCATGCAGAAACAGATGTACAAAAGTATCTACCATAATATGAGCCATCCAGTGTGTCATATAATCATCGATCCGCGGCTTTCCGGTGGCATTCGTCACCATATCACATAATCTGCGGTACTGCTGCTCCGAGATATCCACGACTTCCTCCAGACAGTTTTCAAAGCGGGAGCCCTGGGATTTTGTCAGGAGCAGCAAAAAAGCATCCCGGTTCGCATACATCTGCCGGATGATCTGTCTGGAGGCTTCCAGATCGCCGTCATCCGCCAGCTCCAGCTGTGCCACTTGCTCTTCGTTGCACATCTCCGTTGCATAATGCTCTTCCATGGTAACATACAGCTGCCGCAGAGGCTCCTCCACCAGCGCCGCCAGAAGATCCTCCTTATCCTTGAAGAAAAAATACAGGGCTCCGGTGGTGACGCCGGCTTCTTTGCAGATATTCCGCAGGGAAGCCTTCATATATCCTTTTTCCAGAAATTCCTTCCGGGCACATTCCAGAAGGTGTTTTCTGGTCTCTTTGTTCTCATTCTGGTTATCCTGTTTGAATGGCATTTTTAATTCTCCATTATTACATATGTTCACTCGTTCACATAACATTGTTATGTTTGCATTATAAATAAAAACAGGATCACTGTCAACCCTGTTTTTATTTTCGTGATTCCGTTTTATTTTGTTTTCAGCTGTTCGATCTTTTCCTGCAGATCCGCAATGGCTCTCTGGCTGTTCTTAATGGTTTCGCACTGCTTCTCAAAGGGCGGTTCCGGCATATCACTGTACTGTTCAAAATAGATCTTGCCGATCTCCAGATAATTCTTCTTCATGACTTCCTCACAGGTAGAGATCTGACTCTTCAGATTCGCAATGGCTGCCAGTTCTTTTGCCTTGTCTGCTGCTACTTTTCCTTTTTCGGTGATGGTGTCACCGATCTTCTCTATAATATCCATCGTATGATCTCCTTTCTCTTCGTTCCCGCCGGTGCTTTCGGAGCGCTGCTCCTCTCCGTCCGGCCTCTCCGGATTCCACTTTCTGTGTATATTATTGTACCTTCTTCCGGATACCGCGTCAAGTATAAGCGCCACTTGCACACTTCCAAGAATCTGTGTTATAATCGCTTTGTAATACTATTGGAGGTGACATCATGCAGCCGCTATATACCACTCTGAAAGTCAATAATGAGATTGAATTGTGCGAAGTATCCGATCCCGATTGCAAGCAGCTTATTGAGCGTGCTTTATTAAAGAACCGGATTTCTTATTATATCCGCTGGCCGAAGGCATCTTTCTTCAGCCGCAAAAAGGACACCTGCATCATCTGCATCAACGACAATGTCAAGGATGCGGCGGAAGAGATCGTTCGTGGGATCTGTGACGAATCCGGATACAATGTGCGCTTTATTTTAAAACGTTCCTCTAATAATTATTTATAACCTTATAAAATAAATAATTTGAAAGTTATTTTGTTTATTAATTGACATTTTCTTCCTAATGGTTCATAATTACTTTATCACTTTAATACAAAGGAGGGGCTTTCTAAAATGGAAAAGCGTGTCAACAAAAATGTATTTGTATGGGTATTCTGTTTCTTACTTGGTGAATTAGGTGTTGACCGATTTGTCAGAGGACAGGTTGGTCTCGGAATCCTGAAACTCATCACCGTTGGTGGTTGTGGCGTATGGAGTCTGGTAGACTGGATCATCGCTCTTACAAAAGCATACGGTGCTGCTTACTCTGCTTCCGATGAAGTTGTATTTGTAGATGGAAAGTACACCGCATAACGTTAAAACATAAAAAGCTTTTGTCGTCTCAGGCAAAAGCTTTTTTGTTTTATGAAAAAAGCAGTAAATAACAGATTGATAGACCCTAATCATGAAAAAAAATACAAAACGTATCCTATTTCTTATTTTTATTATTTCACTGTTCCTATTATTTCTATGGTTTATAGGATATCAGTGCCCGTTACTTTTCTTTTTCGGCATTCCGTGTCCTTTTTGCGGAATGACCAGAGCTTTTTTATGTGTATTAAACGACAATATTCCAGAGTCCTTTTATTTTCATCCTCTGTGGCCTGTAGTATTGCTTATCATGGTTATTTTTGTTCTCTGTAAAATGAAAATGATCCACTTATCGGATAAAGTAGTGAATAATGGAGCTTTTATCATCGGACTCCTGTTCCTGCTATGTTTTATAATAAGACATATGACGCATTCCCCGATCGTGCAGATAGATTTTACAAAGAGCTTTCTTTACACGTTAAAAAAGGGACTGTAAAAACAGCCCCTTTTCGATATTCGTTATCAGTCAAAATCAAACTTGGTATAACGTTCGTACATTGCACCGTAACGGAATCTTGCCATTTCATTTTTCTTCAGGACATCTTCCTCGGATCCTCTGTACTGACAACGCAGACAGTAGTACTCCTTCTTATCCTTATCATAGAACATATCCATATCGATATCTCTCATGAAGCAAGAGGGACATCTGTAGTTTAATTTGCCTTTTCCAGCTTGAGCCATGTTGCAACGACCTCCTTATCCTTGATCTTGGAATTGTAACCCAGTGTAAACATCGGGGAGAATGCATATCCTTCTTTCACGTATCCGACAGCGCCTTCTGCGTTGGTGCTCATGGAGACTGCGGTCTCGATCTGAGGGATCACTGCTCTTACCTCGTCAGCGTCTGCCTTCTCCATCTCACGGCACTTGTACTCGTAATCCAGAGTCTCTACTTCATCACCCTTCTTGGTGCTTAAGGTGATACCCAGCATGTCCTCGGAGTACTCTGTGGTACCATAGCAGGCTACGATGTACTCATTCAGTTCTACATCTGCGTTAGGATCACTCATCTCCAGGATCTTACGCTCGATCTTGATTGCAGAACTGCCTTCCTCGAAGGAAACGATGGTCTGTAATTTTACGGTCAGATCATAGAACTCGATATCTACGGGATCCAGTGTCAGGATTCTGGTGTTGCCTTCCTGAGAGAAATGAGCCTTGGTACGGCACAGGCACAGATCCACTTCTTCACCGTTGTGTTTTAACTTGGCACTTCTGACAGTACCTTCTCCTGCATAGTGGGTGAAGTAACCAGCACGGTACTTCTCCTGGATCAGGAAAGGATAGGAAGCATCGGTCACATGCTTGGTGCCGATACCTACCGGCCACTCCAGCTTGGCAGCGTAAGGACGCAAGTCTACGATAGCACCGCCCTGATCCATATTTACGCAGGCACGCATGAAGGGATCGCAGTACCAGAACAGCTGCTTGTCGGAACCGTACAGAATATCTCTCCACAGAGCACACTCAGGCTCGGTGTAGGTCTTCTTCTGACGATAGTAGTCAGCGAATTCTGCCATGGTCATGTCGGTCAGCTTGCCTTCCTTTTTCAGGTCGCCGTAGTACTTCATACCGTCTTCATAGCTCTTCTTTAACAGTTCGTAAGGCTGCTCCCAACGACCCATTTTGTTCAGCCAGCCGGGTCCTACGAACATCATGTTGTATGCATATCCGTTATTGTACTTCTCCAGGGAACGATACTGGTCGATCAGGTTGTACAGATAAGGATACTCCCAGGTCTTGGTGTCGTAGATCATACCACGCAGTACGTTCTGGGGATGGGTTCCGAAGTTGGAGCCGTTACCGTCATAGCATGCCAGCAGATCTCTGGACAGGTGAGGGATTGCTACCACGCCACTGTCTTCTGCTTCGTTGGCTGCAGGTGCATGGGTATTCTGCTTGGAAGGGATCCAGGGAGCCCAGGGGCCGCCATCCATGAAGGTATACCAGGAGTTGTTACAGGTATGATATGCCTTGGGGCCCTCCTCCCAACAGGTAGCCACTTCACACTTTACGCTGGGATAGGTTGCCTTGATATAATTGGTCAGTTCTGCATCCATGTAGTAAGAACCGGTGGATTCGGGATAGAAACCGAATTTCTCATGGAACTTGCCGAATACATCATCCACGATAGACTTCTTGTCTTCCATGGAGAACATCCAGATACAGAAATCCTTGGTCTTGTACTTCTCACGGAACTCCGTGCAAGGCAGTCCTAAGAGAGACAGTGCGATCTCGTCACCGTACTTCTCGTGATCTGCCTTCGCCAGTGCTACGGCTTCGTCATTGAACAGGGAAGCGTAGGTCATCTGAATGGTGGTCTTTAAACCGTTCTTGTGTGCAGTTTCCTGCTGAAACTTGAAAATATCCAGAGACTCTGTCAGCAGTGCTTTTCTGCCCAGATTCTCTTCTTTGCCGTGTCCGGTTACTTTTTCCGCATACTCGGGAACCATCTCCGGACGGTGAATGATATTCACGATAAACTTATCCATCTTTTCCTCCATCTCGCCATTTGGCATCTTATATAATCATTCTTAAATTCCAAGAACGAATATCACATTATTTTTGAAAGTCTCTGATAACCTTCAATGCCGGTAATGTATTACCATCATAATCGAACAGTGCCTGATTGGCCCATTCGTTTCCACCGGGACCCGGATCCTGAATATATTTCAGGGACTCCTCGTTGGCCCAGCCGCAGCCGGGCATCGGGATCCATGCCGGCTCCCAATAGTAGAAGCCTTTTCCTCTGCCCTCCGGAACCTGCGCGATGCGCTCCATGACCTTCTGCATAAAAGCAGCCTGTCCTTCCGGTGTCATGGGATACTCTACCGCTTCCGCAAGCTGGGGCTTGGTAGCCATGCCCTTGCGTTCTTCGGGTGAGAGCTTCTCTCTGTCGGCATAGTCCTCCATGGTAAATCCCATGGATACCTCTGCCACGATGACATCCTTCTGATATCTCCGGGAGAGATCGTTCATATTATTGGTCAGATCATCAATGGTTCCGTGCCAGAAAGGATAATAGGACAATCCGATGACATCGAAGTCCTCCCCCCTCTGTACATAGGCATCAAACCATTCTCTGCAGCGGGCGTTGTTGCCGCCACAGTCCAGATGAAGCATCACCAGGCTGTCCGGGGATACTTCTCTCACCGCACGGATGCCTGCGCTGATGAAACGGGCAATATTATCCACGTTGTCCCATTTTCCATGAGGCCACATCAGACCATTGGTGATCTCATTACCTACCTGTACCATCTCCGGAAGCAGATCCAGATGCTTTAACTTCAGAAGTACGTCCTTTGTGTAATCATACACATGCTTCTCCAGTGCATTGGCATCAGCGTACGCCCACTCTTTCGGAGGGAACTGCTTGCCGGGATCTGCCCAGAAATCACTGTAATGCAGATCCAGCAGGTAGCTGTATCCCAGCTTTTTGCCCGCAGTAGCCAGTGCCACCAGTTTGGTGAAATCACTGGTGCCGGCACCGTAAGGCTTGCCGTCCTCACTGTAAGGATCGTTCCAGAGACGGATGCGCAGAGAGTTGGCACCGTATTTTTTCAGAATCTCCAGTGCGTCCCCCTCTCTGCCTTCGTCATAATACTTTGCACCGAGAGTGGTCTCTTCCGGCAAAGTCGATACATCCATACCTTTGATAAATTCTTCCATAAATTATTACTTTATCTCCATGTCATACTATTTAACCTTTCACGGCACCACCGGTAATACCTTCCACATAGAACTTCTGCATAATGACAAACAATACAGAGATGGGAATGGATACCAGTACACCACCTGCACAGAACTGTGTGAAGTAGGTGTTGATCAGGCTCTTATCCAGCATATTGTACAGACCGATGGCAACAGTCCACTGGGAAGAAATACCGGAATTTAATAACAGCTTTGCATATACGAAATCCATCCAGGGGGACAGGAAGGAGCTGATAACGGTATACACAATGATGGGCCGGCTCATGGGGATGACAACCTTCCAGAAGATCGTAGCCTCACTGGCTCCATCCAGATAAGCAGCCTCGCGCAGGGAGTTCGGGATCGTATCGAAGAAGCCCTTTGCGATCAGGTAACCCAGACCGGAGCCGGCGGAATATACCAGAATCAATCCGAGGTGCGTGTTGGTCAGGTTCATGGTCTTCAGAATGAAATATACTGCGATCATGGACAATACACCGGGAAACAGATTCACAATGACCGCAGCGTTCATCAGCGGCTTACGTGCCGGAAAACGCATGCAGGAGGTTGCATAGGCCACCATCAGTACAAAAGCGCTGGAGATCACACATACCGCACATGCAATGATGAAGGTGTTCTTGAACCAGTTCGGGAACTGTGCCACACTGTCTGCGGAAAACAACAGGTTCTTATAATTGACCAGGCTCCATTCCTTCGGGAAAAAGGTGCTGGTGTTCATGCCGGTGTATGCACTGAAGGAGGTGACCACCAGCCATACGATGGGTACCAGCCAGACAAATGCCAGCACTGCCAGTAACAGGTTATGTAATAAAGTCTTAATAAATCTCTTCATTAACGGAACGCCTCCTCTCTGTCACCCTTCAGGAATCTGCTGAAGGCTATGAGGGTAAATACCGCACAAAGGATAAACACGATAATACCGATGGTGGACGCCATCTTGTAGTTGTAATAACTCTGTGTCAGGTTGAACAGCCAGGTGATCAACAGGTCCACTTCCTTCGCCTGGGAGTTTGCCATGGCCTGATTGGTGGTGGTATATACACCCTGGGTCAACAGATAGATTACGTTAAAGTTATTAATATTCTTGACAAAATCCGTTACCAGAGAAGGTCCGGTGACAAACAGCATATACGGCATGGTGATATGCACAAAGCTCTGCAGAGGAGTAGCTCCGTCAATCTTCGCACTCTCCAGCTGATCAGAAGGAATATTCATTAACACACCGGTAGCGATCAGCATCTGGTAAGGAACACCGATCCAGATATTGATCAGGACGATCATTACATGTGCCCATCCGGGAGCGGACAAAAACGGAATATAACTGGTGCTGATCGCGCCGATATCTCTCAGCCACTGGGTAATTCCCGCATTGGCACAGATCGTGTTCATGATACCGTTATTAGCGAAAAAGTTACGTACCAAAAGCAGGGAAACGAACTGGGGAACTGCAATCGTTACAATGAACAGAGTTCTCCACAGCTTCGGCAGCTTCGTTCTCTTATTATTGATCAGCAAGGACAACAGGATACCTCCGAGGTAAGTGGTAAAGGTTGCGAACAGTGCCCATACCAGTGTCCAGATCAAAATCTTACGGAAGGCATAACCGAAGGTAACGGTCATTCCACCGCTGGAGAACAGATTCTTGAAGTTGGTAAATCCCACCCATGTGAACAGAGCGGAAGGAGGCATATGTCCCTGATCATAGTTTGTAAATGCGACAGCAATCAGGATCAGCAGCGGAATGATCGTGAAAATAACAACACCCATGACAGGAAGTGTCAGCAGTGTGATATAGAATTTGTCATTTTTGAACTGCTGCAGATCCTCTACAAATGTATTGATATGTTCTCCTGCCTGTGCTTTTTTCTGAAGCCGGTAAACGTTCACTTCATTCTTAAGCCAGATCACTAGAAATGCGAACCAGATCACGAATGAGACTACGGAGAACAACAGGATCATAAACGAGTTGTCATAATCGTTGAATTCATTCTGCATGGTTGCGATGTTGAAAACCGTCTCCTGCTGAACCGTTCCCAAAGTTCCAAAATCACGTACATACTCTGTGGCAAAGCCAAAGGTGAATACAATGACTGCCACTTCGAGCAGAGTCATTAAAACACCTTTGATAATTTGTTTTCTGCGGATATATCCTGCTCCCATCCAGACCAGGGATAATTTTACGAACAGATCTCCTTTTACGACTGCCTCACCGAACTGCTTAAAAAATCCACCAATGCTCTGGAAGAAGGATCCGATTCCGCTCTTTTTCTTACTCATTCTCTGCCCTCTCCTTTCTTTCCTATAAATATAAAATATTTTTTGTGTAACTATCCGGTTCTCTTGTGATACCCACTTCGGATAATTACATAACCCGGCAGACAGGAGTCGAACCCGCTTACCGGAAACGTTTCCTGTAAAAAAGGCATCCCTCCACTACGTATTATTGTTCATAGCTTCAGGACGCCTTTCTATTCTCTGTATTCGTTCTGCACCAGAACGTTTTCATCATTCATTTGTAACAGAACCGGAACAGATCATCTTCCCAAACTTATTCAGCGGGTGCAGAAACACCTTCTACCAGTTCATCCAGTGCTGCCTGGATACCGGCTTCATCATCAGCTTTCAGCTGACCCTGAGCTACCTTCTCACCGAATGTAGCGGCAGGATCCCAGTACTTGCCACCGACGATCTGAACTACACCATAAGCGGACTGCTCAGACAGAGCTGCAATAGCGGTATTGGAAGATACTTCCTCGGAACCTGCAACGTTGATATTGGAAGGTCCGATCTCTCTCTCTGCGAAACGTACTGCCTGGTTGTCTTCGTTGGTGATCCAGTCAGCCAGCAGAGTTGCCCAGCCTGCATTTGCAGAATACTTGTTAACACCTACCAGCTTGAAGCCTGCTACGGAACCCTGCTGGATCTGCTTGTCGCCACAGGTATAGGTGGGAAGCTTGGTAGCTGCGTAGCCATCACCGAAAGCGGTCTGAGCTGCGGTTGCATCCCAAGTACCGGAAACTACTGCACACAGATCACCGGAAGCGATCTGGTTAGATACGTCACCATCAGCGATCGGAAGGAATGCGCTGTTGCCGGTGATATTCAGCATAGCCTGTACCACCTGTACACCAGTAACGCCATCAGCACTGGTGCCGTTCCAGTCCATAGCAGTGCTGCCGTCGTCATTCATTGCAGTGGTAAAGCCTGCGCCATAGAAGAAGGAAGCGTTATACCAACCGGAAGCAAGAGTCATACCAACCTTCTTGCCAGCCTTATCAGCTGCTGCAAGTAAGGTATCCCAGCTCTGTGCATCTTCGGGAGTTACTAAAGTGGAATTGTAATATAAGAAATAACCGTTGTCAGCACTCATAGGGAATGCATACAGTGTGCCGTCCTTGGTAGCTGCATCTACAGAGCCGGGAGCGTTTGCGCTCTTAACATCAGCTACGCTCTTGCCTGCGTAAGCTTCCAGCGCTGCATCCATTTCATCGACAGACTGCAGAGCGCCTGCATTTACCAGATCGATCAGCTGATCAGATGCGAAAGAATACACATCAGCAGCAGCCTCAATATCGGCTAAAACAGTATCCTTAGCTGTGGATTCGGACTCGGTACCAAGCTGGATATCGAAGTTTGCGTAATCTGCGTAGTTCTCTTTGAAGGAATCGATCATGCCCTGTAACATGGTCTGATCTTCCTCAGCGCCCCAGATTCTCAGGGTTACATCCTGCTTCTCAGCGGGAGCAGTCTGCTGTGCAGCTTCGGTTGTAGCAGCTGCAGAAGTTGTTGCGGTATCTGTTCCGGCATTTGCAGAAGCATCGGAGTTTCCACAAGCTACCAGAGAGAATGCCATAGTCAGTGACATTGCTAAAGCGACTAACTTTTTCATTTTGTTATCCTCCTGTTTTGTTTTGCAAGTTTGTGCGCATTGCGCAACCGCTTGTCTACGATAATAGTGTAGCAACATTTCTCTATGTTGTCAATTTATAATAATGACTGATATTGATATTTAAAATTGTGCACTTTGCACAATCGCGTTCTGGAAGCCTTGATTTTACTGGATTTTCTGTATACTCCACTTTTTGAAAAAATTGGTTTTTTCCCTCTTTTTTCAAAGAAATTTTTGGAAAACGTTTTTCCGAATCATGACTTTTAACGTCAAAATCAGCCTTTCGTAGACTCCTTCAGGATAATTTCATAGTCCAGAAGTGTCTTGTCCGGAACCGTTTTCCCGTGGATCATGTCCAGCAGTACCTGACAGGATCTCCTTCCCAGCTCCGTGATATTGAATTTTAAGGAAGTCACAGTAATGGGATAATTCTCCAGGATCCGGCTGTAATGGCAGGATGCCACCTTCATCTGGTCCGGAATCCGCACGCCCATGCTGGAGAGCTTTCTCACCACCTCATCACAGATGTAATCATCCTGGCACAAAATACACTCCACACCGCTTTTTTTCAGCTCTTCCACGGCTTTTTCCACCATGGCTTTATTGCTTAAGTCCGTGTAGACCAGATCCGGATTCAGCTTTCGTTTTCCCTTGCGGTAGGCTTCTTCGTAGCCCTGATACCGGCAGCGGTTGACCATCTGGTCCATGTCACTGCCCAGATAGGCGATATTCTGGATCCCCTTGGCAAACAGTACCGTCACCAGCTCCCTGCAGGCTCCCACATTGTCATGATCCACCTGCACCACATCATCGTCCGGGAATTTTCCCACCGCCACGAAGGGGATCTGCTTCTGTTTCAGGAATTTTACGTATTTATCATTCTCATAAGTCCTGGTCAGGATCATTCCGTCCACTTTCCGGTTCTTGATCAGCCGTTCCAGCGGTCTGGTATCGTTTCCGTTCGTCGTCACCACAATAATATCGTAGTCATTGGCCTGTGCCACCTCTTCCACCCCATACATACAGGTATGGAAAAACGGCATATCCACCAGAGTGTTGACCTCCGGCAGAATAATGGCAATGTTATTGGTCCTGGACTGTGCCAGGCTCTGTGCCGCCGCATTGGGATAAAATCCATGTTCTTCTATATAATCCAGGATCCGGTCTCTGGTGGCCGCACCAATACGGCCCTTGCCGGAGATCGCTCTGGAGACCGTGCTGGCGGATACTCCCAGTTCTCTCGCCACATCATGAATTGTCATTGCCTTGTCGTTATCGAAATTATTGCTCATACTTTTGTCACGCCTTTCCGTGACCTGTGATCCGGGGATCACAGACACACTATCCTCCCCATCCTTTGCTCAATCCGGCATTTTCATACCTTTTTTATCATTGTAATATGCGCAAACGATTGTTCATCTTTATAGTAGCATCTCGTGATGTGGCTTTCAATGCAACTTTTTACACAAATTCCGCTTTCATTTCTATACAATAGTTACAAAAGGACAGGTTTTCTTGAAGTTATTTAACCTGTTTTTCCGGTTTTGGGTTCCGGAACTGTTTCCAATCGTTCCCATTTTCTATTAGTTGGATCCATTTTCAGGGAAACTCTCCGCCACGCACAGCTTTCCATATCCCACCCGGTCATTGGGATATTCCGCCTCTCCTCTTAAAGGTCTTGCGCCTTTTCTGAGGCAGGCTTTGACTTTCTCCCCGTAGAGGAAGGGATCCTTTCCGCGGACGATGCCCCATTCCATCAAAAGGGCTGCTGCGCCGCTGACAATCGGGGTGGCGAAGGAGGTACCGGTCACGGGAGTAAAGCTGCCGTACACATCCGGAGCCTGGATATTTACACCGGGAGCCACCAGATCCGGTTTGGTCAGGCCTGCGGCCGCCACACCGATGGTACGGGTGCTGTCCGCATAGCCTCTGCCGGAGAAATCAGCATAGGTATCATAGACCGGGTCATAGGCTCCCACGGTGATGACTTTGGTGGCGGTAGAAGGGATGGTCAGTGTCACCTGCGGTGTGGCACGGTAGAATCCGGTACTCTCCCCGGTTCCGCTTCCCGCAGGAAGGTACAGATAATATTGCCCCGTTACGGTCACTACCGGTTCCAGCCGGATCGTCCAGATCCCCGCATTGATATAGGTTCCGGCCGTCGGGATCATATCCAGATAGATCTCCTGTGCCACCGCATAAGGCAGTGGTTCTCCCAGATAGACCAGGATCCTGGTCTGTTCCAGTTCCAGTGTGTATTTTCCGCCCTGGATGCTCGTTGACAGTTCGGCTCCCTCACCCCCCGGAGACTGCAGCCGGATCCGGTACACATCACTGTAATTTTTCCACAGCTGGATATTCAGGCTACTTTCATAATTTCCAACCGCCAGTTCCACGCGGGTGTCCCTCGTTATATTTCCGGCCAGATGCCCTCTGGCGGCCCCCTCATTGCCGCTGCCCACGCAGATCACGGTCCTGCCGATCTCGGAGGCATTGTCCAAGAACCGCTCCAGCAGCGAACTTCCGTCATGGGAGCCATAGCTGTTGCCGAAGCTTAAATTGATCACAAGAGGCATGCTTAACTGCTGTGCCTTTCGCAGCGCATAAGTCACCCCTCTCAGGATCTCCGTGGTTCGGGGGAAGCCTTCCTCTCTGGGCTGACCCAGCTTCACCACGATCAGTTCCGCCTCCGGTGCCGCCCCCGTATAGAGACCGTCTGCGCTCCTCCCGGCGGCGATACCGGCCACCGCCGTTCCGTGGCCGGTCAGGTCTCTGCTGGGGACCAGGCGGTAACGCTCCAGCGCGCTCCTGCCCAGTGCCTGGTTTATCTCTTCTTCTGTATACTCGGTTCCCATGGAAAATCCCTCGGGGGAATTTTCTGGTATCGTCTGATCCCATGGGACCGTTTGGTCCCATAGATATCGTATCCGCGTACTGCCGTCCGCCTTCCGGAATACCTCCAGATCCCAGGTGATTCCGGAATCCAATACAGCCAAAAGAACGCCTCTTCCATTCAGAAAAGGCGTTCTTCTTGTCACCGGTGGAAAGCAGGATGCACCGTCCGGATCTGTCTGCTGATAATAAAACCGCTTGGGCTTTTCCACATACTCGATCTCCGGGGCCTCCGATACCGTATCCACCAGAGTCTCCGGCACCGTAAGGATCGCATAACCGGCGACCAGTTCTTCCACCACAATATTCTGTTCCCGCAGTCTGTCCAGACTGCCGTGATATTTTACGATCAGCTCCCAGCTGCGGGTCTCCGCGCTGTAGCCGACGTTCAGACTTTCCGTCTGTTCCCGTTCTTCCTCCGGGGTCTCCAATGCAAGATTCAGGATATTTTCCAGTTTCTGGTCCATGGGTGCTCCCCATTATTTCCGCTTCCTACATCTTATGCCCTACAGGGAAAATCATTCCCGAAATCAGGAATTATGCCTGCGTCTCTCCGGGGATCTGTCCGTCCACATGCAGGATGTGATTCACCAGCCAGTCGGTCAGGAAATTCAGGATATCCATGATCTGCTCGTCCTGGTTGTCGCCATCTGCTTCATGGTGGTCGATAAGCTCATCCAGCTTGCTGATAAATTCCTGATGCTGGATCTTCTGGGTAAAGATTTTCTTGTAATTGATGGACTCCATATACGCTTCTTCATCCGCAAAATGCTTTGCCGTGTAGTCACGCAGCTTCTGTAAAATCGCATCAATGTGGTCATACTTGTCCGGAGTAAACTCCTCCTGCAGCAGTTCATAAGCTTCGTTGGCATAATCAAACAGCTGCTTATGCTCCTGATCGATCATATCAATTCCGATATAGTATTCCGGTTTCATTTCAAACATAGTCTCAACCTTCTTTCGTATCTTTTTTCTGTCTTTCTTATATCATTTCCTGCGTTCTAACTATGCACTTTCCACGCGGAACTTGCAATAGTTTCCCTGCTTTTTATACTTTTTTAAGGATTTCCGTCAGTGAACCATTGCGCTATTCGCTCCAGAACTCTTTCAGAGCCCGCACCGCATACTCCGTATCCTTCGTGCCCGCAGTCTCTACCGCAGAGTGCATGGCCAGCTGGGGCAGCCCGATATCCACGCTGGACACCGATACATGCGCTGTGGAGATATTGCCCAGAGTGGAGCCTCCCGCAATATCCGAACGGTTGGCATAGGTCTGATACGGAACCTTCGCCCGCTCACAGTAATCCTTCATTCTCGCTGCGGAAATACCGTCGGTAGTGTATTTCTGGCTGCCGTGATATTTGATGACAATTCCCCCATTTAAATACGGCCGGTTGGTGGGGTCTGTCTTCTCCGGATGATTGGGATGTACCGCATGGGCATTGTCCGCAGAGATCAGGAAGCTGTCCGCCACCCAGCGCAGATATGTGCCGTGGCTCTCCTGCAAACCTTCCGTGATCCGCTGTAATACGTCTTCCAGAAAAGTAGAATCCGCCCCCTGTCTGGTGCCGCTTCCCACTTCCTCATTATCAAATACTGCACAGAGATTGATATATTCCACCGGAGTACTCTCCGCGAAAGCTTTCGTCAGGGCAAAGGCACTTTGCAGATCATCCAGTCTGGGAGACAGCACAAATTCTCCCTTTGCTCCCAGGAATGTTCCCTCCTGTCTGGTATACAAAAACAGGTCTTCTCCGAGGATCGTCTCTGCATCCACTCCTGCTGTCTCTGCCGCCAGAGTCAACAGTGTGGATTTTTCATCATATGCCGCATCCGCAAACAGCGGGAGCATATCTACCTGTGGATTGTACTCCACGCCTTTGTTCATCTCCCGGTTCATGTGGATGGCCACATTGGGGATCACACAGAGATCTCTGTCGATATTCACCAGTCTGCTCTCTATACTGTTCTCCTTCCGCACAGCCAGTCTGCCTGCAACAGAGAGTGGTCTGTCCAGCCAGGTGGACAGGATCATGCCACCGTATTTTTCGGTGTTCAGCCGCAGATAATGCTCTTCCACCGTCAGTTCCGGCTTCTCCTTGATCTTAAAGCAGGGAGAATCACTGTGGGCCGCTGCCATATGGAAGCCCCTGATGTCGTTCTCTTCTGCCGGGATTGCAAAAGCGATAATGGAAGAATCATTCCGCTTCGTGTAATACCGTCCGCCTCTTTTTAACTTCCATTCCTCATTTTCCTTCAGTTCCCGGAATCCCGCTTTTCCAAGCAGTTCACCGATATTGGCAGCCGCATGAAAACAGGTGGGGCTTTTGGTTATAAAATCCAGCATTTCTTTTGCTGTCTTCTGAAAATCATTCATTGCATTCATCCAGTCCTTCCGTGGCCTGCCGCAGCAGATCCAATGCTTTTCCTAGCGCTCCGCACGCATGGGATTATTGAGGAAATCCTCATAAGTCAGACGGATGCCATCTTCCAGTTCCGTCGTATAATGATAGCCCAGGCTTTCCAGCTTGCTGACATCCAGAAGCTTTCTGGGGGTTCCGTCGGGCTTGCTGGGATCCCATTTGATCTCGCCGGTATAGCCTACGACTTTCGCCACCAGTTCCGTCAGTTCCCGGATGGTCAGTTCCTTACCGGTTCCCAGATTCACCGTCTCATTCCCGCTGTAGGTATTCATCAGGTAGACGCAGGCATCTGCCAGATCATCCACATACATGAATTCCCGCAGAGGCGTTCCGGTTCCCCAGCAGACTACTTCCTTGGCGCCGGATACCTTCGCCTCATGGAAGCGCCGGATCAGTGCCGGAAGGACATGGCTGTGTACCGGATGATAATTGTCATTGGGACCGTACAGATTCGTGGGCATGACACTGATATAATCGGTTCCGTACTGTCTGTTTAGGAACTCGCAGTATTTCAGGCCGGAGATCTTCGCCAGTGCATATGCCTCGTTGGTCTTCTCCAGTTCGGAGGTCAGCAGGCAGCTTTCCTTCATGGGCTGGGGTGCCATCCGGGGATAAATGCAACTGCTGCCTAAAAACATCAGCTTCTTGCAGCCGTTCTGCCATGCAGCATGAATCACATTCATCTCCAGGATCATATTCTCATACATGAAATCCGCCAGTGCCTCGCTGTTGGCCATGATGCCGCCCACCTTGGCCGCCGCCAGGAACACGTAATCCGGCTTCTCCTCTGCGAAAAATGACTCCACCGCATCCTGTCTGCACAGATCCAGTTCCTTATGGCTGCGGGTAATGATATTTGTATAACCGTTTTTCTGAAGTGCTCTGCAAATGGCACTTCCCACCAGGCCCTTGTGACCGGCTACATATATTTTTGCATCTTTTTCCATGATATTACGGTACTTCCTCTCTGTTTCTTCTACCGCTTTGCGGTTCTGCTTTGCGGTTCTGCTCTGCGGATTCTTTCCGTGCTGGTGCTTCCGCTCCTTACGGCTGGTATACAATGGCATGGGCGCAGGCATCTGCTTTGTCCTGTCCGCAGAATACGCCGGCGATCGCCAGGCCGAAGGGAATGGAAGTTCCCATTCCTCTGGAAGTGATCACGTTACCGTCCACTTCTACAGGACCTGCAGTCACTGCTGCGCCTTCCAGATGATCTTCAAAGCAGGGATAGGAGCAGGCTCTCTTCCCCTTCAGGATCCCTCTGTGTCCGAAAATGCTGGGTGCAGCACAAATTGCCGCAATGTATTTTCCTGCCGCATAAAAAGCATCGATCTGCTGCATCAGAGGTCCGCAGGTCTCCAGGTTCTTCGTTCCCTGTCCGCCGCCGGGCAGTACCAGACAGTCATATTCTTCAAACTTCACCTGGGACAGTGTCAGATCCGCCGTTACCGGGATCTTATGGGAGCCCAGTACCTGTCTGTCCTCGGTAATGGATACCATATCGATGGTCAGACCGCATCTGCGGCAGATGTCCACTACTGTCAGGCCTTCTATTTCTTCAAATCCATTTGCCAGAAAAATTGCTATCTTACTCACGATTTTTACCTCGCTTTCCTTTTCCCTATCTCATTCGCGAATCCTACGCTCCGGTTTCGCATAGTTATAACTAGTATACACAATTTATTCCCGTAATTCAATTCCCACCACCAGATATTTACGCAAAACAGGGATCCACTGTGTCGTTCCATGGTCAAACTGTTACAATTTCATTGTATTTTGGGGAAATATCATGTTATACTAAAGAAGACGGTATTTCAAGTCTTAACTACAGAAATGAGGCATTCGTATTATGGAAATCGAACGTAAATTTACCCTGAAATCCCTACCCGACAATCTGGAAAGTTACCCCTCACATCACATTGAGCAGGTATATCTGAATTACAATCCCGTGGTCAGAGCCAGAAAACAGGATGATGAATATTATCTCACATACAAGGGCCGTGGCATGATGGCCAGAGACGAGAGCAATCTCCCCCTGAATGAAGAATCCTATTATCATTTGCGGGAAAAGGCCGACGGCACTGTGATCTCCAAAAGACGTTACCTGATCCCGCTGGAGCATCCCGGTTTCAAGGAAGGCTTCCCCACACCGCCCGCCGACTATTCCCTGACTATCGAACTGGATGTCTTCGACGCACCGTTCGCTCCTCTGATCATGGCGGAGGTGGAATTCGGCAGTAAGGAAGCTGCAGAAGCCTTCGTTCCTCCCGCCTGGTTCGACAAGGATGTGACCTACTGCAAGGAATATCACAATTCCTATCTGGCGCTGGAACTGCATCACGCACCGGAAGTTTAACGCAATACAGAAAATACCCTGCAAAAACGCAATACGGAAGACTGAACGCCTTCCGTATTTTAGTTCTTATAATCTTGCATATAATTTTGCCATTTTGTAAATCTTCTTCGCCAGCTTCGGATCCAGTGCATCCTTATCCATGCGCCATTTCCAGTTGCATCCCAGTGTGGAGGGAATATTGATTCTGGCAATGCTGTCCAGTTCCAGATAATCCTGCATGGGAATGATGGCGGTATCCGCACAGCTGGACAGCGCCGCCCGGACGATCTCAAAGCAGAGTTTTTTGTCACTCTTATGGCCCAGATATTTCTTGGCGAACTTTTTATCCTTAGCCGGCATATTCTGCAGAAATCCTACCGTGGTATCATTGTCATGGGTGCCGGTGTAGACCACACAGTTCTTGTCATAATTATGTGGCAGATATTCACTGTCATTTCCTGCATCAAAAGCAAACTGTAAGATCTTCATACCGGGATATCCGGTCTTCTTCACCAGACGGATCACGCTGGGGGTCAGAAATCCCAGATCTTCTGCGATGACTTTCTTCTTGCCCAGTTTCTTCTTCATGACGTCAAACAATTCATAGCCCGGTCCCTTCTCCCAGTGACCGTTCTGTGCCGTAGGATCGCCGTAAGGCACGAACCAGTATTCATCAAAGCCACGGAAATGGTCGATGCGGAGCACATCATACAACTGGTAGCAATAGGCAATACGCTGCATCCACCATGCATAACCGGTCTTCTTATGATACTTCCAGTCGTAGAGCGGGTTGCCCCATAACTGTCCGGTCTCGGAGAAGCAGTCCGGAGGGCATCCGGCCACGCCGATGGGACGGCCTTCCTTATCCAGCTGGAACAGCTTGGGATTCGCCCAGGTATCGGCACTGTCAAATGCCACATAGATGGGAATATCTCCTACGATCTCAATGCCTTTCTTATTGGCATAAGCCTTCAGTTCTTTCCACTGTTTTGCAAACAGGTACTGCTGGAAGCAGTAAAACGCGATCTCTTCTGCCAGCTTCTTACGGTATTTCCGGAGTGCCGCTGCCTTTCTGAGACGGATATCCTCGTCCCATTCCATGAAGCAGACACCGCCGAAAGCATTTTTCACCGCCATATACAGGGCATAATCATCCAGCCAGTAGGCATTCTCCGTGACGAATTTCTGATATTCCTCCGTCTCGGTCAGTCCCTGCTGTCTGGCATTGTCAAAGGCAGTTTTCAGGATCCGGAACCGGGACAGATAAATCTTCTCGTAGTCCACATAATGTTCGTTGTCTCCGAAATCATAGCTGTTGCAGATCTCTTTTGTCAGATAACCGTCTTCGATCAGAAGCTCCAGATCGATATAGTAAGGATTCCCCGCGAAGGTGGAAAAGGACTGATAGGGGGAATCTCCGTAACCGGTAGGGCCTAATGGCAGGATCTGCCAGAGGCGGTTGCCGGATTTTTCCAGGAAATCCACGAAGCGATAGCTTTCTTTACCGAAGGTTCCGATACCGTAGGCTGAGGGAATACTGGATATCGGCAGCAGAATTCCCTGTTTTCTCACATTTTTTTTCATTGCTTTTGTATTCCTTTATCTTCTCGGATGAAAAAAATAACTATTCAGTCCTTGTCATGAGCTCTGAATAGTTATCTGTAGTGGAAGCAAGGGGGCTCGAACCCCTGACCTTTCGCGTGTGAGGCGAACGCTCATCCCGGCTGAGCTATGCTTCCATAATTGCACAATGCGGATAACAGGACTTGAACCTGCACGTCTGTTGACAATAGAACCTAAATCTATCGCGTCTGCCAATTCCGCCATATCCGCTTAATGGCTCATCCAGCCAACCAGCCTAAAAACCTTGACAAACGGGAATGCTCTCTGCCAAAGGACCTTGAATAATTATACTCTTCCTTCCTTTGGCTTGTCAAGCATCCCCGCCGCTTCCGTTTCTATTTTTCTGTTTTAACCCACGATCTCTTTGGTCGTCACCGGCTCCCCGATATGGCAGATGATCTTTTTATAGATCCTTACGAGGAAATAGGAACTCAAGAGTACACTGGCCAGTTCCGCAATGGGGAAGGCCCACCAGATCAGTGTCACATCACCGCTTAAGGATAACAGCTTTGCCACCGGAAGCAGGACGCACATCTGTCTGGCCCCTGACACGATCATGCTGTAAACGCCGTTGCCCAGCGCCTGGAATACGCTTCCCACCACGATGCAGAAGCCTGCAAATACAAAGCTTAAGGAAATGGTCTCCAATGCCGGAACGCCGATGGCGATCAGGCTCTCCTCCGCGTCAAACATACGCATGAGCTGTGCCGGGAAAATGTGCATAACGATCAGTCCCACGCACATGATACCCACACCGTAAGCCACACTGTGTTTGATCGTCTTGATGACACGGTCTTTATGACCCGCGCCGTAGTTGTAGGCGATGATGGGGACCATGCCGTTATTCAGTCCGAAAACGGGCATGAACACAAAGCTCTGCAGCTTGAAGTAAATGCCGAACACCGTCTGGGCAGAGCCGAAGGCCGCCAGAATCAGGTTCATTCCATAGGTCATCAGGGAACCGATGGCCTGTACCACGATGGAAGGGGCGCCCACCTTATAGATCTGGCCGATCAGGTGGCCGTTGGGACGGAATCCCTTCATGGAAATATTCAGTTCCTTATTGAATTTCAGGTTAAAGAGCAGCGCCATGGTTGCAGCAATGATCTGGCCGATCACAGTAGCCACTGCGGCACCGGCGATTCCCATACGGGGCATGCCGAAATAGCCGAAGATCAGGATCGGATCCAGAATGATATTGATGATCGCACCGGTTCCCTGGGTGATCATGGTATAAAAGGTCTTGCCGGTAGCCTGCAGCAGTCTCTCAAAGGTCGTCTGCAGGAAAATACCCATTCCCGCCACACAGCAGATCGTCAGATAAGTCACACCGTATTCCCGCACCTCCGGCACTTCCGTCTGGCTGGCAAAAAACGGCCTGCTGATCAGTGCACCGATCACAGCAAAACCAGCATAGCTGGCGATGGCGATGAAAATACCGTTTCTGGCAATAATATTGGCTTTCTCAAAATCTTTTTCTCCCAGCGTTCTGGACAAAAAGGCATTGATACCCACCGCCGTTCCCACTGCCACGGCGATCATCAGGCTCTGAATAGGGAAGGCCAGGGATACGGCCCGCAGGGCATATTCATTGATCCGGGACACGAAGATACTGTCCACGATATTATACAGAGCCTGCACCAGCATGGAGATCATCATGGGTAAGGACATGGAAATCAGTAATTTGTCGATAGGCATAACGCCCATCTTATTTTCTTTAGTCTGCATATGTTTCCTTTCTCACGTAAAAATGGAATAAAAAAAGCCCCGAGAGGGGTTTTTAAAATGTGTGGATGATATACGTTAACAAGTGAGGCATGGGGAATCTCGACCAGGGGACTCGAATCCCCAGATCAGGATATCACAACACTTAGTGAGGCATGGGGGATTCGAACCCCCGACAACTTGATTAAAAGTCAAGTGCTCTACCGACTGAGCTAATACCCCATAATAAAACAGGGCTAGCTGGATTCGAACCAGCGAATGCAGCAGTCAAAGTGCTGTGCCTTACCGCTTGGCGATAGCCCTATAAATATGACACCAAGCGTGCCATTACGACACTTCACTCATGAAAAAGGTGGATAAAGGGATTCGAACCCTTGGCCTCCAGAGCCACAATCTGGCGCGCTAACCAACTGCGCTATACCCACCATGCGAGACAGTGATGACCAAAAGTCTTCCTTATCTCAAATGTGCTCGAAGGGATTCGAACCCCCGACCCACGGCTTAGAAGGCCGTTGCTCTATCCAGCTGAGCTACGGACACACATCATATCCACATAAAAGCGAATATTAAGCGGGTGATGGGAATCGAACCCACGTATCTAGCTTGGAAGGCTAGTGTTCTACCATTGAACTACACCCGCAAAGTCGGGGTGACAGGATTCGAACCTGCGACCTCTTGATCCCAAATCAAGCGCTCTAGCCAAGCTGAGCCACACCCCGGTATTCTGTTGTGTTTGTCGTCTCTGTCAGACGCAAGTGTTATTATAGGGTATAACCCCCATAATGTCAACACTTTTTTTAAATTTTTTTTCAAAAGTTTTAAAAAGCCTGAAAACCCGCTTAAATGCTGTCTTTCACAAGGACACTTTTGAAAAACAACCGATTGAGAGAGCGAGAATAGTGCTAATAAATCGGATTCGTTTCATACCTTACACTCCTTTTCATTGTTTTTTCATGTTGTTTGGCAACAAATCGTAGACAGCCGAGAAATCAACAAGCTGTGCACCGTCTTCTATGGTGTACAAAACATTCTTATCTTTATCAAAAAGATATAAAGCAAATGCTGAAGGCTGATAGCGTGTACCGGACACAATCGTATATCCTTGATATGTCTGATAAGTCATAATTGAATCGCCGCTTGCATTTTCCGGAATGATTTCATACAATTCGAATTTTGTACTAATCGTACCCAGCAATTTCACATTTTGTTCGGACAGAGATACAGAAGTCTGATCTCCTTTCTCTTTCCATAGTGAACAAAATGCTGAGATGACAAGACTATTGGATGTCGCCGGAGTATCTAATGCTTGCTCAGAACGCACATCATTTGCAATTGCTGATTTATTATCTGCCACTTCTTTTTTGTCTGCCTTCTCTTTGGGGGAATCCGGTTGTATGGTTGGCTGTTCTTCAGCCGATTTCACAGGATCAACAGGTGAAGAAATAATATCGTCCGGCGACGAAATCCCCATGCCTTTTGCCACATCCACATCCGAAGTGTTTGCAGAATGATTAGAACAACCGGAGAAAACAAAACAGCAACTCAATGCAAAACCCCCAACCAAAATCAAGAATCGTTTCATATAAATACCTCCTTTATTGAGCGCTCAAAAAAAACAAAAGTGCATAAACCGATTGTCGTTCGGCTTATGCGCTCTATCTGTTAAAAATCAAATGAAACCTTACGCTATTTAATAGAAGATCATATGATGTAAACCGCCCTTCACCGAAACATGAATAATTATAAACAAACACCATTGGACTCACCTCCTAAAAAAAATTTCTTCTTAACTGTTGTATACCACATATGTCGGCAAGCTGCAATAGCTACTTTGCATAAATTTAAGATATTTTGTGCAATTTTTCATACGCCTGTTAAGTTGCTAAGTATAGTATCCAGAGTTTTCGTACTCATTATAACCATACACTACTACAGCGTGTTGCCCTGCATTTGGCAAATCTCCAAAAAGAATACAAGGCCTTTTGTTGTTTTTGATTTTACCTGTAATTCCCCAGCAGCCAACAGCCCAACTTGCATTTTGAGGAAGGGATCTGTTTTTACAGAAAGTATTCATTACTCTTGCAAAAAAGTTCACCCGGATTTCCGAACTGACGCCGGAAGTCCTGCACACCTTCATTGACAAAATCGTTGTCCACGAGCGTGCAGAACGCTACAATCAAAAGTCCGAGCAGCAGATTGATATCTACTTCACGCACATCAGAAACTTGAATGATTTTTAGCCGTAAAACCACCGCAGGACAGGCGGCGCATAAGCACTTCCTGTCCTGCAATGTCCTTCTTTTACAGATACTTTAACTGAAACTCCGGATTCCCTTTCTCGTCAATCTCTGCAACAATATAGCTAGGATTATGTCCCGGCTGTCTAGGGTATGTAAGACTGCCCGGATTAAGCATGGTAATTCTGCCCATTTTACGGATTTCGGGAATATGGGTATGTCCGTACATAGCAATATCACAATCGTTAAATTCTGCATGTTCCTTTAAATCTTCATTTTTGCCGTCAGGATACACATTATAATAGTGTCCGTGGGTAATAAAGGCCCTGTGACAGCCTACCATAACGATGCTCTCGGAAGGTAGGGCAGATCCCCAGTCATTGTTGCCTCTGACCGCAAAGCATGGAATTTCCGTCATATGCTCAATATAATCTACATTTTCACAAATATCCCCAAGATGTATTATTTTACAAACCGGTTTTTCCTTTTCTATGGCTCTTAATAAATTACCATCTTTGCCATGGGTATCACTTACGATAAGTATTTTCATATCAGTGACTTTTCCTTTAATATCTTTTTCATCACCATCAATGCTTTTCCTCTGTGGCTGATGGAATTTTTAAGTTCAGGTGACATTTCTCCCGTGGTCATACCATACTCCGGCACATATACAATAGGATCGTATCCGAAACCATTTTCTCCTTTTGGTTCGTCCGCTATTATTCCTTCGATTGTACCTCTGGTTGTAATCACTTCACCATCAGGCAATGCTGCTGCTATTGCACACACAAATCTTGCACTTCTCTTATCGCCCTCAAGACCCTTAAGATTATCAATAATAGCCCTGTTTTTTACCTCGTAAGAAGTATCTTTTCCCATGAATCTGGCAGAATATATTCCCGGCTGTTTGTCCATGGCATCCACTTCAAGTCCGGAATCGTCGGCGAGAACCATCTGTCCTGTCATTTCCATAATCGTCTTTGCTTTAATGATTGCATTCTCTTCAAAAGTCTTTCCGTTCTCAACAATATCAACATCGATTCCTGCTTCTTTCAGCGAAACAATATCTTCGTTAATATCTCCTAATATTTCTTTAATTTCTTTAATTTTTCCTTGATTAGTTGTTGCAAATATCATCTTAATCACTCCATATCGTCTGTATAAAATTTTAAACAAATATTACAATTCTGCGTCTCTTCAACTCTTTCCCAGCTTCGTCCATTCGCACTTATGTAACCCTCTCCATCGTCAATCACAACATCCGTTGTTACATCCGTCTTACATTCCACCGCCACAGGATGAACGGAATTAGGAGTCTTAATGTATACAACTACTGCATATTTGTTATTTTTTTGCATAATTAAATCACCATTTAATTTAATAGTGTAATATCCTGCATTTTTTAAAAGACCTTTTGCTGCAAGCCTTTTGGTATTGAAAGATTCCGTTCCTTGAAAATTCTCAATAAAATACACTTCATATTCGGTATCTTCGCCTATTGCATAAAAACCAACGCTCTTTAAAATTTCATCTTTATTTGTAGTATATACATTGGCAAAATATGCACTATCCTGATTATATCCTATTTTGCCTGTCCACCCAAGTTCGTCGCTCTGGTATATATTATCATAATTATTTCTGTCTTCAACTACCGTATAGACAATATTTCTTATTCCAATGTTGCTGTCAAAATATGATACATAAAAATATCCGTTCTCGCCGAATTTGTCACCCCAGCTGTTCACACAGATAAAGGCTCCATCCTGTTCCGGTTTGGTGGCAAAATTATCCGCAGGGTACGAATCATCCCAGCCCACTATAACAATATCATGGTTAGGTTTTTCCATTCCGATATAGCAGTATGCGCTGCTCTCCGGATTATAATACTGTGATTTTTTACCTCCTGCATCGTTAACGGACATATATAATGAGCTTTGAACTCCTCCGTATAAAAACACAGCCTCCTTAATTGCATTGTAATCCTTGCTTCCGATTATCTGCATTTCCTGGACATGTACCGCAGCTTTAAGATTATCCGGAGAATATCCGTCTCCGTAAGGGTCTTCCACTTCAAGAACCGGTCCTTTCCATGCCGCAAGGTATGCCATGGACATTGTATATTCGCCGCCATCCATCTGCCCCAGATTATAACCATTATGAAAGCTCATATGATCTGCTGAAAATTCAAACCTGTGTTCCGGTAAAAGAGAAGATGACAATGCCGTAAGACTGGCAAATGCCCAGCATGTACCAAAATCTTCCTGATTGCGTACCGTGGTTACCTTCCCGTCTTTTCTATAATCATAATAATATGGGTATATCTTTTCACCGCTTTTTTTATTGCTTATCTCAATACAATTCTGTTCATAGTTCCATTTGTAATCATAGTTAAATTTTTCACAAATAAACCTGAGCGGAACATATATATCATTGTCTACCATAGCAACTGAGGCAGCCATCTTTTCATCCGTGCCGTTAACGCTTACGGTATCGCTGCCTGCTGTAAAAATAAGCCTGTTGGCACTCTTTTCAAGTACAAGCATGGTATTATAATATCTGTTGGATGCACAGGATATCGTATCTTTAAGAATATTGTAATTAACCATTATATTACGTTTATCATCCATATATATTTTTTCCTGTGTAACATTAAACGTACTTCCGTCTACAGACATTTTGATGCCTGTCATATTAACATAATTGGCAATTACGTAATTCCAGTCAGACGATTTCTCAATGACAGTCTGACCTTTAACAATCTTTGCATGTCTTGACGTTATTACAAATCTGGCAACAAAAATCAAAGCAATGGCAAAGATAATATACAAGTAAAACTTTTTTCTAGGTCTCACGTTCAGTCTCCCATGGTTTTATTTCTTTTAGGTGGTTTTGGTCCCAAAAACTGATAATAAAATGTTTTTATCATTCCATTATATATTTTTCTGTTCTTATCCGCCTTACGTCCGATATATTTTTCCGCATCTTCGTATGACGTAATCATATATGCTGACCATGTATCAAGCAAAGCAAACTGTCTTCCCAGGTCCGAATATATAGCAGGAAGTGTGGCAGCCTCTTCAAGTCTTTCGCCATAAGGCGGATTGGTAATGATAAATCCGTATTTGCCATGATGTGACAGCTTGCTCACAGGTCTTACCTGAAAATGAACCAGTTTCTCAACGCCTGCCCTGACAGCGTTCTCCTTAGCTGTTCTGACCACCTCAGGGTCAATATCATATCCCTGTATATCTGTATCTATATCGGTATTTATCTCGTCTTCAGCATCACTTACCGCATCATACCATAATTTTTTATCAATAAAATTTGTCCATTTTTCTGCGGTAAACTCCCTGTTCATACCGGGTGCAATATTGGCTGCAATCATTGCGGCTTCAATAGCAAAAGTTCCGCTTCCGCAAAACGGATCTACAAGTATTCTGTCTTTTCTCCAAGGTGTCATCAAAATAAGAGCCGCTGCAAGAGTCTCTGATATAGGTGCTTTTCCGGCCTTAATCCTGTAACCTCTCTTATGAAGTGAATCTCCCGTTGTATCAAGACAAACTGTTACTTCATCTTTATTGATAAATACTCTTACAGGGTAATCTGCTCCGCTTTCATCAAACCATTCCTTGTCATATGTCTGTTTAAGTTTCTCCACCATAGCTTTTTTCACTATTGACTGTATATCTGAAGGGCTGTAAAGCGTACTGTTCACCGTACTTGCTTTTGTTACCCAGAACCTGCCGTCCTCCGGAATAAATTCATCCCATGGACACGCTTTTACATTTTCAAACAGCTCATCATATGTAAATGCCTTAAATCTTCCAACGCATATCAGAACTCTTTCTGCTGTTCTTAAAAAAATATTAGTACGGCATACCGCATCCGCATCTCCAAGGATTGTAACACGTCCATCTTCGACCTGTTCTATGTCATATCCTAAATCATTAATTTCTCTCTTTAAAACTGCCTCAAGTCCAAAATGACATGGCAGAATAATTGGGAATGTTCTCATCGTATATATCCTATCTTATTTTCTAAACTGTATTAACTATATTCTTTTTATCCTTATAATGTCAATGGTTTATTCCGATTCAATATAATTTCCGTCATATGCATTAATGCCTCCAAGTAACGCCCTGGTTATATGTCCTCTGTCAAAAAGCTCTTTAGCCGCAAGTATTCCTGTCCCCCCGCCATTACAGTAAAGTACATAGATAAAATCCTTAGGCATTTTGTCATACATCGCTTCAAGCTTTTCTATTGGAATATTAACGGCATCCGTAATGTGCATCTCATTAAACTCTGTTTTATCTCTTACATCAATTATCATAGCATGTTTGTTTCCCACATACTTATCCATTTCTTTGGAATTAATCAGTTCAAATCTAAGCATATTCCTCTACCTCACCCATATATTATAGTGTATTCATGCGGTTTTTATTGTTACATGTAAGTATTAAAAAATTTTTTAAAAAAAATTCAAAAAAGGTATTGCATTTTTCGACAGAATAGTATATTATAACACTTGTAAGGAGCAACGGAAGCTTCTTACAACCCCTTATTAATTATTTATACTCCCCTCATGAAAATAGTGAGTGACCTTTTAGGTCACTCGCTATTTTCGTTATAGGACTTTTTTCTCTACAAATAATATATAAAAAAAACGAATGGGCATTGTTTCCCATTCGTTTTAATTTTTATATTCTTATATTGTCATAATCCAACTCTGTCTTTTTCTTTTCTTCTTCAGCCTTTTTCATTTTTCTTAAATCTTTCCCTATAAATGCCATCATAACAAGGCTGAACAAAAAAGGAATATAATAAGTAGAAAGTCTGTAAAGTACCATACTTGATCCTGCTACTACTTTTCCGAATACAGCCGCAAAAAGCACCGAAAAAACTACTTCAAGAGATCCTACGCCTCCTGATGTAGGAAGTACCCCCATCAAAAGCTGCATAAGAGACGTTACGGTAAGGCCCTGTGCAAAACTTACACCGCCTAAATCTCCTCCCAGTGCATAGATTGCAAGCGTCGGGATTACATACCAGCAGCTCATCTTTAAAGCATCAATCAACGTCAAAGAAATCCACGCTGCCGGCTTTTTGATAATCTTTACTGTTGCTTCCCTTAAAAGAACAATCTGTGTCTTAATTTTTTCATTAACTTCTTTAAAACGTGTCTTTCCAAGTGTCGCATCAAGTATTTTGCATACAAGTCTATGAAACCATTCTGCAGAACACAAAAGTATCATAAATACAATTATGGCAATACTTAGTCCCACACCCATATACATATATCTGAATGAACTCGAAAAATTTGTTACTACGAAATTATTGTTAAGAATAAGCATAATTACAGCATATACAACAATAACTGTCTTGTGAAAAATATATGGCATCATAGTTATGCTACAGGCTGTTCCGGTATCGACACCATTCTTATGGAGATACAAAATCTGAGCAGGTTTAATACCTGCACCAAATGATGTAACGTTAAAAAAGATACTCATATATGCAATCGGTATAAACTTGGAAAATTTAATTTTAATACCCTGTCTGACTGTAATACCATAATATACAACCGCATCAATCAGATAATAACAATTTCCCAACAATACCATTCCGGCAAATATATACATATTCGTTTTAGACAAACTGTCCACAATGTCTTCATAGGAATCCCTGAACATCCTATACAAAATAAAAAACATCAGCAGTACAACTGCAATACAAAATATTACTCTTATGGTTTTTTTCTTATTATTCATACGATTTCCTTTTTTATATAAATGCAATATCAAATAAAAAAACCTGTCATGTCGACAGGTTATAAAACGCGCCAGAGAGGATTCGAACCCCCGACACCTTGGTCCGTAGCCAAGTGCTCTATCCAGCTGAGCTACCAGCGCATCCTGCAAATCAGCACATTACCAATTCACAATATTGTTTTTAAATTTCAAAAACACCACCTTAGTGATGTTTCCAAATGCCGGCGACCGGAGTCGAACCGGTACGGGAAGTTAATCCCACGGGATTTTAAGTCCCGGGCGTCTGCCAATTCCGCCATTCCGGCAGAACCGCTTTCCATAGCGCTTATATAGTATATCACATTCGCGGCGTCGTGTCAATAGATTTACATGAATTTTATCCGATTTTTAGCTCCGCATATCCGACAGCTTTCGCATCCGCGTACTACCGCAATATTTTTCAAGCGTGTATAGATCCGTATTTTACGGCAAATAATACTGCAAGCGCAAAAGAAAGGATATTTCAAAATGAAACAGAATCGCAGCACACGTGCCATATTATGGATCTCAATTCTTGTACTTATCGCATCCGCGATTTCGGCATATCTTCCCGCATCCGGCGAGGAGGCTCTCTATCGTGACGTCATTCGTCTGCACGTTCTCGCAGAATCGGACTCGGAAAAAGACCAGGCGACAAAACTCAGCGTGCGTGACGCTGTGCTCGAGACGGTATCGTCACTGACGGAATCCGCAACTGATTTTGACGACGCATATGCGATGCTGTGTGCGGCGGTGCCCGATATTCAGGCGGCAGCCGAGGCACGCGCCCGCGAATGCGGCACAAGCGCGCCCGTCACGGTGGAATTCGACCGCGAGAGCTATCCCGTGCGTTACTACGAGGACTATGCCCTGCCCGCCGGAGAGTATATGTCGATGCGAGTGGTCATCGGTGAGGGCGCCGGGCACAACTGGTGGTGCGTACTGTTCCCGCCGATGTGCCGGACAAGCGCCGTGGACACATCCGCCGATGAGGAAAAATTCTTTGCGGCGGGCTTCACGCCCGAGGAATACCG
>OIZA01000185.1_pt1 | contig 37471 bp, 38 predicted proteins | sample 1588381 | NCBI WGS metagenome assembly OIZA01 (sample SAMN03283277) | human gut metagenome | biome: human-associated habitat; material: feces | host: Homo sapiens | place: Peru | collected 2012 | reverse complement strand
CTGATGGCCTTACCCCCAATGCGGGCTACGGGGACGTTCCGCTAACTTTCCATTTACACTGTCTCGCAAAGTTTCTGCGCAATCCTCTCATACATAGGCACCGGCACACCGTATTTCTGTCCCATGCGGACGACTTCGTAGACCAGTCCGTCTATCTCGGAGGCTTTGCCTTCCATGACGTCTCTCTGCATGGAGGTGGTGGCTTCCGGGGCCAGGGTAGAGAGGATCTTTAGGTTGACTTCCACCATATCCCTCTGGAAGGGAACCCCCATGGCTTCTGCCAGTGCGGCAATCTCCCGGATCATGGTCTTGAAAGCTTCCCTCTCCTCTCCTTCTTTCTGGAAATCCGCTGCAGTAGCGTGGAAATAAAGTCCGGCTGCACCAATGGGAGATACATAAGAGAATTTTTCCAGCGCATCTCTGCGGATGTTTTCGGACAATACGCCATCGATTCCGCTGGCATCAAAATCCTTCTTGATCTCTGCCAGCCGATCCGTAGATTCCTCCGGCTTCCGTACCCCGTAGACTACCCGTAATATTTTACCATGCTGGATCAGCACTCCCGGCTCCCTGATATTGGCGGAAACATAGATACAGCCGTCCGTCACCAGAAGTTCCGGCAGTTTTTCCTGCATTTTTGCTCCGGTTCCGTAGATATTTAACACCGGGATCACGATGGTCGAGGGCTTCGCCACTTTCTGAATAAAAGGAATCGTATCCTCCAGAGAATAACCTTTCACGCAGACCAGAATCACATCCGGCTGCTCCCTGTAGTGTTCCATATCCGTAGCTTTTACCGGAATGGTTTCCGTGGTGCCATCCCACATCTTCTCCACGGACAGTCCCTTTTCCTGTATGGCTGCCAGATGTCTGCCTCTGGCGATCAGGGTGACATTCTTGCCCGCTTTCGACATATAAAATCCCAGAATTCCGCCGGTTCCTCCGGCACCGATAATCGCATATTTCATGATAATGATCTTCCCTTTCTGCCGTCTGTAACCAGCCGGATCACTCTTTCCTGCCGCCCAGGCATCCTGCTATCAACAGCATATCACTGCGACTGCATCCCGTTTCGTCCACTTTTGGCAATCACAATGAATTTATGATACCATGATGCAAAAGAAGCCGCCAGTCTCTGTTTTCACATAACCGGCGGCTTCCCCTTGATATCTTATATTCTCTTACAGAAATTCTTTTACAGACTTGTAAACGCCCTTGGCATCCAGACCGTACTTCTCTACCAGAGCAGCAGCGGAGCCGGACTCACCGAAGACATCCTGCATACCGACTTTCTTCACAGGTACGGGATGATTTGCACACAGGCAGTCGCAGACAGCGCTTCCCAGTCCACCGATGACGGAATGCTCTTCCACGGTAACTACCTTGCCGGTCTTCTTCGCACTGTTAATGATGATCTCCTCGTCCAGAGGCTTGATGGTACAGATGTTTACGACCTCTGCACTGATGCCTTCCTCTTCCAGCATCTTCGCTGCACCCAGCGCGGAATCTACACAGATACCGGTAGCTACGATAGTGACATCCTTACCTTCACGGACTACGGTTCCCTTACCGATCTCGAAATGATAACCGGGATGATCGTTGATCACGGGTACTGCGGCACGTCCGAAACGGATGTATACAGGGCCTTCATATTCCAGAGCGGCACGAACAGCAGCTCTGGCTTCCACATCATCGGAAGGGCACATTACTACCATGCCGGGGATGGTACGCATCAGGGCGATATCCTCGTTACACTGATGGGTCGCGCCGTCCTCACCTACGGTGATACCTGCATGGGTCGCACCGATCTTGACATTCAGATGAGGGTAACCGATAGAGTTACGCACCTGCTCAAACGCACGTCCTGCTGCGAACATTGCAAAAGAGCTTACGAAAGGAATCTTACCTACCAGAGACAGTCCTGCTGCCACGCCCATCATGTTGGACTCTGCGATACCGCAGTCGATGTGGCGGTCGGGATATGCCTTACGGAAGATTCCGGTCTTGGTAGCGGCTGCCAGGTCGGCATCCAATACGACCAGATTGGGGAATTCTTCTGCCAGCTCCTTCAGGGAGTTACCATAGCTTTCTCTGGTTGCGATCTTTTTCACGGTATTCTCTGCCATTACTGCTCACCTGCTTTCTCTAATTCTTTTTCGATCTTATCAAGGTCTGCCATTGCCACTGCATACTCCTCATCGTTGGGAGCCTTGCCGTGCCAGTCCACACTGTTCTCCATGAAGGAGACACCCTTACCTTTCAGGCTGTGGAATACGATACAGGTGGGCATACCCTTGGTCTCTCTTGCTTCCTTGAATGCTGCGCGGATCGCATCAAAATCATGGGCATCGGCATTGATCACATGGAAATTGAATGCCTCGAACTTCTTATCAATAGGATAAGGAGAACATACCTGATCGATGGGTCCGTCGATCTGTAAATTATTGTTATCTACCATAACACAGAGGTTGTCCAGCTTGCGGAAGCCTGCGAACATGGCTGCCTCCCATACCTGGCCTTCCTCGATCTCGCCGTCGCCTAACAGTGTATACACACGGAAATCACGATTCTCCATCTTTGCACCCAGTGCCATACCTACAGCTGCGGAAATGCCCTGTCCCAGAGATCCGGAAGACATATCCACACCGGGGATATGAATGCAGGGATGACCCTGTAAATAGGAACCTAAGTGACGCAGGGTAGGCAGATCCTCTACCGGGAAATATCCTCTGTTAGCCAGTGCGGAATAGAGTCCGGGAGCTGTATGACCCTTGGACAGTACAAATCTGTCACGTTCCTCCATATCCGGATTCTTCGGATCAATGTTCAGTTCCTCGAAATATAAAAATGTAAAAATATCTGCGGCTGACAGGGATCCGCCGGGATGTCCTGCTTTCGCACCGTGAACTGCGGTCACAATGCCCTTGCGGACATCATTGGCACGCTTTTGCAGTTCTAAATTCTTCATTGTCTCCTCCATTCCGCCATATTGGCTTGTCTGTTGCGATTTACGTTGTTATACTAGCATACTTCCCGATGCTAGTCTAGTAAAAGAATTGCTCTTCTACCGTAAAATATTGCAGTCTTAGATCTGTATGGTCTGACCGTAGTAGGCATTCTTGCCATGCTTACGAAGATAATGCTTATCCTGCAATTCCTGAGGTGCCGGTTGGATCCTGGGATTGATAGTCTCGGCGCGGTAAGCCATTTTTGCCACTTCTTCCAGTACTACGGCATTGTGGACAGCTTCTTTGGCATCCTTACCCCAGGCAAAAGGTCCGTGATTTTTACACAGAACAGCGGGCACAGCCTTGGGATCCTTGCCCAGGCGTTTGAATTCATTGACGATCAGGTGTCCTGTATTTTCCTCGTAAGCGTCCTCGATCTCTTCCTTTGTCAGGCAGCGCACGCAGGGCACCGGTCCATAGATGTAATCCGCATGGGTGGTTCCGTAGCAGGGAATATCTCTTCCCGCCTGTGCCCAGCTGGTAGCATAGGAAGAATGGGTATGTACGATGCCGCCGATCTCCGGGAATGCCTTATACAGTTCCAAATGGGTAGCGGTGTCGGAAGAGGGATTTAAGTTTCCCTCCACCTTATTGCCGTTCAGGTCCATGACTACCATCATCTCCGGTGTCAGCTTGTCGTAATCCACGCCGCTGGGTTTGATGACAAACAGCCCGCTCTCTCTGTCGATGGCACTGACATTTCCCCAGGTAAAGGTCACGAGACCGTACCGGGGCAGATCCATATTTGCTTCATATACTTTCTGTTTTAATTCTTCTAACATATCTTAAACCTCATTTCTTTCTAAAACCCGCAGGCTTTCCGACACCTATATGTGTGCACTATGCAGGCATATTTTGCGTCTGAAAATTATTTTGCGGCAACGGCTGCCTTTTCTGCGGGAAGCAGTTTCTTGTACTCTTCCAGGAAAGAATCAAAGCCCTTCACATCTTCGGGATCCGGATTCAGTGTGGTTCCGGTCTGTCCTGCGAAGATCTTGTCATTCAGATAGGAAGAAAGGGTCTCGCCCTCCTTTTTCTCCTTCATGAAAGCCGCCAGAATGGCAATCCCCCAGGCGCCGCCTTCACTGGCCGTATCCATAACAGTGATCGGTGCATTCATGCCTGCTGCCATGACACGCTGTCCTACTACGGGAGTCTTGAAAAAACCGCCGTGTCCCATCAGGGAATCTACCTCCACATGTTCCTCTTTTAACAGAATATCCATACCGATCTTCAAAGTAGCCACTGCGCTGTACAGATGGGAGCGCATGAAGTTCGCCAGTGAGAAATCCGCATCGGGAGTTCTTACCACCATGGGACGGCCGGCATCCAGTCCGGTGATGGGTTCTCCGGAGAAATAGTTGTATGCTGTCACGCCGCCGCAGTCCGCAGCACCTTCCAGTGCCTTGCGGTACAGCACGCCGTACAGTTCGTTCTTGTCTACTTTTACACCAAAGCTTTCTGCACATTCGCCCAGAAGATTTACCCAGGCATTCAGATCGGAGGTACAGTTATTGCAGTGTACCATGGCTACGGGCATACCGTCGGGGGTAGTGACCATATCGATCTCTTCGTGTACTTTTTCCATGGCCTTTTCCAGTACCACCATGGCGAAAATAGAGGTTCCGGCGGAGACATTACCGGTGCGGACTGCCACACTGTTGGTGGCTACCATGCCGGTCCCCGCATCGCCCTCGGGAGGACACATGGGTGCCCCGGGCTGTAAGGTTCCGGTGGGATCCAGTAATTTCGCACCTTCCGCGGTCAGAACACCGGCAGGCTCTCCGGCTACCAGTACCTTCGGCAGAATGTCACGGATCTTCCAGTCAAAATTATGTAAGCCGTCAAACTGATCCAGCATCTTCTGATCAAAATCCATAATTGTGGAATCAATGGGGAACATGCCTGCTGCCTCGCCGATACCCAGTACCTTTTCTCCGGACAGCTTCCAGTGAATGTATCCTGCCAGTGTGGTGAAGAAGGCAATATCCTTTACATGCTCCTCTCCGCTTAAAATAGCCTGATACAGGTGTGCAATGCTCCATCTCTGGGGAATGTTGAAGTTGAATACCGGGATCAGCTTCTTGCAGGCTTGCTCCGTCATGGTGTTTCTCCAGGTACGGAAAGGTACGAGAAGATCACCGGCTGCGTTGAAAGGCATATAGCCGTGCATCATTCCGCTGAATCCCAGAGATCCCAGTGTGGTCAGCTTTTCGCCGTATTTTGCCTCCACATCGTCTGTCAGGCTCTTGTAGCAGCCTTGCAGGCCTTTCCAGATATCTTCCAGACTGTAGGTCCAGATGTTGTTCTCCAGACGGTTCTCCCAGTCATAGGTTCCCATGGCGATGGGGGCATGGCTCTCATCGACCAGTACCGCTTTGATTCTGGTGGAACCGAACTCGATACCAAGGGCTGTTTTTCCTGTTCTGATCGCTTCTTTTACTGCTTCACTCATTGTGTTCTCTCCTTTTCGCTTCTTTCTTTATCACATATTTTTATTTTCGTTTCCATTTCGTTCCGCCACAGAATCCCGTTCTACAACACGAGTGTCAAATTCGTAGGTCAGATCCTTTTTCCTGCCCGCGATCATCTGTAACAGGGTCTCCGCCGCTTTTTTTCCAAGATTCTCCTTGGGGTGGGGCAGAGAAGTGATGGGGACCTCGCTGTGTCTTGCCAGATCCGAATCGTCGATGCTGATCACCGATACATCCTCCGGCACCCGGATATGGCGCTCTGTCAGCATCCGGATCAGCTGAAAGGCAATCTGGTCATTGTATGCCAGAAGGGCAGTGCACTCCTCCACCCGGTTCAGGATCCGGTCTCTACAATACCCCAGCTGCTTCGACTCGTCCGTGTCGATCCACACCATCCGAGAATCCGTCACGGTAAGCCCGGCCTCTTCCATGGCCCGCAGATAGCCCAGATAGCGCTGTCTGCCCTGACCGTCATCCAGCTTCAGGATCGCCCCGATCTTCTGGTGTCCCCTGTCGATCAGATACCGGACCGCCTTGTAGGCCGCCTCCGCATCATTCAGTGACACATGGGGCGCTTCCAGTTCCGGATAATAGGTGTTGAAAAACAGAAGTGGTATCTTCCTGGCCATCAGGTGGCGGTACAGATCCAGGTTCGGATTCGGCAGGCCGCTCTTCGTCCCTTCCACGATCACCCCGGCCACATCATCCCGTTTCAGCAGATCCTTCAGAATACTTTTCTCCCGGTCCAGCGTGTTGTTCGTAAAATAGATCTGGACGGAAAAGCCGCTTTCGAATAAAGTGTTCTGCATTCCCTGTAAAATTCTCGGGAAAATATAGCTGTCCACGTAGGTGGTCACCACAGCGATGCTGTTGCGCTGTTCCAGATTCTTCCGGCGGTCGAAGCTCACATAAGTGCCGCTGCCCCGGATCCTCTGCACCAGACCGTCCTCCTCCAGCGTGCCGATGGCCTTCCGCACCGTCTGCCTGCTGATATGGAACTGCTCCGAAAGCTGGTTCTCCGAGGGAACCTTCTCTCCGGGTCCCAGTTGGCCGTCCGTGATCTGTTCCTGTATGTAATTAATGAGGTTTTGATATTTCGTCTCCATAATCACTTTCAGTATAATAAGGCTGTCGTACAAAGTCAATACATCTTTTAGTTGTTTTAGGTACATTTATATATAGTTGTACTGTGTACAACTCGACTTACAGGGAATGGATTTTCTTTTTAAATCACTTACCCATAGGAAGCCAGGTGCGCCCTGCGCCCCTGGTAAGTCTATCCCCGGCACTGTTCACATATACTTTTACCAACACTCTCTGTCATCAGGTAATCATCGTGCGTAAACGTCCCCCTCTCTCCTTCCCCCAGCTGCTGGTATGTATCGGTCTGCTCTGTGCTCTCACCAGCGGTCTGACCTTTATCTCTTCCCACACCTCCCCGGACCGGCGCTTCGAGCAATTCACTTCTCAGCTTTTCCGGGAGGAAATGACTGCCAGCACCCTGAATATGCACTACACCATTACCGATCCGGAAGCCTTCGGCATCTCCGAATACGAACCGGTACTTCCACTCTACTGCTCCGGTCAGCAGGAAGACAGCAAAGAACACTGTGCCGACCTGTTGAAACAGTTGGACCGCATAGACCCCGACCGTCTTTCCCCGGAAAATGCCACAACCTATCAGTTATTACGGCGTTCTCTGGAAAATGATCTGGCACTGGCACAGTTTCCCTACTACAATGAGCCCCTGTCCCCCTCCTCCGGAATGCAGTCTCAGCTTCCCGTTCTGCTGGCGGAATACACCTTCCGCACGAAGCGGGATGTAACCGATTATCTGGCACTTTTAGATCAGGTAGACGACTATTTTGCCTCCCTGCTTCTCTACGAACAGGAAAAGGCTGCCGCAGGCTTTCTCATGCCGGATGTCTCTCTGAAAAAAATCCGGAAGCAATGTGACACTATTGTCACCGCAAAAGGACTGACACAGGGAACACATTTTTTACAGACCACCTTTGAAGACCGGCTGCTGGAGCTCCAGAAGCAGGGCCTCTACACTCCGGAAGAGACTGCTTCGCTGATCGAAACCAACGACCGTCTCCTTACCACCGTGGTACAACCCGCCTATGCCGCCCTGTCGGAAGGTTTGCTTGCTCTGGAGACTTCCACCAGTGCCGGTTCCACTGCATCCGAAGCAACCACCGATGCTGCTTCAGACAGAAACAGCAGTACCCATGACACCCTCCCGAAGGGTCTCGCCCTGCTTCCGGACGGGAAAACCTACTATCATCACCTGCTGTTCGCCGAGACCGGTTCCTCCCGTTCCGAAAAGGAACTGGTACAGATGCTGCTCACACAGTTTCAGGAGGAGCAGTCTGCCATACGCAGTCTGGCTGCCCGGTTCCCCTCCCTAATCTCTCTGCTCTCCGAAGGGATCACAGACGAATTCCCTCTCACGGAACCGGAAGAAATGCTCACGGATCTGCAGGTTCGCATGAAAAATGACTTTCCTGTCAGTAATCCTCTTCCCTCCGTTACCGTCAAGGATGTGGTTCCCAGTCTGGAGCCCTACAGTGCTCCGGCCTTTTACCTGACCACGCCTTTGGGAGATTCCGACAATAATGTCATTTATATAAACCGCCGCAACTCCCCCGAGGGTCTGGAACTCTATACCACGCTGGCCCACGAAGGTTTTCCGGGGCATCTCTACCAGACGGTGTACAGCAATCGCACCTTCACCGACCGGGACCTGGATCCCGCAAGGAAACTGGTCTGGTACGGCGGTTATCTGGAGGGCTGGGCATTATATGTAGAATTTCTTTCCTATGATTATGCCGCCGATCTGTTGGAACAGGCGGGCCAGACAGAAGCCGCCCAGGCCGCTCGTCTGGAAAAGCACACCCGCAGTCTCCAGCTGTGCATGTACACGCTGTTAGATCTCCTGATCCACGGCGAAGGTGCCGGATACGATCAGGTGGCGGAAGTTCTGGGGAAATTCGGCATCGATTCTCCCCGGGCCTGTGAAGCGATCTACACTTACATTGCGGAAGAGCCCTGTAATTATCCGAAATATTACATCGGCTATCTGGAGATCCTGGCGCTGCAAGACACCGCACAGGAGCATTGGGGCGGCAGCTATTCCGACCGGAAGTTCCACACGTTTTATCTGGAACAGGGAACCTCTGATTTTTCCTCGCTGGAAGCCCTGCTGTTAATGACAAACTGATCGTTTTGTGCTAAGATAATCATTACAAGACCGTAACTTGACAAAGCCCTTCTCCTTTTCTATACTTGCAAAAGGAGAGGGGCTTTTAGCTTCCATCACAGAAAGGCAAAAATTTCCATGGAACAACTATTATTCAGTCTTAACGCAACGATCCCTGTTTTTCTGGTCATGGTGATCGGTTATATTTTACAGCAGCTGCATGTTACCAATGACTCTTTTGTCAAAACGTTAAATTCTTTTAATTATAAAGTTACATTACCCGTGCTTTTGTTCAAAGACATGTCCTCTGCGGATTTCTACAGTGTCTGGGATACCGGTTACGTTCTGTTCTGCTTTTTCGTAACCCTGTTCTGCATCGTCATTACCTGGGTTGTGGCCGGTATTTTTTATAAGAACAAATCCCGTCTGGGCGAGCTTGTCCAGGCCAGCTACCGCAGCAGTGCCGCTGTACTGGGTATCGCTTTTATCCAGAACATCTACGGGACTTCCGGTATGGCTCCCCTGATGATCGTGGGTACGGTGCCTCTGTACAATATCGCTGCCGTGCTGATCCTGTCCTTCACCGGACCGGAGGCCAAAGGCTTCGATAAAGAATCCCTCCTAAAATCCTTAAAGGGTATTATCACCAATCCGATCATTATCAGTATTGCCCTGGGAATGCTGTCCAGCGCCTGCCGGATCAGCTATCCCGTGATCGTCTCCAAGACGATCAGCAACATTTCCGTATTGGCTACGCCCCTGGCCCTGATCGGTCTGGGTGCCGGTTTTGAAGGCCGGAAAGCCCTGAAGCTTCTGGCTCCCACCGGAGTGGCCACCTTTTTGAAGCTGGTGGCATGGCCCGCTCTGTTCCTGCCCCTTGCTGTGCATTTCGGTTTCACCGGAGAAAAACTGGTGGCGATCCTCATTATGCTGGGTTCTCCCACCACCGTAAGCTGCTATATCATGGCGAAAAACATGAATCATGAAGGGACTTTGACTTCCAGTGTAGTGGTAGCCACCACATTTTTGAGTTCCATCACCTTGACGGTATTCCTGTTCATTTTACGAAGTTTACAGTTGATCTGATATCTGCTCGTATTTCCTGTCTGCATTGTGAAAGATGCAGGACTTTTCTTTACATTTTCCCCGCGAGAAAAATACTTGCCACTGTTCCCGCCAGCGTTGCCAGAAGTGCCCCTGGCAGCGTGTAGCGGGTTTTGGTTACTTTTGCCGCCAGAAAATACACGCTCATGGTATAAAAAATAGTCTCGGTGCAGCTCATAAGGATCGAGGTCAGCATCCCGGCATAGGAATCCGGTCCGCAGGTCTTGAAAATATCCAGCACCAGCCCGGTGGCCGCGGAGGAGGAGAACATTTTCACGATCAGTAGCGGGACCATCTGTGCCGGGAGTCCCACGGCCTGTGTGACCGGTCCGATCAGTCGTCCCAGCAGGTCGAAGAAGCCGGATGTCCGGAGAATTCCCACCGCCATCATCAACCCCACCAGGGTCGGCAGGATCTCCACCACGATACGTAAGCCCTCTTTGGCACCTTTTAAAAAAGTCTCATAGACTTTCACCCCTGAGACCATTCCGTAGCCCACGATCCAGAAGATCACCATGGGGATCATAATATCTGACATGTGTGTCAATGCATTCATCATAATCCTCACCGATCCTTCCATTTACAGTAAATGACAGCAATGACGGTACTGAACAGCGTGGCTGCCAGTGCCGGGGCAATGATCACCGCCGGATTGGCGCTGCCATACTGGCTGCGATAGGCGATCATGTTGACCGGAATCAGCTGCAGGGACGAAATATTCAGGATCAGGAACGTACACATTTCGTTGCTGGCCGCCGTGCTTCCCGAGCTCCGCCGCTGTATCTCCTGCTCCCGTCCGACCTTTTCCAGCGATGACCTGTTCACAGGCTGTGGTGTCCGCTGTTTCTCCCGCTGCTTTTCCAATTCCGCCAGCTGCTCCATGGCTTTCAGACCCGCCGGTGTGCAGGCCCAGCCCAGCCCCAGCACATTGGCGATCAGATTTGTGGCTATGTACTCTCCCGCAGGATGATCCTCCGGAAGTCTCGGGAACATGAATCGCAGAAAAGGCCGGATGCCTTTTGTCATTTTCGTGATCATGCCGGACTCCTGCGCGATCTCCATCAGTCCCATCCACAGCGCCATGACACCTGCCATGGTAATACAGAGGCTGACAGCCTCTCTGGCACTGTCCAGCGCCCCTTCCGTCAATGCTCCCATCTGCCCGGTACACACACCGTAGAGCACGCCCAGCAGGATCATTCCCGCCCAGATATAATTCAGCATGATAGCCACCGCCCGCTGTCTTTCGTTTCACTATATGCAGCTGTCGGTATGTCCTATGAAAATATGTGCATACCTCCGGCATACAAAATAAGCCTCCCGGCAATACATTTTCCGAAAGGCTTATCTGATTTATTCCCTATAATTTGTTTACAGAGTTCCCTGTGTGAACAGGCTTCTCACATGTGCCACTTCCTCTGCGGTGGCTTTCTCCGCCGGCACATAATAAGATTTCTCTCTGGCAATCTGGTACAGTTCCTCCTGAGACTGCTCACAGGCGGTACGGAACTGCTTCAGTGTCTGTTTTAACTCCTTGTTCTCCGACTGGGCGATCATTCCCGCATAGCGGGTCAGTTCGCCGTTGATCCCGGCCAGAGTGTCTGCTACCATTGTCTTTTCCTGCATTCTGCTGCCTCCTTACTGCAAAAACTTCATAAGCTGCTGTTTGTTCTCCATGGCGCTGCGGGCACCCTTTTCAAAAAACTGTTTTACCTTCGGATCCTCCGCTTCCTTGGCATACTCCTGCATTTTGCAGTGGGTGGTGTCAAACCCGCCAATCAGATGACGCAGATTCTGCAGATCTAATTCTGAAATATCACTCATGCTTCTAACCTCCTTTTTGTTCTTTGCGAGGTTAGTATGTACCGGAGTTACACCATCTATACTTCTTTTTTATTATCTTTTCCCGGGCAGTCCTTGATCGGGCAGTTCTGGCAATTACTCTGTGATACTCTTTTTCCAGCAATCACACATGCAATCATTTTTTCTTCCATAATCCATTCCTCCTTAAGGGAAAATTCCTTTGATTTCTTCTGCATACACCAGTTTCCGAAGTGCCAGTACATAGGCTGCCATGCGGTAAGTACAGTCACATTCTTTTCTGATATCCACGATTTCACTAAAAGATTTTGTCATAAGCTTTTCCAGCATTTCGTTGACCTGCTCCCGCTCCCAGGTCAGTTCCTGTATATTCTGTACCCATTCAAAATAAGATACAATGACACCACCACAGTTGGCAAAAATATCCGGAATCACCAGGATTCCTCTTTGCTCCAATATCACATCTCCCTCTGCACTGGTAGGTCCGTTAGCTGCCTCCACTACATAGGAGCATTTCACCTTTTCCGCAATTTCTTCAGTGATCTGATTTTCCAAAGCCGCAGGAACCAGGACATCACAATCGCACAGAAGAAGCTCTGTGTTGGTAATATGCTGCACTCCTTCTGCCTCATAGTCCTTTAAATATTTTCCCTTACCTTCCAGATATTTTGAAATCGCATCCATGTCCAGCCCATCCTTGCAATATAATCCCCCGGATACATCACTGACCGCAACCACTTTTATATCTCTATGATAAAAGATCCTTGCAGCATTACTTCCTACATTTCCCATTCCCTGAATGGCCACTGTAATCTTCTGCAGATCTTTTTCTTCTTTTTCCATTAATAATTTGGTGCTGATATATACCCCTCTTCCGGTTGCGGAATTACGACCTCTGGAGCCTCCCAATTCCACCGGTTTTCCCGTTACCACCCCGGGACAGGGCTTTCCAGCCAACTGACTGTAGGTATCCAACACCCATGCCATCGTCTGTGCATTGGTATTTACATCGGGTGCCGGAATATCCGTGTCTGCACCGATGATTGGTGCAATGGCAAATGTGTATCTTCTGGTCAGTCTCCGAAGCTCTCCCTGTGAAAGTGTCGATGGATCCACCTTTATTCCCCCTTTAGCTCCACCATAAGGAATATTTGCCACCGCACATTTCAATGACATCCAGGTAGCTAAAGCTTTTACTTCATTCAGTGTACAATTCTGGTGATATCGGATTCCTCCCTTGAAGGGCCCACGAATATTGGAATGCTGGATCCTGTACCCTTCGAATACCTTTACACTTCCGTCATCCATCTCCACAGGAAGATAAACTTTTGTTTCCCGCTGTGGATTTTTTAAGATTTCAAACATCCTAGTGTCTATTTTTCCGACTTCCATAGCTTTTGTCATCACACTGACTACATTTTCATAGGGATCATACTGTTCTGCCATTTTTTCTACCAAATCCTTTCCTTTGATGAAGTTTATCGTACTGTCGTAAATTTTTGGTAGTGTTGCAACACACAAGTGAAACATATGCTTTTTACTTTTTTTCGTCAATATAATTTACAAAATGCTTTTTGATTTTATTTTCTTTTGCAGAAAACTTGATTTTTAAATATTTTTAGTATATTCTGCTTAATAATATTAAGTGTAATGAAGATTTGTACAAAATATCTATACGTTATTATGTTTTACAAAATGTGCGCTATACTGCATATTTAATCTACTTTTCGGGAGGTTGTTCCATGAAAACATATGAAATAGATGATATTGACCGGAAGATTTTAAGACTATTACAGGCCAATGCCCGTACACCGTTAAAAGAAATCGCTGCGGAAGTATTTCTCTCCTCCCCTGCCGTCTCCTCCAGAATCAACAATCTGGAAAATCTGGGCTATATCAGGGGCTATCATGCAGAGGTGGATCCGGTTGCCCTGGGCTATCATATCCGGGCTTTTATCAATCTGGAAGTGGCACCTGTAGATAAAAAAGAATTCTATCCCTATATTCAAAATTGCCAAAATGTTATCGAATGTAATTGTGTTACCGGAGATTATTCCATGCTGTTGGAGGGAATGTTCCACAGTACAAATGAACTGGATCAGTTTATAAACGAACTACAGCGCTTTGGACGAACCAAAACGCTGATCGTTTTCTCTACTTCCGTAGAACACAGAGGTGTAGAAATCAGATAAAATTAGCAAATATGGATACCGAAATCACAGTCAGAATGCCACAGACCACGATGGACAGGCTGCTCATGGCTCCTTCGATCTCGCCCAGCTCCATGGCTTTCGCGGTTCCCAGGGCATGTGCGCTGGTACCGATGGCAAGACCCTTGGCAATGGGATCCTCGATCTTGCACAGACGACAGATCGTATCTGCCAGGATATTACCAAGAATGCCTGTCACGATGATCACGACTACCGTAATGGTCACGATACCGCCCATTTTTTCGGAGATGCCCATACCGATGGCCGTGGTAATGGACTTCGGCAGAAGCGTTACATACTGCTCATGGTTCAGGCCAAACATCAGGCTTAAAGCAAAAATACTTACCATGGCTGTCAGTACACCGGCAATGATTCCGCCGAAAATAGCCTTGGGATACGTCTTTAACAGCTCCAGCTGACGATACAGCGGTACTGCCAGGCTGACCGTTGCCGGGGTCAGGAAAATACTGATATACTGCGCTCCGTTCGCATAAGTCTCATAATCTATATGGAACAATAACAATACTGCCACGATCAGGATTACGGAGATCAGAAGGGGATTCGCAATGGCTTTTCCGGTCTTCTGCTTGATCCACAGACCGATCTCATAAGTGACCAGCGTAATGGCAATGCCGAAGAAAATAGACTGACTCAATATTTCATTCATTTATCTGCCCTCCCTGTCCATGGTGTCTGCTCCGGTTCCGCTCATCGAAGCAGCAACACCACGATTTTTCTGTCCTCTGATAATATGCTGGGATACCCGGCCGGTCACGATCATAATTAATACTGTAGACACCACTGTGATCGCACAGATGGGAAGCAGCATCTCTTTTAAAGCATCCACACTGGCCATAATGCCTACCGTTGCGGGCACGAACATGATGGACATGGCATCCACCAGAAAATCCGCCGCAGTCTCCACCTTTTCCAGCGGGATCAGCTTCGTGATCAGACCCACCAGCATGATCACCAGACCATAGACGCTGGCCGCGATGGGAAGTGGGATCAGTATCTCCAACAGTTCTGCCAGAAAGGAGATTCCCAGAATAATCGAAAGTTGTTTTACATATTTCATATGTCTTCACCTTTGCCTGTTTGATATAATTAGTATGGCTCTTTCGTGATTATAAAAAAAGAGCTGCGTACTGTACTTTTACAGCACGCAACTCCGTATTATACTACGCTGTTTTAGCTTTCACAATCAGCATTCTCTACCATTTGCGCAGACTTTTTCCCACTGCTTTCGTGAATTTTACCCTTACATCTGATGTCTTACCACCGCATATTCGTCATCCAAACGGAAATAGGGACATTCCTGCTGGGTTCCAGATAAAAAGCGGTACATTTCATCCTCATCCAGATTCACCATACAGCAATAACATTCATAATCTTCATCATATTCATAATTGACACATGCGTCACAATTAGTCATTTTGCCTCATTTCTACACATACGCTTTCTGCTATGTGTCTGCCGCTTAAGCGTTGCCGTGCAGGTACTGATAGATTTCCCGCTTTCCGACACCTCTGTCTTTTGCCACCTGCTTCATAGCGGATTTATTGTCCATTCCCTGTCCTTCATAATAGGCCATATGTTCTTCGATGGTCATGGACTCCCAGGAAGCGATCTCTTCCTGCCGCTTCTCTTCCGGGCTTTTTCCTTCCACTACCAATACATATTCTCCGCGGGGTTCCTCTGTCTTATAGTAGTCCAGCGCCTTTTCCAGTGTGGTGGGGAATACAGTCTCGAACTTCTTGGTAAGCTCCCTGCACAAGGTGATCCGCCGCTCTCCCAGCGTCGCATACAGTTCCTCCAGCGTCCGGATCAGATGGTGGGGTGCCTCATAGAGGATCATGGTACGGCTCTCGGTCTTCAGTTCCTCCAGAATCGCTTTCTTTTCCTTTTTGTCCGCAGGCAGAAATCCTTCAAAGCAGAACCGTCTGGTGCTGAGTCCGGACAAAGTCAGTGCTGTAATGCAGGCAGCCGGGCCGGGCAGGGATGTCACGGGAACATTCTGCTCCTGACACATCCGCACCAGTACTTCTCCGGGATCGGAGATGGCCGGGGTTCCAGCATCTGTGATCAGGGCGATATTCTGTCCGTTCAGCAACTGTCCTACCAGCTGATGTGCCTTTTCTACCTTATTGTATTCATGGTAGCTGGTCATGGGCGTATGGATGTCGAAATGATTCAGCAGTTTGATACTGTTGCGGGTATCCTCCGCCGCGATCACATCTACCGTTTGCAGGGTCTCCACCACGCGCGGTGTCATATCCCCCAGATTTCCAATGGGCGTCGCACACAAATATAAAGTTCCGGGCATGGTTTCCGCCTCCTCTCCTAATCATAATCTTTAGATATCTGTTCGGAGCCTTATTTGCAAAATCGTCTCTCCTAGGCTTTCCTTCTTAATATCCGTAAATATCATAAATCTCCGGCATATACACTCCGGGTTTCTGATACACGATCAGCGGTTTCTCCACTGTCATGCGTGGCTTGCCGCCTCTCACCGCCTCCATGAGCACCATATTGGGCTCCTTGTCAATGTAGGGGTACACCAGCTGCATCCGCTTCGGCTCCAGCCGGTATGTTACCAGCATGGTCATGATCTCCGCCAGACGAAAAGGGCGATGCACCATATAAAAATGTCCGCCGGGCTTTAACAGCTTTGCCGTCCTGCTGACCACATCCTCCAGCGTACAGAGCACTTCGTGTCGGGCAATGGCCTTGGGCTCCTCCGGGTTCGTCAGCCCGTGCTGTCCGATCATGTAGGGCGGATTGCAGGTAATACAGTCAAAGGAAGCAGCCGGGAAAATCCGGTCTGCTTCCTTGATGTCTCCTGTCACGATGTCGATGCGATCCTGCAGATCGTTCAGCGCCACGCTGCGCCTCGCCATATCCGCGCTCTCCTCCTGAATCTCCAGTCCAGTGAGATGGGCGCAGTGATATTTTGCTTCCATCAAAAGCGGGATGATCCCGGTGCCGGTGCCGAGATCCAGCATGGTGTCCTTTTCTCTGGCATGGGCAAATCCTGTGAGAAGCACTGCATCCATGCCGAAGCAGAATTTCTCCGGATTCTGTATGATCTGATAACCGTTCCGCTGAAGGTCATCAATTCGTTCTTTTTCCTTCAGTTCAACCTTCATTCGTATTCTCCGGCTTTCTTCCGTTACCGTTATTACCGTCTCTTCTGCCGCCGTGTCTGGGTCTTCTGCGGGAGGAATTGTCCCGCTGCGGTTGTCCCTGGGTGCCTGACTGCTCTGTCCCCTGAGAGTTGTCCCTTACCTGCTCCGGGCGGTTCTGGGGACGGTTCTCACGGCGTCTGTCGCCGCGGTTGTTGTCCCTGCGGTTCTCATTTCTGTTGCCGTTGTCACCGCGGTTGTCGCGGTTTTCTCCGTTACGGTTCTCATTGCGGTCTTCTCTGCTGCGGTTATTGTCTCTGCGGTTCTCTCCGCGATTGTCGTTGTTCCGATTCTCGCCGCGGTTATCATTACGGTTCTGATTCTCTCCGTTACGGTTATTTTCCCCGCGGTTATTATTTCTGCGATTCTCGTCCCTGCGTCCGTCACGTCTGCGGTTTTCGCCACTCCGGTTGTCATTACGGTTCTCGCCGTCGGCTCTCTGCTCTCTGCGATCCGGACGTTCGGAACGCTGCTCTGAGCGTTTTTCTGCCCGCTCTTCCGCTTCTTCCTTCTCCTCGATCTGCTCCAGCTTCTCCAGTTCCTTCTGTTCTTCCCTGGACAGTTCCTGGCCGCCTTTCTTACTGCGGCGTCTCTTGAACTGTAAAGTATCTGCCTCGTACTCCTTCAGTTCCTTCTCATCACCGACTTCTACCAGTACCTTGACCAGCTGACGCAGTACATTAACACTCTGTACCTCACCGTGCAGTCCGTCCGCCGTCTGAACGTAATCGCCCACGCCGGGAAGCTTCCGGTTCAGTTCTTCATATGTGTCTTCCTCATTTTTCAGACAGCACATCAGTCTGCCACAGACACCGGAGATCTTGGTGGGATTCAGGGACAGGTTCTGTTCCTTCGCCATCTTAATGGATACCGGCACGAAATCCGACAGATAGCTGTGGCAGCACAGAGGCCGTCCGCAGATACCGATGCCGCCGCGGATCTTGGTCTCATCACGGACACCGATCTGCCGCAGTTCGATACGGGTCTTGAACACGCTTGCCAGATCCTTTACCAACTCACGGAAGTCGATACGTCCGTCCGCTGTAAAATAGAACAATACCTTGTTGTTATCAAACGTATACTCTGCATCGATCAGCTTCATTTCCAGACCGTGCTTTAAGATCTTTTCCTTACAGATCTTGAAGGCTTCCTTCTCCTTTACCTTGTTGGCAGCCTCCTGCTCAATATCTCTCTCCCCGGCCAACCGCATTACCGGCTTCAGAGGCTGGATCACCTTGTCATCCTCTACCTCATGCACACCTGCTACCACCGTACCGAATTCGATACCCCTGGCGGTCTCCACGATGACGTGGTCACCTCTTTTTATCTCAAACTGCAGCGGATCGAAGAAATATACCTTGCCCGCTGTACGAAATCTTACACCGATTACTTTTGTCATATCTATCTACCTCACTGATGCCTGTGGCATCTTCATTTTATCATATCTTTTGTGAAATGACTACTCTAAATATGTCACACCAGCATTCGCTGAAAAATGTGCCTGTCATCAGGATCTGAGTTCTACCCCAAGTTTATTATTCAGATTCTTAAGGATCTTCTTCACATAGCCGTCCACTGCCTCTGTGGTGAATTCTTCCTCCTTCGGAGCAAAGGTTACGGTGAATGCCATGGACTTCTTCTCGGGGCCTACCTGTAAGCCTTCGTAGATATCGAAGAGTTCTACGGACTCTACGAAGCTGCTGGCTTCTGTGATGGCCTTCTCTACCTCACCGCAGGTAACGGATTTACTCATTACCAGCGCCAGGTCTCTGGTCTCCTTCGCGAATCTGGAGATCGGTGTGAAGGTGGGAACCTTGCCGTATACGGGACGCAGGGCTTTCAGATCGATCTCTGCGATGTATGCGGATTCACGCATGTCCTCTTCCTTCTGGATCTCGTAGGTCAGCTGACCTAAGTAGCCGATCTCTTCGCCGTTGTACAGGGTCTTTGCGGTACGATACGGATGCAGGAAGGTCTTCTTATCCTCTACATATTCAAAATCAATAAACAGTGTCTCTGCTACCGTGTCTACCAGACCTTTCAGGGTGAAGAAATTCTCTTCCTTACCCCAGATACCGATGCAGATGGTCTCTCTCTCATCGGGGTACTCGGTCAGAGGCAGATCCTTAGGGATGAACTTATTGCCGATCTCATATACTCTGCCTTCCAGACAACCGTTCTTCTGGTTACGGGCGATAGCATGGATCATCTGGGGAGCCAGAGTGGTACGCATCAGAGACAGATCCTCGTTGATCGGGTTGATCAGACGGATCGCATGTCTCTCCGATGCATCCTCGGGCAGACCTAACAGGTTCAGATCGGAGGGAGAGAAGAAGGAGTAATGTACGCCCTCAAATGCGCCCTGTGCACACAGTGCTCTCTTGATCTTAAGCTCGGTCTTCTGCTTGGTATTCATACCACCACTGGTTACAGCTGCTTCCTTCAGGAAGGTAGGAGTTACATGGTCGTAACCATACATACGGATGACTTCCTCTGCGATATCGGGATAGGATTCCATATCCTCACGATATGCGGGTACCTGAATGGTCAGCTCATCACCGTTGATCACGGGCTGGAAGTTCAGGGACTTTAAGATTCTCTCGATATCAGCAGTAGGTACTTCAATACCCAGTACGCCGTTCACCTTTTTGATGCTTGCCTTCATCTCGGTGGGCTCGATGGAGTTGCCGGTGCTGATCTCTACGTGGGTAGAGGACACTTTACCACAGCCCAGTTCCTCGATCAGATGCAATGCTCTCTTGCTGGCCATAACGGTAGCATACTCATCCACGCCCTTGGCATATCTCTGGGAGGAGTCGGAAGACTGGCCCAGTGCTCTGGAGCTCTTACGGATATTGTCTCTTGCAAATTTTGCAGACTCGAAGATGACAGCCTCTGTGGTATCGCGGATCTCGGAATTTAAACCACCCATGATACCTGCCAGTGCTACGGGCTTTACGCCATCACAGATAACGAGGTTGTTTTCGTTTAATTCAAACTCTTTTTCATCCAGAGTCATGATCTTTTCTTTGTCATGAGCACGTCTTACATGAATGGCATTGCCTTCGATGTAAGAAGAGTCAAATGCGTGCATGGGCTGACCCAGTTCTTTTAAGATGTAGTTCGTGATATCTACCACGTTGGAAATGGAGCCGATGCCAACCAGTGCCAGACGTCTCTTCATCCATGCGGGAGATTCCCCGATTTTTACGTCAGATACATAATGTGCGATATATCTGGGGCACAGATCCGGAGCATCCACGGTTACGGTAAATCCGTCTTTGGTAATGCCGCTCTCGGTGTAATCCAGTGCAGGAGTCTTCACAGGTTTGTTCAGGATAGCCGCTACTTCTCTGGCAATACCGAAGATGCTCTCGCAATCCGGTCTGTTGGCGGTGATGGCAATGTCAAAGATCCAGTCATCCAGCTGTAACAGGGGCTTTACGTCTGCACCGATCTCGGCATCCTCCGGCAGTACCAGCAGTCCGTTGTAGCCTGCACCGGGATACAGATCCTCGGTCAGTCCCAGTTCGGTACCGGAACACAGCATACCATAGGACTCGTAGCCGCGGAGCTTGCCTTTCTTGATCTTCATGGTACCTTCGATGGTCACATGATCTTTTGCGGTAGCGTATACCTGTGCACCTTCCAGCGCTACGGGATATTTGCCGCCTGCATGTACGTTATCTGCACCACAGCAGATCTGCAGGGGCTCTGCACCGCCTACATTTACCTTACATACGTGTAAGTGGGTCTCGGGGATCGGCTCACACTCTTCTACCAGTCCGACTACCACACCACTGATATCCTTACCTACTTCGTAGGATTCCTCTACCTCAAAACCACAGGAGAACAGCTTCTCTTCCAGTTCTTTGGCTTCTACATCTATATCCACATATTCTTTTAACCAACTCAATGGTACTAACATATCTTTTACCTCCTTCGACGCCGTCTTTTACGACATCCTCTCGTACTATTCCTTGCATCGCTACTGTTCTAAAATCACATTCCCGTGATCTTAGTCATCATTGATCTGATCCAGTACACGCATATCAGATTGATATAACAGCTTGATATTGTTAATACCGTACTTTAACATTGCCAGACGCTCAATACCGATACCGAATGCCAGTCCGCTGTACTCCTCGGAGTCGATGCCGCAGTTCTCCAGCACCTTCTTATTTACAATACCTGCACCCAGTACTTCGATCCAGCCGGTACCCTTGCACAGACGGCAGCCGCAGCCACCGCAGGCGAAGCAGCTGACATCGACCTCTACGGAAGGCTCCGTGAACGGGAAGTAAGAAGGACGCAGTCTTGTGGTGGTGCCTTCACCGAAGATCTTCTGTACCAATACTTCCAGCATACCCTTCAGATCGCACAGAGTGATGGTCTTGTCCACAACCAGTCCCTCCATCTGGGTAAACATGGGAGAATGGGTTGCATCATCATCGGAACGGAATACTTTACCGGGGCTTAAGATCTTGATGGGAGGCTTCTGACTCTCCATAACGTGAACCTGACCTGCGGAGGTCTGGGTTCTTAACAGGAATTCCGGAGACAGGTAAAAGGTATCCTGCATGTCTCTTGCGGGATGATCCTGCGGGGTATTCAGTGCGGTAAAATTGTAATAATCGGTCTCGATCTCAGTTCCTTCATATACGCTGAAGCCCATGGATGCGAAAATGTCGATCAACTGGTTACGCACCTGGGTTACGGGATGCAGATTACCGGTCTTACGACTCTTTGCCGGCATGGAGATATCGATCTTCTCACTCTCGTAACGCAGCTCCATCTCTTTCTCTTTTAACTTCGTGTTCAGCTCATCGAAATGCTCGCTGGCCCAGTTCTTCAGCTCGTTGACTTTCTTACCGAAGTCAGCCTTCTCTTCCTTGGGCACGGAACCCATCTGCTTCATCAATCCGCCGATAATACCGTTCTTGTCGAGAATGGTCTTTTTGTACTCGTAGACACCCTTGGTGTTCTCGATCTTCTCCAACTGTTCCCGGATGTCGGCTTTGATCTGTTCGACTTTTTCATTCAATTCGTTTAAATCTGCCATCTTACTCCTCATTTCTGTGTGCTTATTGCACACTGTGCTTATTGCACACTGTGCCTGTTGTACACTGTGCCTGATTCACACGTATTTTTACTTGTGCCTGGGGAATTTTGTATTTGCATTTCCATAATAAAAAACCGCGCATACAAATTCACCCCATTGGGACGAATTTCTATCCGCGGTACCACCCAAATTCCTTATGTGAAAAATGAAAATTATTTTACATTCACGATAAGACTCTTAACTCACGTAACGAGTGAGGAAACGTCATACCCTACCAAATCTCCGATTCTTCCGGTATGCGGCTCGCGTGGGAATTTCGACTCTGTTTGAACCTCAGGAAGCTTTTCAGCCGGTGAACTTCCCTCTCTGTCAGGAAAAAAGAATCTTACTGTGCACGTTCATTGCCTTTACCTTGATATGATAATACCGAAATAGCGGAAATGTCAAGGTTTTTTAGTTTATTGCGTTATCATATAATAGCTGTCATTTTTAATGTTATCCATATATCTTTATCCCGTCTTTTAAAATCTCTTTTGTCAGCTCCGGATTATCCATCAGTTGCTCCATATTGAGAACATCCACTTTTTTATGCAATGCTGCCCTTATCTCTTCCACTAACCCGTAATATTTTAATCCGCTTACCCCTGTTGAAATCAGCAGATCCACATCACTCTCCGGTGTTGCCTTACCTTTCGCGTAGGATCCAAACAACATCCATAGACCGCTTTCTTATAACATCTAAACTTCAACAATACTATCTGCCATTTGAATAGTCTTTTTTCTATGTGCAATCATAATTACTGTTTTTCTCTTTTTTAAACTTGCTATTGAATCCGCAATCATTTGTTCTGATTCATTATCAAGTGCCGATGTTGCCTCATCCATAAGTATAATAGGAGAATCTTTCAATATAGCCCTGGCAATAGCTATTCTCTGTCGTTCTCCTCCTGATAAATTGTTTCCTCTATTTATGATTACTGTATCATATCCATTTTCCATTTTTGATATGAATTCATGTGCATTTGCCAACTTTGCAGCTTCCATTACCTCCTGCTTCGAAGCAGTTTTTCTCGCATATCGAATATTATCCAAAATACTCACATTATATAAATACGGCTCCTGTGGTACATACGCTATCTGTTCTCTAACCTTTGAAATTCCCAATTCACTAATTGATTTTCCAAAAATCAGAATATCTCCCTGGTCTATCGTATAGAATCCCAGCAAAAGTTTTGCTAATGTACTTTTTCCACATCCGGATGGACCAACTGCAGCAATTAGTTTATTTGCCGGAAACTCATATGTAGCTCTATTAAAGAGCTTTTCTTTATCTTTATATCCAAAGGATATATTGCTAAACACCACTGCATCTCCTTTTTGAGTGACTGGCTTAACCAATATAGACTTTGAAATAATTTCTTTATTTTCTTCTGGCAGTTCTAGAAATTCAGATATTCTTTCTGCATATGCTATGCAATTAACAAGTTCCGGAAAATTTTTACCAAGTTGTAAAAATCTAAAACTTAGCGATGTATATAATGTATATATTGCTGCCACCTCTCCAATAGTTGCAAATTTCCGCTGAACCAATATAATTCCAATCACAACAAACATCAATGCGCAAAATAAATCAAATCCACTATTAAACATTTCTAGTAAAGCAGCCAGACGCATTTTTTCTTTTTGTTCTACAGTATATTGATTATTAACCGTTTTATACTTAAGTACTCCTTTATGATTGATATCATAAATTTTGCTAATACTTGCTCCAGCAATCATATCAGAAAGAACATTTGTCATTATGGCATTATTTTTTGAAAGCTTTTTTCCCACCTTCTTCATCGGATTGGAAAGCAAAGCATTAATCAAGAACAATATGACATTAAACGCAATTAACACGATTGTCATAAAAGGATTAATAATCATCATTGCAACAGCGAAGACAGCAACAAAGATTATCGGAGCCAAAACTCTTCTTAATCTTGACGAGTATATGTTTGATGCAATGTCTGTATCATATACCAGCTTTGACAGAATTTCTCCACTATGATGTTCTTCATAATACACATATGGGAATTTCATGGATTTTTCAAATACCAGCATCTTCAATTTTAATGACATTCTCTTTGCTTCATTGTTATAAATACACATAAAAATCGATGCCATTATAATTGCCAAAATTCCCATAATAATCGTAATGATCATTTGTGATTTTCTTTCATATACACTTCCCCGGTTAGCACAATCGAATATAATTTTCATAAATACAGAACCTGCAACCTCAAACAAAGCATTTAATGCAGTCATCATAAATATGGACAGCAAATATAATGGTAGTCTTCCTTCCATCATCCGCAAACTTTTTACAAGATTTTTTGCAATACCCACTAATTACGCGCCTCCTTACCATATAAGGCAGCATATATTCCATTTTTTCTAATCAGTTCTTCATGGTTTCCTACTTCAACAATTTCTCCTTTATCCATGCAGTAAATCCTATCAACATTTTTAATGGTAGATAGTCTGTGTGCAATGATAATAACTGTGTTTTCATGATTTTCTGAAATTGTTTTATTAATTATCTTCTCTGTTTGTTCATCCAATGCTGATGTTGGTTCATCTAACAAAATTATCGGACTATTTTTATATATTGCTCTTGCAATAGAAATCCTCTGCCGTTCCCCTCCCGAAAGATTCGCACCCCGTTCTCCAACTTCTGTGTTAAATCCATCTGGCAGTTCACAAACTTTCTGATACATGCCTGCTTTTTTACAAGCATTTTCTACTTTCTCAATATCAATATTTTTTGCTCCATATGCTAAATTCTCTAATATAGTTTCAGGAAACAAAAATGAGTCTTGCGGTACATACGAAATCAACCTTCTTGCTTCATTTATATCCCATTTGGAAAACACTTGTCCACACAAGTAATAATCGCCCTCATCAACCTCTTCAAATCCACACAACAACTTAAGCAATGTAGATTTTCCAGCTCCTGATGTACCAACTATCGCCACTTTTTCTCCTTGTTTTATACTCATATTTATATCTTTTAGAATTCTATTCTCAAAACATTTCGTATTACCACTTGCATATGAAAATGACACATTCTTCAATTCGATAATATTTTCCACATTCTTTAATTCACTACCCTTGTATTCACCGCCTACTTCTTTTGGCGCACAAAGCAACTCCTCTATTCGTTTTACCGAAATCAGCATTTCCCTAGCATCAATTATTCTAAAAGGTAATTCACTTAACGGTGTAGAAATCTTACCAAACAACACAAGAAATGACATAAATTCACCTATCGTAATCGTATTCTTTAATACAAGAAATAAGGCAATTAGAGAACAAACAACGGACGGTACCCATTTCATTAATAAAACAATGCCATTAGCTAATGCCTGATATCTATTTCTCGAATATTCATTCTTAAGTATTTCTATTGCCTTTGATGAAACCCGCAACCTTAATGTTTCTTCTATTGCATATGCTTTTGCAACCTCAATACCCTCTATGTTGTCTAATGCAATATCCGCAAGTTCGTCATACTTTCCTCTACGTTTTCTTGCTAAATCATTTATTTTTTTTGCAATCATGTCACTTGTAAATATAACAAGCGGAAACGTGACCACGATTCCTGCAAAAATGAGCCAATTCATTTTTACTAAAGCTATGCTGATAGTTATAATGGTTACTGCATATTGTAATATCTCTGGGAATATCTCCGACAGCAACTTTCCCATATCATTAATATCAGAAGTAAGTTTGTTAATTATAGTTCCTTCGTTCTTTTCAAAAAATCTATACTGTACCCTCTCCAACGATTCAACAGTTATATTCTTACAATCTTTTTGTACTTTAATGCTAAAAAGTTCATTAGTAATACTTTTTATATAAGTTACCACCATAGATATTATAATTATCAATAAGGTATTACCTACCACATACTCAATATCAATATTATTGCCATTGAACATTGCATTAATTGCGTTGGAAATAATTTCAGAACCAATAACCACTAACTCAGATAAAATATATGAAAGAATTCCAGCCACAACGAATAAATAGCAATATTTCAACATAATCCTTCTAATCGTATGCTGCGTTCTCATAATAATCACTCCTCTTGTTTTTACTTTTGCATTATTATATAATATTAAAAAAGTGATTTCATCAATTATAAACGCAATTTTCATCACATATCTATAATTTGATGCTTTTTATAAAATAGTATTAATTACTGTCGAAAGGAATGATTATATATGCCACTACCTTTAAAACCTGAAGAAAATATTTATATTGACCATAAAATCTTAGATGGAACTTACTCTATGCCTACCATGCAAGCAGCATCCGATCATTATACGATAGGTTATATGGTATCAGGCGATCGACGATGGATTTCCACTAAAGCAATTCGTACTTCTCACGCTGGAGATGCTGGCATATCCAAACCACATGTGTATCATCGTAATTGCTCTATGTCCGACACTCCGTATGACAGATATGTGATTAAAGTCAAAACACAAATCTTTCAACCCATAATTGATATTATAGGAGAGGAAGAATTAGACTTTATATGTTCCAACTATCTTCATTTTACAAAAGATTCTCAAAAAATTATTCACTCTATGTATGAGGAAATGCTACAAGAATACAACAAAAACACCTCTTATTCTCAACTTATTCTTCAAGGTATGGTTTATAAATTATTTTTTTATATGTATGAAAACCATATTCCATCTGAAGATGATGAACATACCTTGTATATTAATAAATTTGATGAACGTATCCAAACTTCCTTATGTTACATTGAAGACAATCTTATGGACGGTTCATCCATTGAAGATGTCGCAGCTTATGTTTCGCTATCACCCTCGCATTTTTCACGACTATTTAAAAATATTACTGGTTCTTCATACACAGATTATATTACTGACGTAAGGTTACAACATACGCAAATACTACTTGGAACAACTGATTTGTCAATAAGTGATATTGCAACTAAAGTTGGAGTATCAAATGGAAATTATATAAGTACATTGTTCAAAAAAAGATATGGAATTACTCCCACCGATTACAGAAAAGAAATAAAAAAGAGCATGTAAAAAAGTGAAATGGAAAGTAAAATTATTCCCTTTCCATTTCACTTTTTGAGTTATCTTTTGCTTTATTCCCCGGCTCTGATGATCTCCGCTGCCATCTGTCCAAGTTCCTCCGCTCCGTACTTATCCATGTAAGGAGAGGAGATGCAGTAAACAATACCGTCCATCTCCCACACAACACGGTGGGTGGACTTCATATACTGTCGTTCCGCGCCGTAGACGATCTCATATCTACCGGATGCGATGCTGCTCTGGTCGTATGCGGTCAGCTGATAGCCTTCCGGAACATATTTCCGGGTATAGCTCTCATAGTACAGTTGGATATCACCGACCGGCTCCAGCTCCGCCACATGATACTGTGGCTCCGCCATCGTCTCTTCCATCAGCTTTGCAAAGCTTTTGTGTGCAATCTTCTCCGCCAGCTCGCTGGTCTCCAGACCGATTGCAATCATATGGGTGCCGTCCCCATAGATCAGCTCCAGGCATTTATCCCCGAAGAGTTTCTCCCCTGCGTTATCCAGTGCCTCCGTATTCATCATAGCGGCCCTTTGGAATGTAAATCCGTTGGAAAACTGCTCCACTGCTTTAAAAGGTTTTCCCAGATCCTGTTCTGCCTGCTGCAGATCTGCATAATTCTCATATACCACTGCAGCTTCCGTCGCATGGTAATGTTTCACGATTCCAGCAGCGGCACAGCCGGTGATCAGAAGCACCGCCAATCCACATACTGCAAACTGCATTTTTTTTGCAGCTCTTCTTTTTGCAGAAGATTCTGTCCGTGCTTTCTCTGCGATCCGGCGGTACAGCTTTTCCTGTACCTCCGCGCTGGGACTGCTATTTACAAAGCTTGCTCTTAATACCATTTCCATTCTCTCATCTGTCATAGCCTGCTGCCTCCAATTCTTCTCTCATCTTTTCTCTGCCCTTATGCAATCTGCTCTTTACCGTTCCCTGCGGGATCCGAAGGCATCCTGCGATCTCCTCGACCGACAGTTCCTCACCGTAATACAGGCATAGCGGAATCCTGTATTTGTCCGGGAGCCCGCGCATGATCTCCTGTACCTGCCGGATCTCTTCCCTGCGCAGCAGTCCTTCTTCCACCTCGGAGTATTCTGCGGCTCCGGGTGCTGCTGTCTCCACAGATGTCTCCTCTGTGCTTTCCGTCGGAGCGATCCGGTTTCTGCGAAACATTTTCCGGTTCCTGTTTTTCCATAAGCGGATCGCAATCGAGAGCAAATAACTCTTAGAATTGCCCTCTTCCTCTATCCTGTCCAGCACCTCCATCGCCTTCAGGAAGGTATCCTGATACAGTTCCTCCGCCTCCGGCCGGTTTCCCGTCAGGTAGACGCAGAAGCTGTAGATCTCGGTTCCGTAGGTCGCAATGCATTGTTCCAATTCCCGTAATGTCATGAATCTTTCCTTTCTGTTATCCACTGATCTACAGTGATATCCCTCAACCGGTTGTATTTTCCCCTTTACTGTATATTGTCGCGGAATGCCCGCAGGTTCATTTTTTTCTCATGGAATCATAAAAAAGAGAGAGTATCTTTTATTTTACTCTCTCTTTCACGCTTTTTCTGTTTCTGTTTTTATATTAGCCGTTCTCCTTGATCTCCAACATCAACAATTCCATGGTCAGATCAAAGTTTACATTGGCATCCAGACGCCGCTTGGCCTTATCCAGAGCTTCAATGACTTCCTCGATTCCTTCATAGCTGCTACGCTGGGCCACGCGGCGGATGGCACTGATCTCTTCCCGGAAAACCAGATGGTTCACATCACTGGTAGCCTTGAACAGGAGCACATCCCGATACCAGATTGCGATCAGATCCAGGTAATCATTGATCTGCAGCTTGTATTCCGTGATCTTTTTGATGGCTACGGTGATCTCATTCAGATCCATGTCTTGAATATATTTTAATAAGGACAAGGCTTCATTCTTGATATTGTCGAAATCCTCACTGGAAGCCAGAGATTTGGCCTTACCGATATTGCCGCGGGCAAATGCCACACAGACCTCTGCCTTATAGTCCGGTACGTGCAGCTGCTGCATCAGATAGTTTCTCACCAGATCATCCGCTACCGGCTTCATGTTCAGTACCACGCAACGGCTGAGGATCGTCGGCAGCAAAGTGTTCACATTGGAGGTTAGCAGCATGATCACCGCGTATTCGGGCGGCTCTTCCAACGTTTTCAGAATCGCATTCTGTGCCTGGGGCGTCATCTTCTCCGCCTCGTTCATAATATAGATCTTATACGGACTGCTGTAAGGCTTGATGGCGATATCATTGTTGATCTGCGCACGAATATCGTCTACACTGATGGTATTCGGCTTCTCGTGGCTGACATAGATAATATCCGGCTGATTGTCCGACAACGCCTGCTTACAGGAATGACATTCCTGACAGGGCTCCGTGCCGCCTTTTTCACACTGTAATGTCATGGCGAATACTCTGGCAATAAATTCCTTGCCGGAAGATTTTTCGCCGTTAATAATATATGCATGGGAAATCTTTTTCGCCGAAATGGCGTTCTGTAAATGCTCTTTGATCTGTTCCTGGCCGATGATGTCATGAAATGTTGCCAATAGTATTCCCCCTGTCCGTATCTTATCGTTTTCCTGATTCTGACTTTATCGTACTGCCTTCTTCCGTATTGCGCAAGCGTTTCCTGCATTTTTATTTATGTAAAAATATCCAGTAGAAGTCCTCTGATCTCTCCGATCTTATTCAGGATCGCCAGATTGTCTTTTTCATCCTTCATCAGTTCCTGGGCCAGCTGATCCAGGTTCTCATCCACCAGCCGGATAATGCCGTACACACGGTGTCGTCCTCTCCGGTCCAGGAAATTCTCTCTGGAAAAGGAATGGGATCTGGTCACCACTTCATTGAGGAATTCCTTGACCAGTCCGCGGTAGTGGCGCATGTCCTTCACATCCCGGCGCTTGGCCAGCTTTTCGCCCTCTGTGGTGATCTCCGCCATCAGGTTCGTCAGTCTCTCCTGAAGCTCTGCTTCCTCCACATGGCTCGCCAGCATGAATTTAAAGCTGCCGTCCGTGGGCGCGGTATTCTGTACCTGCTCCACAGGAGCCGGCTGCTGTATCTGGTTTACTCTCATTTTCATACGCCCACTTTTTTCCTTTCTTTCCCGGCAGAAAACCGGCATTTTTCTTCCCTGTTATCAATATTTCGGCTATATTCCGGCTTCTTTTAAGTACTTTGTAATATCTTTCAGACATTTCGTCAGATCTGTATTCTCGAATCTGTCCCGGATCCCTGCTGCCACCAGCTTCTCCTCGGAGAAATCTGCGCTGTCCGCAAGGAATCTGCGGCACATCTCTTCATACTTCGGCTTCTCCTGCCGCAGTTCTCTGTCCAGTGCCCGCTGTAAGCGCACACCGTCATCCAGTTCGATATAAACCGGTAAAATAGCCTCTGTGCCGAAATAAGCAATCATTTTCTCATAAGCTTCCAATGTTCCGATCATGAGATAATTCTGCGTAGTCAGATCGATCTGCCCGTCATCCACGGTAAAATACCTCCAGATGCCGTAGACCGTATTATAGGCTCTGTCCTCGATGACCTTACCCTGTTCCTTCAATGTCTGGAAAACGGCTTCATCGGTGAAAAAATATTCCACACCGTTCTCTTCCCCGGCCCGGATCGGTCTTGTCGTATAAGGCACGATGGTCCGAAGATCCATCGTGCCCTCTTTCATCAGTTCTTTAAAAACAGTATCTTTCCCTGAGGAACTTTTCCCCATGAGATATACGATTTTTCCCATATCTATGTTCTCGTTTTCCCGCTTCTGTCCGGCCGTTTTCCTGCCACACAGTACGTTTTATTCTACTTCCACTACGTGGATCATATCGGTCTTACCTACCACGCCCAGAGGTACGCCTGCGGTAATGACAACCGTGTCACCGGTTTTTACCAGACCGGCCTGCTTTGCCTTGAAGACTGCTTCCTCAAACAGGGCGTCCGTGGTCTGCTCCTTCTGGATCATGACGGGATTTACTCCCCACAGAAGGTTTAACTGACGGTACACTTTCTCATCCAGCGTACAGCCGATGATCTGGCATCCGGGCTTATAACGCGCGATCATGTTCGCGGTAAATCCGGACATGGTAACCGTGATGATGGCTGCTGCCTTCAGATCAGATGCTACACTGCAGGTTGCGTAAGAGATTGCCGTGGTGATATCAGGTGTCGCCTGTCTGTCTTCCTTGGCTCTCTGCATTCTGCCGCGGTAATCAATATCCTGCTCTGCTCTCTCCGCAATGCGGGACATAGTCTTAACAGCCTCTACCGGGTACAGACCGGCTGCGCTCTCGCCCGACAGCATGATAGCTGTGGTTCCGTCATAGATCGCATTGGCAATATCCGTTGCCTCCGCTCTGGTAGGACGGGGATTCTTGATCATGGATTCCAGCATCTGGGTTGCGGTAATAACATGCTTACCCTGTGCTACCGCCATCTTGATCATCTTCTTCTGCAGAATAGGTACTTCCTCCAGAGGGATCTCTACACCCATATCGCCGCGGGCTACCATGATACCGTCTGCTACGGTAATGATCTCTTCCAGATTCTGGATTCCCTGCATGTTCTCGATCTTGGCGATGATCTTGATCTTGCTGCCTCTGTCCTCTACGATCTTGCGCACTTCCTGAATGTCTTCTTTGGTTCTGACAAAGGAAGCTGCAATGAAATCAAATCCGTGCTCCACACCGAAAACAATATCTGCCAGATCCACCTCACTGATGTAAGGCATGGACAGAATCGCCCCCGGTACGTTAACACCTTTATGGTTCGATACAAAGCCGCCGTTTACGACTCTGCATACAATATCTTCACCTTTGATCTCTTCTACGGTCATCTCGATCAGACCGTCATCAATCAGAATCGTTGTGCCCACATTAATGTCATTTTTCAGATTTTTATAGGAAATAGTCGCTTTCTCTGCGGTTCCCATGATCTCTTCCGTGGTCAGGACGAACTGCTGTCCGGCTACCAGCTCTACCTTACCGCCTTCAAAATCACGCAGACGAATCTCCGGTCCCTTGGTATCTAACAGAGTTGCTACCGGAAGTCCCAGTTCCTTGCGCACTTTCAATACTCTGTTGTATTTTACCAGCTGCTCCTTGTGACTTCCATGGGAAAAGTTAAAACGTGCCACGTTCATACCCGCAAGCATTAACTCTTTTAATTTTTCCTCACTCTCACTGGCCGGACCGATGGTGCAAATAATTTTGGTTTTTCTCATACAGGCTAAATCCTTTCTGCTGCTATATTTTTTGATTTTTTACTACAGTAATGCGATATTCGTCTGTTCCGGTGACTCCCTGTACATTCAACCCTTTGGCGGAATACTCCGCGAGCTTCCTGCAATGGATCTCTTCCACCTGCTCTCCCGGTACCAGAACAGGAATTCCGGGGGGATACAGATTCACAAAATCTCCGGCGATCCTTCCTGCCGCCTGTGCCAGCGGAATCACTTCCTTTTCCGCATCCCAGGCATCTGCAAGTGACAGACAGACTCTGGGCTGCCTGTGATAAAGAGAATCTTCTCCGGAATCTCTGTGCTTCGCTTCCGCTTGTCCCTGCCATTTTCCCGCGGTAATATCGCGGTCGATGGCTGACAGGGCCTCCGTCATTCTTGTGTACGCCTCGTCGCTGTCTCCTATGGTAAACATCGCAAGACAGTGATCCGCAGCTGCCATTTCCAGCTGCAGATGATACTTCTTCAATAGAATATCATAAATCTGTTGTCCTGACAAACCTGCCTTGGGAGATAATATCACAAGTTTTCCGATATCCTGTCTCGCATCCAGCGGCAAGAAACGTAGATTCTTACATTCTGACAGTTCAGTCAGCATTCTCAGATAATTCACCTGCAGCCGGTCAAAGAGATAATCTCCCCGTTCCCGCACCTGTTGCAGCGCATTGTCAATTCCTGCCATTAATACATAGGATGGACTGCTGGACTGATAAATATGCAAAAATCTACGCAGACGTTCTCTGTCGATCCGGTTACCGTTTACATGAAGCAAAGCGCTCTGTGTCAGGGCCGGTAAGGTCTTGTGGACACTGTGGATCACCAGATCCGCACCACACTGACAGCTGTTCCTGGCAAATCCTTCCGCCAGGCCCAGATGGGCACCATGGGCTTCGTCTACGATCAGAGGAATCCCCTTGCTGTGTACCAGCTTTGCAATCGTCTCTATGTCCGCAATTCTGCCTTCATAGGTGGGGGACACCAAAAATACTGCATCCGGAACAGGTCCCTGCCTGAGGGCCTCTGCGATCTGCTCCGGAGTTACCGCATCATAAATATCATACTCCTCCATCATCTCCGGATACAGATAAGAAACTGTTAAATTTCTCAGATACGCGGCATGGTATGCGGACTTATGGGCTCCTCTGGTCATAAGGATCCGTCCGCCCTTCGGAACCGCCGCACTAATGGCCGCCAGAATTCCGCAGGTGCTGCCGTTGACCAGGTAAAAGCTCTCATCGGCACCGTACATCCGGGCTGCCTCGTCCTGCAATCTCCGAAAAATCTCCTCCGGTGCATGCAGATTATCGAATCCATCGATCTCCGTGATGTCGATCTCCATGATCTCCTGCGGTAATTCCCCGCAGAGCTGCCGCTTATGCCCCGGCATGTGATAAGGGTAATAATCCGTCCTGCTGTAGTCTTTTAATCTCCGGTACAATTCACCCAATTCCGTTGTTCTCCTGTTGTGGGATTTCTTTTTTTCCTATTTTCCCTGCTTCTCTTCTTCCATCTTCCGAAGCTTCTCGATCAGGGCTCCGTGCCCCTTATGTACATGAAAGGTCTCCATAAGGGAACACCATTTGTCTGCCATGGTAACGATCCAGGCTTCCCTGCACATGGGAACGGCGGAGATCGTTAACGGCCACATATGTTTTTTAATAATATCTTTTTCTCTGGGGGTCAGATGATATTCTTTCTGCGCATTGTTCAATGCCCTTCCCGGATGGTAAAAACCATGCAGCTTGTGGGGGCTGACTTGATCCGATGTATGCCAGTCATACAGAAAATAATCATGCAGCAGTGCTCCTCGGATCAGATCCCTTTTTTCGCAGGGAATATGCAGCTTCTCACTGATGGCAATGCTGTATTTGGCCACATTCATACTATGATCGTTGACCGTCATGTTTCCATGCTGTACATGTGACCTCGTAGATTGGAAATTCCTGGAACGCAGAATATCCGGTGCTGCCGCCCGGATTTCCTGTCTTAATTGTCGTTCTCTTTCAAATCTCTTTTTCCACTTCTGCACTCTTTTCGCCGAACGCTGCTTCATTGAACCGCCTTCCTTCTCATATCCCCTCTTCACAACTGCTTTAATAATAGTAACATACGATCGGGAATCCGGTAGACATGTACTCATAAATAGCCGCCGCCATATCCAACGGCAGATTGACACATCCATGCGATCCCGATGTCAGATAGATCGTACCGCCAAAGCTGCTTCTCCAGGTGGCATCATGCATTCCCACATTCCCGTTAAAAGGCATCCAGTAATTTACCGGTGTCTCGTAGTCTGCTCCACGTAATACAGCATTCTTCGTCTTATATGTAATTCCAAATACGCCGGGCGGTGTCACGCAGCCGGGTTTACTCATATTACCGGATACAAAATCTGTCTCCAGTACGATATTTCCCTTCTGGAACAGATACAGATGCTGGTTGGTCAGGTCGATTTCCACATAAGAGCTGCCGATATCATCGCTTCCCTTCTGTGCTCCCTTGCTGCTGTATACCGGCTCTTTGTCGAGGGTCTCTCCCTTTTCAATAGCTGCTGTCAGCTCTTTGGTCTCTTCCTCACGGTCGGTCTTCCATCCGTAGGCACCACCGGGTAATGTAAGCTCGATTCCCTGAATCGTGGTAAACTTTCTCTTTTTACCGTAGGTATCGTACTCCTTGGCCTGTTCCGCTACAAATCCAGCAATCGCTTCTTCATCCAATTTAGGATTCTTAGCATCCGTCTGGATCCATTCGTGAATGGTATCCCCGTCTACTACTACCTTATTGCCGTTCCAGTCATAGGTAATCTGCGCACCGACCCATTTATTCATGGTATCGCAGGCTTTGACCAGTGCCGCATCCTCTGCGGTTACCTTCGCGTTTTCGTAGCAGTCCTGCGCCTCCAGATCGACGGTATTGTCTCCCATCATGATCGCCGTAGACACGACTTCTTCTACCCGATTCATGTTCAGTTCCATTCCCTGGGTCTCGGGAACGATCTCGTAGCTTTGGGTCTTCTCGGAATACTCACTGATATATGCGTCTTCCGGCGCGATCATATTTTTCTTCTGCAGCGCCGGCAGCTGTGCCAGCTGCTCCCGTAATTTGTCTTCATCATAAGACACGCCGTGAATGACATTGTGATTCCATGTCGTCCACAGCATTTCCACCCACAGGAATTCATTCTGTCTGTCCAGAAGTTCCTGGGCCGTTCCCTGGGTATCCACCCAGTTCATTCCGATCTCCGCTGCCGTGATGTTGCCGATCTCTTCCTGCACACCGTTCTCGTCTCTTCCCAGAATCTGCAGACTATAGGCCTGTGACTGCTGATCCATGATCGCTGCCACCTGTGCCGCTGTCAGATTACTGCAATTACTGTTGTTGATAAAAGTATTGTTCAGAAAATGAGACTGGTAATAGATCGCCACTCCGCCATAGACTAACAGGATCACCGCAACCAGTGCAGCCACGATTGCTATCCCTTTTTTACTTTTTTTCTTCGGCTTTGGGGTCTCCTCCGTACTCTGTTTTGTCTCTTCCTTTGCTTCTGTTTCTTTTACGGTCGTTTCCTTTTCTGCGACTTCCGCTTTCGTTTCTTTCTTTTCGGTTTCCATGTTATCTTCTGTTTCTCCCTCATCATATTTCGCTGCGCTCATTATAGCATTTTATTCCATAAAAAAACAGTGTGAAAAGGCTGAAAAAAAGCCTCTTCACACTGTTTTAGAATACTACTTGCACTAATACCATATAAAGTACAGTCCCTGCCGCTATACTGAGTAACGTATTTTTCTTCCATACATGAAGTCCCGCTACCACGGCAATGGATACCAGTTCCGGAATCCCGTGACTTCCCGTAAACAAATCGATTCCTTTGACGCAATAGATAACAAGGATCACCATGATCGCCGGTGGTAATACTTTTCCCAGATAGGTTACTGTCGCTGGAACTTCCCGCTTTCCTCCAAATGCCACAAACGGGATAGCACGTATGAATAATGTAATGACCGATGCAACTGCTATGATTTCGATGGAATGTAACATTTTTTCTTAACTCCTAATAATATGATCGCCGTAATCGTCAATGCCGGCAGTAAAAATGCGTCTGCCCCCAGTACCAGTAAACACAGAATTCCTACGATTCCTCCTATGATGGCCGGGGTATGTTCCTTCGTATCCATCCACTGGTTCACTACGATAACCGTGAACAATGCCGTCATGGAAAATTCAATTCCTGTGGTATTGATGGGCAATACACTCCCGGCCAGCGCTCCCACACAGCTTCCCAGAATCCAGTAGCACTGATCCAGCATGGAAATGTAAAAGCTGACCCGTTCCTCACGCATCCCCTCCGGAACCTTCAGATCACACAATAAGGAAAATGTCTCATCCGTAAGGGAAAAGACCATGTAGGTGTAAGCTGCACCCGTTTTTTTGAATTTCTCTACAAAAGACAGCCCGTAAAACATATGTCTGCCATTGACAAACAACGTCATGATGAGCGTATACCACAGGCTGGCTCCCGCTGTCAGCAGTGTGACCAGCACAAACTGCATGCTTCCCGCATAGACAAACAGACTGATAAAAAAGGCCCACCAGAAACCGTATCCTGCGTCATTTAACATCAGTCCAAAAGCAAATCCCAGAAAAAGATACCCCAGCATCACCGGTATGGACTGTACGATTGCGTAGCGTAATTCTTTCATTTTACTTTCCATTTGCGATTTTAAATCTCTTTCGTCAAATTTTCGTTCTCGACGAATTATTTTAGCATATCATGCCTATGCAGACAATAGTCTGATGTAGGGTCACTTCCCTTTAAAATTATTAAAAAAGATCAATATACACCTTGTATATTGATCTTCCACGATGAGACACGGGGGATTCGAACCCCCGACAACTTGATTAAAAGTCAAGTGCTCTACCGACTGAGCTAGTATCCCATAAATATTTATTTTTGCATATTACAAATGCCCAGAACCGGAATCGAACCAGTGACACGAGGATTTTCAGTCCTCTGCTC
>OIZA01000182.1_pt1 | contig 37735 bp, 25 predicted proteins | sample 1588381 | NCBI WGS metagenome assembly OIZA01 (sample SAMN03283277) | human gut metagenome | biome: human-associated habitat; material: feces | host: Homo sapiens | place: Peru | collected 2012 | reverse complement strand
ATCGAAGCCCGGAAAGCGGAGCTTCGGACGCTTCTCAAGACCGTTACTTGAGGATACATTTGCCATAATTATTTGCCCTCCACGTCAAAGGGGAAATCCAGCCCCAGCTCATCAAAAAACGGTTTCAGTTCCGCATCAATATCCTTAATTTCAGATTGCAGCTTGCGGATCTCGGCGGCAACTTCATTCAGGTCAATCTCAGGTTCCGGCTCAAAGGTGTCAACATAGCGAGGGATATTCAGGTTAAAGCCGTTCTCTTCAATCTCCTGCATGGTCGTAACATGAGCGTATTTATCGACATCCTGACGGCGCTCGTAGGTCTCAACAATCTTGTCAATGTCGCACTCCCGAAGGATGTTCTGGTTCTTTCCGGCTTCAAAGTCGCTGGAAGCGTCGATGAAAAGAATGTTGTCAGAGTTACCGTTGCGCTCTCTCTTGAGAACAAGAACGCAGACAGGGATGCCCGTGCCAAAGAACAGATTTGCAGGCAAACCGATCACCGCGTCCAGAACATTTAATTTCTGAATGAGATGTTTGCGGATTACTTCCTCCGCCGCACCACGGAACAGGACGCCATGCGGCAGGAGAACGACGGCTCGTCCGTCCTCATCCATGTGGTAAACCATGTGCTGAACGAAGGCAAAGTCAGCCTTGCTCTTCGGAGCAAGTTTACCATACTCGTTGAATCGCTCGTCCTCCATGAAGTGCATATCGGCAGACCAGTTTGCAGAATAAGGCGGATTGGCAACCTGAACACGGAACTTCATGTCTCCGAAGTAGTCATGCTCCAAGGTATCTCCGTTGTAGATGTTAAAGTTGCGATACGGGATTCCGCGCAGAATCATGTTCATTCTGGCGAGGTTATAAGTCGTGGAGGTCAATTCCTGTCCATAGTAGTTTCTCACGTTGGCATAGTTCTTGAGACGCAGCAGCAGTGAACCAGAGCCGCAAGTGGGGTCGGCTGCATCCTTGACGTCCGTGAGACCGAGGCAAGCCAGACGGCAAAGCAATTCGGCAGGACCGGAGGGCGTATAGAACTCACCGGCTTTCTTGCCAGCAGTTGCAGCGAACTGACCGATCAGATATTCATAGGCGTTACCAAGAACATCAATTTTGGTGTCATCCACGCCGAAGTTGATTTCGTCCAGCGAAGCGATGATCTTTGCCATAACAGTGCTTCTGTCTTTGACAGTATGACCGAGCTTTGAGGAATCGAGCTGCATATCAGAAAACAGTCCGTCAAAGTCTTCCTGAGAATCGTTTCCGATTGTGGACTCCATCAAGGCGTTGATTGCACTCTGCAAGAACTCAATGTCAAAGGAGCGGTTTTCTACCATCTTGACCATCTTGCGGAACAAATACTGAGGCTCGATGACATAGCCGAGATCGCGCAGCGCCTCTTCGACAACGGCGGTTTTGTACTCTTCATCCGCCCATGCCTCTTCATACCCGATACCGTCATCCTTGAGAAGATTTGCCATATACTTCTCTGTCCGGTCGGAAAGGTAGTAGTAGAAGATCATGCCCAAGATGTAGTTCTTGAACTCATACGCCTCCATGTTTCCGCGCAAGGCATTCGCCATTGCCCATAGCTTATTGCAAAGCTCTTTCTGATGAGCCTGAATCGAATTATCCATTTTTCTCTCTCCTTATTGGTATTTCTCTGTATGCTGCCGGATAAAGTCAACAATCCGATTTACAAGGGAGCGTTTTTTCAAAAGCGGCAAAGGCTTCTCAATCCTGTCTCGAATATTTCCTGCATCCATTGTACCGGAAAACTCATATTCTGAAATAATATCCGTCAGCATGGATGCATCAATATCCTCGGCCTTCGCAAAGGCAACGATCTCTTCGCGCTTTGCTTCATTTTCAAAGTCGTTATAGGCTGCATCAATTTCATCCGCACTTTCCAAACCAACAACAACACGATCCAAGAACGCTTTCAGGATTTCTACTTTTCGGAGCAACTGCGGATTATCGGTTCTACCCAGCTCATCCTTAATGTGTTTAATATCGTAATCCTTCTGTTTGGGATTGCCAAAATGGATGTTCCGGATTAGGTTCATAATGTATGCCACATTGATCCTGTCACTCTCCATCAATTCGATGCAAAAATCAACGTCGTTCAGGACGGAGACAACCTCGCGGTCTGTTTTTTGCCTTGTATAGAGCATGAGGTATTTGCTCTTGTAGTCATGGTATTCCTGCTCGGACATGATAAGAGCATCCTGATCGAAACTGAACTCAATAAAGGTCTGTAACGATTGGAGGTACTTTGTCAGCTCACGGAAAGTCACGACGAACTTCTTTTGATCGTCTTCGTTCTGCATTGTGTCCACGGACTCAGGGAACAGAGCGATTTCTTTGAGCTTCATCACCATTTCGTTGAACTTTTCCACGAAGTATTGATACCCCGGAACAACAATGCCGGAGGTATCTTGACTCTTAGAGAAGAGTGTCAGTGCGTCATCGGTGCGTTTTTTGAGGTTGCGGTAGCAAATGATAATGCCAAAGGGTTTTGTTTCCTTCTCAACGCGGTTTGTGCGGGAATAGGCTTGCAGCAGATCATGATACTTCAAGTCCTTGTCCACATAAAGGACAGAAAGCTGCTTGCTGTCAAATCCGGTCAAAAACATATTCACGACGATGAGAATATCAAGCGACTTTGTTTTCTTTCCCTTTACGCGGTCGGAGATGTCCTTGTGATAAGCCGAGAATGTATCTGTAGAGAAATTGGTTCCATACATCTCGTTATAGTCCTTGATGATCCGTTCCAACGAATCACGGCTATGCTCGTCCTTGCCCTCGGCATCCTCATTCTGTCCGTAGGAGAAGATGCCGCTAATATTCAGGTCATGTTTGATTTTCTTAAAAATGTCGTAATACTTAACAAGGGCATCAATAGAGGACACGGCAAAAATAGCCGTATACTGTCCATTTCGGGTTTTTGCCTTGTGGTTCTGGATGATGTGATTGGCGATCAGGGACATTCGCTCATCGGACATATAGAGTTCGCCTATATCAATCGCATCTGCAAGTGTGGGGTCATCCCAGTCAAAATCGCCCTCCATTGTTTTTATGTATTCGATGTGGAAGCCCAGAACATTATTATCGAAGATGGCGTCTTTAATTAGATAATTGTGAAGGCACTCACCGAAGAGCATTTCCGTTGTTTGCGTGATTTTACCCTCAGTTTTACCGTTGACTTCAAAACGAGGTGTCCCTGTGAAGCCGAAAAACTGCGCCTTTCTGAAATGCCGCACAATGTCTTTGTGCATATCCCCGAACTGGCTGCGGTGGCACTCGTCGATGATAAAGACAACCTTCTCGTCTTTGTATGCGTCCATTACTTTCTCGTACTGAGGGCGCTTTACGGCGTTTGCCATCTTCTGCATCGTAGTGACGATAAGCTGCCGGTTCTTATCCTTCATCTGGCGGACAAGGACATCTGTGCGATCTGTTACGTCAACGGAGCCAGCCTCAAACTTGTTAAACTCTTCGGTTGTCTGAGAATCCAAGTCTTTTCGGTCAACAAGGAAAACGACTTTTTTGATGTTCGGATTTGCTGCGAGGATTTGCGCCGTCTTAAAGGATGTCAGCGTCTTGCCCGCACCGGTTGTGTGCCAGATATAGGCATTCCGGTTTGTGAGCGTTGCCTGACGGATCAGCGCTTCTACGGCATAAACCTGATAGGGACGCATGACCATCAAAATCTTATCGGTATCATTTAGGATGGTGTAGCGTGTCAGCATTTTAATGATGTGATCCCTCGCAAGGAAAGAAATCGAAAACTCCTTCAAATTGGTGATGCGTACGTTATTGAAATCAGTCCAGAAGAAAGCGAGGCTGTACATTAGGTCTCTGTCGGAATTGGCAAAATACTTTGTGTCAACACCGTTGGAGACAATGAAGAGCTGAATGAAATGATACAGCCCGTTGTAGGAGTGTTTCTTATAACGCATGACCTGATTTACTGCCTCGCGGATGTCAATACCACGGCGCTTTAATTCTACTTGGATCAGGGGCAAACCGTTTACGAGAATCGTCACATCGTAGCGATTGACATACTTACCGACAACAGTAGTTTGATGAGTTACTTGGAATATGTTCTTCGTGTGATCTTGGTCAAAAAAAGACAGATATACTTTGGTTCCGTCTTCTCTTTCAAGTACAAATTTGTCTCTTAGAATTTTCGCGCTTTGAAACACCGACTTCCCGAGCATCAAATTAAAAATACGTTCCCATTCTTTGTCAGTGATTGGAGTGTCAAGTTTTGAAGCGTTGAAGGCTTCAAACTGTACTTTGAAGTTTGCAACTAATGCATCATAGTTTGGTATGGACACAGTGCTGTATTCTTGCTTGTTAAGCTGTTCGATAAATTGCTGTTCGAGAGCGGCTTCGCTTTGGTAAGCCATATCTTCAACTCCTTTACTTGAGGATCATTTTATACGCCAAGGCAATCACTATATCGTAATGAAATTCGTATCCTATTTCTCAATTTCTTCAACTTCGCGTTACCTATTTAGCTCCCTTTCTTAATGCCCGCTTGCAGATCGCCTTTGACAGTCATATTGATGTTATCTATAATCTGCATTTTATCACCTTATCGAGACATACAACTGTCTCTAACTTTTAATAATAGCAAAAAGACTGTACAAAAAACAGGACTCAGTCGTGGTGGAATTCCTGATTAAATGTTTTTGTTTTTTCACTGTCTACTTGACAGGGGGCACATCACAAACACTGTGCGGGGACTTTGCTGTACTGTTTGATTTCACGGGTTATATGAAATAAAGCGCCGGAACATCGTTGGGTGAAAGTACTTATAAAAGTCTGTGTAAAATTTTATTCAGGTGCAAGAACTCTGGTTCTTTTCTGCAATTATTTTGCTGAGATTTTCCCATTGCTCATCGGTGAGTTTGGTTATTGCTCCGGTGCGGCTCACTTTAATAAAGTCACGAAATTCCGCGATGTATACCGGAGATTGCAGTAAGCAAATATCATCAATTAATGCATACCACGGGCTCCTCCAGTATGGCGCTTTCCAACCAGGAAAATAATCTTGAAACGGTTCATCGGCAACTCGGCCGACAGCGATGATGCTGCCCGCATATTTTTTATATAGCTTACGCTGCTCCTTTGCAAAATCGCTCAAGTTTGAGTTTTCCATACCTGCTTTTTTGAGCTCCGCACAAATATGGCCGATGTGGTCTACGGATGTCTTTGCACACATAAATAAGACTGTATCGCCGATTTGAGCGTCTTTATCAACAGTCCATTCAATACTCGGATAAAGATCGTAATGCAATATCATGTCAAGGTTGCTGATTCTACCGTTCTCAAGTCGATCTTGTAAATCTTCAATGCCGACAGGGGATTGGAAATTAGTAATAAAAGCGCTCATTGTTATCCTCCTGAAATAAAGATGAATAATTCTCATAACTCAGTATACCATACCCCGCCGCCCATTACAATAGAAAAGTGTAAACGATCGGAATGCACCTGTGTAAGCCAAAAGCGGGAGAGGCTTGCCTCTCCCGCTTTGGTGCAATTGGTTTATTTTTAGCTCCTCATTATTTGATTATCCATTCAAGCGCATACGGTATGACCATATTCGAGCCGAAGAGTTTTTTGAAGAACGCCGCGAGCTTCTGGAAGAAGCTGGCTTTTGAGGTGAGCTGCTGTGAAGCGGTTATCTCGTTGCCGTTCGCGTCCTTGACCGCATTGCCGTTCTTGTCAACGACTTTCGCGGTTATCAAGCTACGACGATGGCTGCACCTTCAACTGCGGTTGACCAAGCATTGCCACGAGTCTTAGCGGCAACGGAGAAGGTACCTGCGGTTGCGAATCTGTAGTTGACTACCCAAGTGACAGTTCCGTCGCCGTTATCGGTAACGGATGCAATGCTTTTGGAGGTCTTGAGATAGGTGCTGGACTTGCCGTCAACAATCAGACGGATCCTCGAAACATCATTGGTGGTCACGACGGTGATCTGAGTGAACGAACCCTTAGCAACGGTAGCGTCGGGAGTTGCAACGGAGATCACACTGTAGGGATCTGCGCCCTCGACCGGGGGTACAGTCTCAGCATACTTCGTGATCTTGATGTCATATGAGTACCCGCTTTCGAGCCACTTATCGCCGTTAACCTTGCTACGATACTGTAGCTTCCAGGTCTGAGTCTGCGAATCGTCGTTGCCGACATAGGAGAATCTGACTCTGATGTTCCAGGTTCTAACGCCGTCAGCATCAGTGACAGTGACGTTATCGGAGTTAGAGGCGGTGGCGGAGTAAGAGATGGTGGCAAGTGTGCCGTCAGTGCCAGGCTTAGCGAGCCTTACTCTGTTGACATTGGTCGAGGTAACGACGGTCAGATTGACATACTCGCCACGCTTAACGGTAGTCTTGGAGATGGCAGCGGAGGTGAGATCGGCAGGAACGGCCTTAAATTCATCGACATTGCAGTATACATGCTCAATGTGGCTGTAAAGTTCATTGTACTCCGCAGTGCTCTCAGCCATAACTTTGATTACATTTTTGCTGCCGTCAAGGAGTTTTTCATTTACTTCGAGTGTGTAAATATATGATTCATCGGGCTGAAGCACATCAAATTTAACTTTCGTGATGTTCTTCGGGTCGGTTGAATTGCTTATATTCAGCGCGCCGTCGGAAGCAATGTTGCTGACATTCTTTACGCCGATGATTACATAGTGCTTTCCGCCGGAGACGATCGGCGTTGCCGTCACATCGAGCTTACAGTAACCAACCTTGAATTCGTAGGAGTTATTCGAATTGTCCGCATCCGCATTTCCGGTCTCCGTTACAGTTACGTTGTATTTTTTAAGAGAGATCTTGTCATCAAGAGCGATTTCAACGGTCAAATCTTCTGTTGCGCCGGGTGCTATCGAAACGGCGCGGGTCTCGCTCTTTACAACATTTCCGGCAGCGTCGGTTATCGTGACATCAACGCTGTTGACGGTGCTTGTGCCTGCGTTTCCGACTTCGATTCTGAGCGGCAGATTCCCGCCGGGGATAACGCTTTCTTCGTCATAATCGACCGAATTCACCGCTATATCGTGCCTGTCACGGATCAACGTATAAGCAAGCTCGCACTTGTCGTCAACATTATCCTCGGTTATCGTTACATCACGTCTTGTCATGACCGCAAGGGTCTGACCGTCAACCGATGCCGCCGAGAAGGTGTCGATATATTGATCCTGGTCTGTGTATTTGACCGGCTCGCCGTATTCGCCGCTTGGCGGGTCATAAGCTACGGTGTAAATATCGGAGGCGTTCTGCGTGGCGGCGAGGAACATTATCTGACCGTCCGTAACGCAGAATCTGTCGGTTGCGCCGATTATGGGCTCGTTTGTGATAGATGTTACGGTTGAGCCGTCATATCTCTTGTATGTGCCGTCCGAGTACCAATAGACATTGCCGCCGTCAAGTCTTATGCTCGATACAGTGCCGTTGTCGAGCAACGTCGATTCGCCGCTGAAAGCCTGTTTTGTGAGTGACCTGTCGCTTGTGGTGTTAAGGTCATTGTCACCGTCGCAAATATAATATACGCTGCCCGCGTCGGCGGAGATGTCAACGATCGAATTCAGTCCGTCTGCGAGCTTTTCGGGTGCAGACCAACTCTGACCGTTGAAGGTCGAGTAAATCACGGAGTTGTTGCTGTTGCAGCCGAATACGTCGCCTGTGCTGCGCTGCCATACGGCTGTCAGAGCGCCGTTATTTATGCAGAGCTTGGGCAATGAATAAAATCTGCCGTCACTTGCCGCTATCGTTGTCACAGGGTCAAATCTGCCGCTTTGTGAGTTGAATTTTGTGATTGCAATATTCTGAGCCGCAGCATATGACTCTACGGTGTCGCCGCTGCCGAATTGCTTTGCGGAGTCAAGATAGATCATGTATATATCCGTGCCGTCAGTCCAAAGGTACGGCGCGGAGTCGGCGGTCGTGTTGCTGTCCGCTTGCAGTGGAGCCGACCATGTGCCGCTGCTTCTGTCATACACCGAGTACATTGCCCTTGTGATGTTATACACGTCTCTTGAGGTGTCTGCGCCTGTGTATACCATTACGGTCGAGCTTGCGGTGCTGACTATCTGCGGCTGTGAATTTCTGTAGGTCTGCGTCAGTAAGGGCTTTATCACCGTAGTCGTCGGCGCCTTTGCGGGGGCTTTGGAGGGGCCGCCGGAGGCTCCCGAGAGCCACGCCGATTCGCCGCTGAGATACGATATATCCTGCACCTCATAGTTTGCCGCGTCATACATATTCATGCGCTTGACCTGGCTTGCCTTTGCGGGCATCTTTTTGGTGCGTGAATATATGTGATAGGTCTTGTACGCGAATGACTTCTTAAACTCAAATATAGCGAAGTAAGCCTTGATTCCCATATCGCCGGTGAGGTCTATCGAGTCGAGGCCCGTCGGTTTTGAGGTGCCGAGGAGCTGTATCCCTATATCCGCCGTTGCGCTGCCGTATGCGCCGACGCCGACCGCCTTGCCGACACCCACGCCGCCGAAGGCCTCAAGATACGGGCTGATTTTAGCCGCCCAGTCAGCGTTAAAAGTTTTCTTTTGGAAGTCGTAGCTGCCGATCACCGAGCTTGTAGCCTTGAGACCCGCATCTATGTTTATGACAATAGGTACTACCCACACCGCAAACTGCTGTGTATATGATATGCCTTTAAGGTCTGCCACAAGGAAGAGATTTATCGACACGGTCGAGAAGCCCTCGCTGTTCCACGAGCCCTCACCGTAGCCTATGAAGTCGAGCTTCACTCCGTCAAGTCCGGGCAGATTTGACTTTTTCTGCTCCTTGATGACCTTATTCAGCTTTTTCTTATCGTTTTTGCTGAGAGATTTTTTGACGCCGTCTTTATAGTCATTCAGCGTTTTTATTGCGTCTTTTATGTCGTCGATTTGTGTTTTGATAGTCTTTTTGTCGCTGTCGCTCCAGCCGGTCTCCGGCTCTTTCTTCTTGTCTAAGATGTTTGCGTTGACGCCGACGTGGACCTTGCCGCCGCCGTCGCCGTCGTCGTCAACATATACCTCCAGCGGCAGGGTAGGCAGATCGACCGATATTTCGCTGCCGCCCAAGAATGGGAAATCATCGCTGATCGTCATTTTTATAGCCTTGCCGAGGCTTATTGACGATTCAGCGACGGCCTTGTCCTCCTCAAATGAGAGGTTGAGCGGAGTGACGATCGACTTACCGGTGCTCAGTATTACTGCCACCTTGACTCCGCCGCCCTTTGTGAAGCTGCTGATCTTTAGCGTGTCGAATTTGCCGTTGTCTGATTTCGCTATCACCTTCGTGCCCTGCATCAGCTCATAGTCGGCGACCCCGGTGGAGGTGGCTGCGGAGCAGCTTATGGCGAAGGTGCCTTTCTTGTCACTAAGGCTCAGGCGCTTCGTCTTGACAAGCAGATCCTGCGACATAGCGCCGTTTATGTATCTTGCGCTTGTCAGCTTATATGCGTCCTCAGAACCTTCACGGTACAAGGTGACGATGTCAAAGCCGCAGCTGCTTTTTGAATAGTTGGTGTTTTGATTATCGTAGGTTATATATCCGCTCTTGGTGACGGTTATCCTCGGCTCGCCGACGGTGAGCTTCTTAAATGTCACCATTCCGTCCTCGCCGGTTGTCGCTTTCTCGGAGTTCCATGTTACGGTTGCTCCGGGGAGCCTGTTCCCTTCGGCGTCGGTAACAAAGACGGCATATTCGTCATCCTTTACCTTAGATAAGTCAGAGTCAAAGATATCAGATGCCAGATTGGAAAGTCTTAAAGCGGGACGAACACCGAGAAAGGTACCGTTGACATCACCGGCACTATAGCTGTAGACGTAGCCGTCGTGATCGACTCGGCAGGCATGGTCGGAATCATTGCCGGCAGAGCGCAAACGCCAGCGGGAACATTTGTTCGAAGAATATACCAATAATCCCTGAGCCTTCGCGTAGTCTGTGCCCACAGCCTTGCGGGTCTCGGTAGAGCTTGTGTTGTCGGTGAAGCCGTAGGAGGCGTTTTGGGCTTCACTATATGAAAGGAGGAAGATATTGTCGGTGGTGGAAATGCTGTCGTATTTGCTGTCGGATGTCGAATGTGCCTTATTGTCGAGCGTGGTCGGGAGGATATTCTGCTTCTGAGCCGAGGTGAAGGCTGTGTTATAGAAATCCTCATTCAGCCATTTGCGTATGCTGCTCGTGGCATAATCGTTGGCGTATTTTGTATATGATGCATTGTTCCAGTAAACCGTATATCTGTATGCGTCGTTGACGTATCTATATATCGTATTGCTGTACGCCTGCGAATCGATTATACTTTTGCTGAGTACAAGCTCCTTTGTGGGGTCGAGCACCTGCCACTTCAGCGGCTCGTATTTGAAATAGTAAAGATTGTTTATCGTATAGCCGTTATCGTCTTGATATGAATTGCCGGAGGAGGAAGAAAATTGAATATAATACGGCCTGTATTGGGTGAACCTCACCGCACGGTATTTCTCGCCGCCAAGCGTGATATCGGCATACTTCATCCAGTCGCCCTGCTTCATTGAGCCGTAGCTGCCGTCGCCGCTGTAATACTTGTAGCTGACCCAGTTCTTTGCCGCCGCCTCGAGCTTTGAATATGTTGCGCTGTCGCTCTCTTTGGTAACTTCGCTCTGCGGATATGAGCCGAACGTGATGATGTCTCCGACGGAATATCCCGCCGCTTCGGCTCTGCCGCCGTTAAACAATTCCCCGATGCCCTCGCCGCCTGCGGCGACCGCACCGAATACCATTATCATGCACAGCAGCAATGATAATGCGCTTTTGAGTTTCCGTTTCATTTTTCTGCCTCCTGAATTCATTTTTGAGCCTTTCCTCAGGGCGCACCTCGCCCTTATGAAAAGTCCTCTCATGAATAAAGACAGAATTTCGCAAAATCGGTTCACAGATTTGTAAAAAAGTTTGTGATTTTCAAGTTTTTTTCGAAAAAAACCCGTTTGAAATTTCTAAACTCCAAAACCGAATGAAATTCGCCCCGGCTGTTCAGATTTTTATTGATTTGTCCGCAGCGGTATTGTATAATATTTAAACAGACCACAGAAAGGGGCAAAAGCATGAAAACTTTATTCAAAAACGGCACTGTATTCGACGGCAGCGGCAATGCTCCGTTTGTCGGCGACGTCCTTATTGAGGACAACAAAATTCTCAAGGTCGGCAAGTGCGACGAAGCGGCGGACGAGACGGTCGACGCAACCGGTCTTTATGTTTGCCCCGGCTTTATCGACGCCCATTCGCATAATGATTTCTTCTGCGACAGAGCGGACAGCGAGAAATTCTTCAGTCCGTTTATCAGGCAGGGCATCACCACCCAGATAACCGGCAATTGCAGCTTTTCGCCGTTCGGAACGGATGAAAATACGCCCTACAGAGACAAGCTCGGCGGCGGCCTCTTTGAGTCGGAATTCACCGGCAGCCTCGCTTCCTTCCGCGAGAAGCTCACGGGCAGGCTCCATGTCAATATCGTGCCGCTCGTCGGTCACGGCTCTGTTCGTGCGGGCATCTGCGGCTACGACTCGACGCCGCTCACCCCGAAGCAGCTTAAAAATGAGATCGACCACGTCCATCAGGCGATGGAGGACGGCGCATTCGGCGGCTCGATGGGCTTCATGTATGAGCCGAATAGATACGCGACCAAGGAGGAGCTTTATGCCTTCGCGAGGGAGATCGCGAAATATGACGGAATTCTCACCGTCCATGCGAGAGCCTGCTCGGCGGTCAGCGCGGAATATCCGCTCATCACCAAGAAATCCCACCTCGAGATCGCACTCGACGAGATAGTTGATATCATGGAGCAGACGGGCGTTCGCACGGAGTACAGCCACCTTATCTTCACGGGCAAGAAATCGTGGAAAATGCTCGACAAGATGCTGGATGTTTTCCACACCCTCAAAGCTCAGGGCAAGCCTATCGCATATGATAATTACGCATTCCATTACGGCGCGTCGGTCATCACCGTCGTGTTCCCCGAATGGTATGCAAAGCTCCCCAAGGAGCAGGCGAATTCGCCTCTGAACCGCTTCAAGCTCAGCCTCACCATTCTTATGTACCGCAAGGTGCTCGGCATCGACTGGGAAGATATGACTGTCGCATATATCAACGATGAACACCCCGAATACGAGGGCAAAACGGTCATTCAGCTCGCCGAAGAGGAGGGCGTGAAGCCGCTGGATATGTATCTGAAGCTCGTTGAGCTCTCCGACCGCACGGGCAGGATCTATCTCGATAAATATTACAACGACACGATCGTGCGTACGCTCATGGAGGACGATATGTCGATATTCATGACCGACGCATGGGTCGAGGAGAAGGGAAGGCAGAACATTGCGACCTTCCAGACCTTCCCGCAGTTCTTCCTGCTTGGCAGGCGATGGAATATCGCCCCCGAGAAGATAGTCCGCAAGATGACTGGCGCAACCGCCGACCGCTACGGCATCAAGGAACGCGGCTACCTTAGAGAGGGCTATAAGGCCGATATCAGCATTGTTGACCCCGCAAAGCTCAGCGTTGACGAATCCCGCCCCGACGCAGCCCCCGGCGGCATCCACAGCGTCTATATCAACGGCAAAGCCGTCCTAAAGAGCGGCGAATATCTCGGCGGCACCAACGGCGAATTCATTCTGAAAAAGTAAACATAGTTAAAAGCAGTCACCGAAGGCGGCTGCTTAAAGAAAACGGCGCGGCAGATTAAAATTCTGCTGCGCCGTTTTTGCTTTATTTGATGAGTACGCTTTTATGCGCATGAAGGATACTGACCGGCAGGGGACAGCCTTAAAAAACTGAGTTTATTACCGTAGACTTATATCTATTCATACAGTCTCTTGCTGAAATAGCGATCTCCGCGATCGGGCAGGATTATCACAATGTTGCCTTTCGCTCCGTCGGCAATCAGTTTCTCAGCTGCGGCCAAAGCTCCGCCGGAGGAAGAGCCGGCAAATATTCCTTCTTTCTTTGCAAGTGCTCTCGCAGCGGCAAAGGCTTCTGTATCGGTGATCTTGACCACCTTATCGACAAGCGACATATCCATCGTGTCGGCAATGAAATCGTTTCCGATCCCCTCGATATCATGCTTGTCTCCGCCCATTGTTGAGCCTACGGGATCGGCAAGAACTCCTTTGATCTGAGAATCCTGCTCCTTTAGATAACGGACAATGCCCGTGTATGTTCCGCCGCTGCCCGCACCTGCCACAAGATAATCAATGTTTCCGCATAGGTCGCGATAGATCTCAGGCCCTGTCGTTTCATAGTGCGCCAAAGGATTTGCCTGATTTTTGAATTGTTCCAATGATATCGCGTTGGGGATAGACGCTCTCAATTTCTCCGCTTTTTTGCGGCTCCGAGCATACCGCTTTCACGCGGAGTATTAACGATCTCGGCGCCGAGCGCACGCATCAAGGTCTGCTTTTCTTCAGAAAACTTTGTCGGTACAACAAATATGATGCGATATCCCTTGTTCAGTGCGGCAAACGCAATGCCCAGACCCGTGTTGCCTGCGGTCGCTTCCACGATCGTACCGCCTTTTTCAGAAGCCCTTTTTGCTCTGCGTCCCCTATCATATATTTGCCGATTCGGTCTTTGACGCTGCCGGCGGGGTTGTATAGCTCCAATTTGGCAAACAGTCTCACACCGATCGGAAGTTTAATATGGGTGATCTCCACAAGCGGTGTGTTCCCGATCAACTCCTGCATTGACTTATAGTATCCCATTTATTTTTCCTCGCTTTCCGCAATAGCCCGATCTAGATCCGCAAGCAAATCGTCAATGTCCTCTATGCCTATAGACAAACGGATCAAGCCGTAGGTGATCCCGACTTTCTGCCGCACCTCATAGGGAATTGAGGCGTGCGTCATGGTTGCGGGGTGGCATACAAGGCTTTCTACTCCGCCGAGACTTTCGGCAAGCGAGATCAGTTTCAACGAGGAGAAGATTTTTTTGATATCGTAGTTTTCATAAAGCTCAAAGGAGATCATCGCACCGTCGTTTTTGGCTTGACGCTTATTTATCTCGTAACCCTGCGCGTCGGGAAGCCCGTGGTAGTACACCTTTTTGACAGCTTTGTGCGCTTTCAGATGTTCGGCGGCTTTTTGAGCGTTCTCCACATGGCGGTCGAGGCGCACGCCAAGCGTTTTTATTCCGCGGATCAGCAGTAAGGAATCAAACGGCCCGAGCACACCGCCGGTCGAATTCTGTATGAACGCAAGTCGCTGTAATCCTCTACATCCAGTAATTGCAAAAAATCTCTCAGTTTTTCTTTTCTTTCCTGTTTTGCTGCCCGTACCTCCGGGCTGTATTTGTACTTCGGCATAAACTTAACCTCCAAAATGATACTTTTATTCTATACCATTTCGGAGGTTTACACAAGATGTTAAGAAGTCTCGGTCAATACTAAATCGGTGTTCCCAGAATTCATTATTTTATAACCTAATCTATGATTCTTTTTCATTGCAAACCATTAGACGTATTTAAACCAGAGCAAAGATGCATACATTCATTGCTGAACTACCGTATTTCGGTTATATGGCTTTTTGTTGACATCCAATCATATGTTAGCCAGCTGTTTCACCGATTTACAAGCGTTTGATGACTAATTATTTAGGCACATAATTTAACAACGCCAATTAAATTATGACATAATTTACATGTCTAAGTCGTAAATTTCTCCGCATAAATTGTAGTTTGCTTGGAATAAAACCATGTAATCAAAACGGTTACAAATCGTAATAGCTTTACGGGCTATACAGCTTTATTTATTTGGGATATAATATAAATAACTTTGTTAGTTAAAAAAGAGTATATTTCGCAAAATCTATATGATTTTTGACATTATTTTTATTATGGGATGGATTCTACATGATTGTTAATTTAATCAAAAAAGACAGGATGTTCTCATTAACACTTCCACAAAAGGTAAAAGGTCAATACTGGGTTGCTGATATTGATGAAAGAGGAAAAAAGAGAAAACTAATCAGCATTGAGGCTATTAATGACAAATGGGTGGTAAAAGAAAACAAGAACATTAAACTCTATTCTGATTCTGGAAACCAAATTGAAGAGGGGTACATGAATGTTGGCTCTTTTATGTTTGTCTCTATAAATGGTGAGGATAAAGCATGCTTATTTGCTGAAAAGGCTGATAGTTCATATCAGCTGCTTGAAAAATTAACTGTTAAGGAACCTTGTGTTATATCCATAGGGAGGAGTGAAAACAATAATATTTGTTTTCCCAAAAACTATGTTTCTTCGCAGCATGCGGTTCTTTCCTTTGATAGCGAAAATTGGTCATTAAAGGATAATTCAAGTAGTAACGGAACATATCTGAATGGCTTTCGCATCAATACCGCAAGGCTTTTGCCAGGCGATATTATATACATAATGGGTTTGAGAATAGTGATAGGCAGTAACTATCTTGCTATGAATAATCCGGATAAAAGTGTTTTAATTAGTTCTGCGTATTTAGATGTATGTAAAGAACAAAAATTCACAATAGGATCCGAAATCATCCAAACGTCTGAAGACGAGAAGAAGTTTTTTTCTCGTTCTCCTAGATTCAGCCGTGAAATAGAGCATACAGAGATTACAATTGATCCTCCACCACAAAAGAATTCAAAAGATGAAACATCGATGGCTTTGGTTTTGGGTCCATCCCTAACGATGGCTATTGCATCGGTCTCGGTTGCTTCTATTTCAATTGTCAATGCCGTTGCTAACGGCAGCGAGATTTCAACTGTTCTACCTACAGTATTAATGGCATTTAGTATGCTTTTAGGGGCAGCGCTGTGGCCGGTTCTTTCTAAGCGAGATGAAAGAAAAAAGAATGACATTGCGGAAAAAAAACGACAGAAAAAATATATTGAATACCTAAACGAAACAAGGAATAAGATTCGAAGAATATCAAGAGAACAGAGCGATATTTTAAACGAAAATATTGTTTCTGCTGACGAATGTGCTGAAAGAATAATTAAAGAAAAAACAGGATTATGGGAAAGGGTAATTGGCCAAAACGATTTTTTGAGATTGCGTCTCGGAATAGGTGATGTTCCGGCGGATATTAGCCTGAGATTTCCAGAAAAAAGGTTTTGCCTTACAGAAGATAATCTTCAAAATGAGATGTTTTCGTTAACGCTTGAGCCCCAGATGCTTAAAAATGTTCCTATTTCAATTGATGTTGCTAATAACACTGCAATTGGTATTTTTGGAGAAACAGTTTCAAAAATTAATTTTGTTAAATCTTTGATTTTACAGATGGTTTCGTTGCATAGCTATGATGAGCTGAAAATAATGCTTATTTGTGACGAAGAAGATGTTCCAAAATGGAGCTTTGTTAAATATATTCCTCATTTCTGGAGTGATGACAAATCAATTAGATTTTTTGCCAGTACAATTGATGAAATAAAGGAACTTTCAACCTATCTTGAAAAAAAAGTTCTAACACGAAACATTAATAATTATGGTAAAGCGGATGATTGTTCACCGCATTATGTTATAATTTCTGCTTCAGAAAAGCTTTCAAAAAAATTCGATGCTCTCAGCAAACTAGTGAAACAATCAAATAGGATTGGTTTTTCGGCATTGTTTTTGGGCGACAATATTAATGATTTTCCAAAGGAAACTACGGCAGTTATCCATATAAACGGACAAAATTCGAAACTTTTTGATAAAAACACGGGTTCAGGAGAATCGGTAGTTTTTGATTTTGAAAAAGTTGACCCTAGAATTATTGAGACAGCTGCTACTAAACTTGCAGATATTGAGTTAGACATTGAAGAAGCCAAGTACTCCTTGCCTAATATGGTTGATTTTTTAAGTATGTATCAGGCAGGGAAAGTCGAACATCTTAATTGTCTCACAAGATGGAAAGAAAACAATCCTGTAAATTCTCTCCAGGCACCGATCGGCGTAGATATAGCAGGTGATTTATTCTATCTTGACTTGCATGAGAAATTTCATGGACCACATGGACTTGTTGCAGGAATGACCGGCTCAGGTAAATCTGAATTCATAATCACATATATTCTGTCTATGGCGGTTAATTATCATCCTGATGAAGTATCATTTATCCTTATCGATTATAAAGGTGGAGGACTTGTTGACGCTTTTTTGAATGAAGAAAAAGGCATAAAGTTACCACATATTGCTGGTACAATTACCAACCTAGATGGTTCCTCCATAAACAGATCTCTTGTTTCCATTAAGAGTGAATTAGAAAGAAGACAGGCCCTCTTTGGAAAAGCAAACAAATTATCCAATGAAGGAACGATGGATATATATAAATATCAGAGGCTGTATAGGGAAAGAATTGTTTCAGAACCATGTCCTCACTTATTTATTGTATCCGATGAGTTTGCTGAATTAAAAAAACAACAGCCAGAGTTTATGGACGAATTAATTAGTACGGCCAGAATAGGGCGCTCTTTAGGAGTTCATCTTATTCTTGCGACTCAAAAACCCAGCGGCGTTGTTGACGATCAAATATGGAGTAATAGTAAATTTAGAGTTTGCTTGAAGGTTCAGGAAAAAGCCGATAGTCAGGAAATGATTAAGTGCCCTGATGCGGCTGAAATAGCTGAAACGGGACGCTTCTATCTTCAGGTTGGCTATAATGAACTGTTTGCAAAAGGACAATCTGCGTGGTGTGGAGCTGATTATGTCCCGAAAGATATTATTGAAAAAGCCGTTGACTCTGATATTCAGATTATCGATAATATCGGAAGGAAAATTTTAACTGTTTCACCTGAAGTGGAGAAAGAAAAAAATGTTAATTACACCAAACAGGTCGTTGAAATTGTGAAATATCTTTCGGATCTCGCTTCTGAAGAGAAGTTGTGCTCCCGTTCGTTGTGGTTACCGACAATACCAGCAAAGATTTATGTTGATGAGATTGAGAAAAAGTACGGCTATGAATCGGTTGAGTATTATTTAGACCCGGTTGTCGGAGAATACGATATTCCCTCTAAGCAGAAGCAAGAAATTCTGAAATTGAACATTTCTCAGGATGGAAATAGTTTGATTTACGGTTCAACCGGAAGCGGTAAGTCCTCATACATAATAACCCTTTGCTATTCGTTAATCAAGCATCATTCTGCCGAAGAACTTAACCTGTATATTCTTGATTTTGGTTCTGAAACTCTAAGAATGTTTGAAAAGGCTCCTCAGGTAGGTGGGTTTATAACCGCTTCAGATGAAAACAAAGTTTACAGCCTTTTCAAAATGCTAAAAAAAGAAGTGGAAAGCAGAAGAAAAATGTTTTCTGACTACGGTGGCGGCTATGCGGAATATGTTGCTTATAGCGGCAAAAAAATACCGAGCATTATTGTTATGATAAATAACTACTCGCCATTTGCCGAAATTTATGAAGCCTATCAGGATGATTTTATAAGTTTAACAAGGGATGGTGTAAGATATGGTATTTATTTTGTGGTTACAGCAGATTCGCTTAATGCCGTAAGGTATAGGGTTCAACAGAACTTTAAAACAATGCTTACACTTCAATTGAATGATGAAACGGAATACTCTATGGTTGTAGGAAGAACGGAAGGCCTTGTTCCGGAGAAATGCATAGGAAGAGGCTTGGTGAAATTTGACAAGGCATATGAATTCCAGACAGCCTTCTGTATGAAATCTGGTGATGAAATAAATAGCATGAAGAAGTATTGTACCGAATTAGCTGCTTCTTCAGGATCGGTGGCAAAGAGAATCCCTGTCATGCCCGATAATGTTGACTTTGAATATGTAAAAGACAACATAGTTTCTCTTTCGGAAGTCCCCGTCGGTGTTTCGGCAGATGATCTTGAAATATTATCGCTTGATATGTCGTCATCTACGGTAATTCCGATTTTAGCAGAAGGAATATACGATACACTGCCATTTGCGAAAGAATTCTATAGGATTATTTCGTCGATAAATAAAACTATTGTTATTGATCCGAATTCTTGCTTTGATTCTGAAATACCCACTGAGGAGAATGTAGAAGAAATAATTGTAAAGATTTTTAATGAAACCGTTAAAAGAGCAAAAGAGATTCATGAATTTAAATCCGGAAAAATGCAATTGAATTCTTTTGAACCTCAAACATATATCTTTTATGGCTTTATGGAAATTTACAATTCATTATCCGAAGATGGGGCAGATAAATTAAATGTTTTGCTCGAAAATCTTGATAAGAAATACTCAATTACCATGGTCTTTTTTGATTCTCAAAGTAACATGACAGCGTTTGAAATAAAGAGCTGGTATAAAAAGCATATTTCGGGAATGGACGGGATGTGGATCGGAGACGGTTTTACATCACAGCATTCTTTTAAGATAAGCAAAAACAGCCCTGTCGTTTCATCTGAAATAGGTTATAAATTCGGGTATGTCTTGAATCATGGAAGGACTTCACTTATTAGGGTCTTAAATGCAGGAGGAGAAAATGGATAAAGTATTGATCAATCTTTTTGTCCCTATTCTCGGTGAATCTTTTGATATTTTCATTCCGCAGAATGAGACTATTTATAAGACGTTGGAATTATTAAAAAAGGCAATAGTCCAAATATCGGATGGAAAATTTATTCCAAGTCGATCATGCTCGTTGGCATACAAAATTTCAGGTGAAATACTTGATATTAACAAGTCGGCGAAGGAGTCTAATTTACATAATGGCTCCAAACTGATGTTAATATAAAACATTAAATTTAAGGAGGAAAAAAACATGGCAACAGTTTATCGAGTTCAAACATCGGAGCTTGATAGCGCAAAAAACACGGTTTCGAGTATCGCGACACAGTATGGTGAAAAATACGCTAGTCTCTTTGCTACAATTAAAGCAATTAAGAGTGGCGTAAACGAGGGTGAAGATATTGATGAATTCATTAATAAAGTTACACCCTACGAGAAGAATTTCGCCGAGATGAAAGAAGCACTTGACAAGTTTGCAACGCATCTTGAGCAGTCAAGCGCCGCATACAAAGAGACAGAAAAAGGCAACAAGCAAAGAGTTTCAAACATCTAAGTTAAGAGAGGAGAAAGACTATGGCCGGAAATATTAAATTTAGTTCTGAAGAGCTGATCAGGGCTAAGGATACAATCAACAATGACAACGATGATCTTTATAAACTTCTCCAGAACGCAAAAAAAGCAATAACAGGGCTTGAAAATACCTATGTCGGTGAAGCGAGTAAGGTTCTTATGCAAAAGATCAATGATATGGAAAACGCTTTTACGAGATACAAAGAAAAAGTGAATAAAATCACAGAATGGATCGATCTCACTGTTAAAAGCGATATCTCAACCGAAGAGACTCAGAAGGCAAACGCAGAAAAAACCCCGAATGCGTCAGCATTCAACTTCGGCAACAACTGAGTATTTGCCATCCCACATAGCTTTCACTATGTGGGATGGCGCAAATCGAAAAATGTGGGCATATGTTTTTGAGAAAAATTAAATAGCGAATATTTTAATGCATTATATGGAAATCCCTGCTCATTACGTTTCATTTTCAAAATATAGCTTTGATTTAATATAGCATTCAGAATCAGCTTTTCAAGAAGATTTAAAAATTTAGAAATTTCAATTAAAAGCATAATTAGTTGTTTAAAAATGTAGTTGTTTTTCAGGAGGAGTGCATCATGAAAAAATTAGTTAGCGTTATCCTTATTTTGGCGACTTTGGTAGGAATTTTATCATCTTGCGGCGGTTCACCAGATAGAAATTATTTTACAAAAGGCGATTTTTATACTCTTGTCATGTCTGAAATGAATTACTATCCTATTGACGCTGAATGGGAAGATATGAGTGAAGATGATGAATATAAAATAGCTTCCAAATCCATGGTTGATTGGGGCCTTCTTCCTGAAAAAGAGGCAAGCAAAAATCCGCTTAAACCGGTTACGAAAGAGATTGCTTTGATCATTCTTGTAAATAGCTTAGGTATAGTTAAAAAAGGTAACCCTGAAGATATTAAAGACATTTCGATGACAAAGTATCCCGAAGAGGTTTCAAACGCTGTTGCGAGCGGTATTGCTGAAACAGATGAAAAAGGATATCTTAATTTGGGTCAAAAGCTGACATATGACGAATGCGTTGCTTTGATTGAAAAAACAAACGAAGTTGAAGTGAATTCTCATATTGCAGAAGAAGATTTTTATTATGGTTATGATTTTGGAGAAAACTCTGTCGTTTTGAACGATTTGGAAATTCCAGAGGACGAGAGCATTGATATTGTCGGCTATGAGCAAGCAAATGAAGCGGTAAATTCTGAAGTATCATCTTTGGGAAGCTTTGAAGAGCCTGAAGTGAAATATATGGGACTTGCAAATAGTTCGCCTGAAATAAAAGATGTAGCGCTTAACTCAACTTTTTGCGTTTTTGTATCTGATAGAGTATATAATCTGATTCGTGAAAAAGTCAATCCTGGTAAGAAGGAAATAGAGAAGGGAGCTATAATTGTATACGATGCAGTCAATTTAGAGAATGATAAATCAGACAAAGAGTATAGCAAAAATGAAGTTAACAATCCTTCTAATGATTTTAATAACTTTAATCATTTTGGTAACATGGATGCGCTGAACAAAAGGCAGTTGTATTTTGCGGGAGAAGAAAATAAGTCGTTTGCTGGAAAATTTGTTTCAGCGCAAAGTGTTAAGGTTGGTTTAGGCGGTGCGCCTGCCGATAGATGGCAAATCACCATGTTACCTCTCAATGATCGTGAAAAGATGGCGGGTACTGATATTAAACTTTTTGAAGAATTAAAGAAACTCAATTTTAAAGATAAACAAATCGATATTGGTGATGACATTAAAATAAAAGCATCGCTTGATGAAAATGACAGTTCTTTTACTGTTAAAGTTGAAAAATCAATCAAAAAATCATTAAGTCTTAACCCCAGCAATCCCAAAGCAATCAATAAGTACAATGGGACTTTCACATACAGCTATACTGTAAGTAATTTTGTGGCCGACCTAACTAATGTGAAATATCTTTTCCGTGAAGATAAGGAACTGGGAGATAAGCCCTTAGCAAAAGTTACTTGGGATACTAACGAAGAAATAACCTACACTACCGATACAATGGGACTGTCGCCATATAATAATGGTAACGGTGGAGCGGTGGCAAATATTAAAAATGCATTCAAAAGCGGCTTAAAAAGCACGACTTCCGATGGCGCAAAATCTATTAAGCTTTTTGATTTTTCGTGCTCTGTACCTAGTGTCGGTATGACCTTTGTTTTTTATGTTTTACTTACATTTGAAGTTGATGGCTCTTTGTCTATTTCTATTTCCAGATCCGGAAATGGATTTGAGATTGTAAAGCAGAATGGGCTACCTAAGATTAACAAACTTTCTGCAAGCAAAAAAGAAAAAGAGGCAAAATTGAAGGTTAATTTTAGTGCGCAGCTGGAATTAGAAATAACAATGCTCTTTGCATTGACACTAAAAAGGCCTGTTATTACGGCTTATGCCGGCGTGAACTTTTCGGGAACGGCATTATTTGATATGTATAATGAGAATGATGTTAAGGAAGGTGAATCGATTACCGGAGGCGATAACGACATAGTTGTGCAGTCTGCTGAAAAGTCCGGAGGAGGATGGAAATATTGCTTGGACATTCATGGAGAGTTTAATTTGGTAGGAGGGTTAAAGCGAAAACCGGCAATTAAAAGTACAAAATTCAACGGAAAAGATTCGGTCTTTTACAGGGTTGCAGTGGATATCTTTAAGATTCCTGAGAGTGAATTCATTCTTGAACCCAAAAAACTGGGTGAAATTAATTTGCACTTTGAGGAGAGCAGCAAAGAATCTTTAGATCATTGTACTCGTCATGCAGAGAATAAGGAAACAGATGATAAGAAGCAGAAAGAACTAAATAATCAGGCAAAAAAGCAAGGGGCTTTTATAGTTGAGGTAACGAAAATTAACCTTAATCAACAGGGCGTATCTACCGTTAAAATTATTGGTTGGCCGATAAGTGAAGCCAAAATCAGCGAAGAATACAAAGACGGCGTTGTTGTAACTTCGAAAAACAAGAAAATATGCGATGCTTTTTATGATGAAAATTCCAAATCCATAAAGATACGAGGCAAGGATATAGGGAGTACTGAAGTGGAGATTTATTTGCAAAAGTGGAAATGGAGTAAATTGAGTAATGATATTTTATACAAACAAACTATTTCAGTAACTGTAGACGGTTACGAAAATGTAAATGTAAATTATCCTGTATCATTTAACCCTGACGCTATTCTACACTTATAAAAATGAAGGCAAGTTTTAATGAGTTACTTAAAAAGCTATTTTAATGTACCGCCGAACTCTTTTGAAATAATATGTACAAAAAAGCAAAAAATACTCAAAAGAGAAAGTATAGTTTTGTCAGATGACAAAATGGACTGTCTAATTCCCATCAGAATTGATAAATTGCTGTTTGGAAAGAAAAGAATTCTTTATGATCTGACAGGCACAGTTTCTCTTCGGCGCTTTTTGCAAAACATTCTTTTTTCGAAAAAGCTTTTTATCAGATTGATCCGAAATATCATTCAAAGCTATAAAAATATTCTTCACTTAAAGTTTGATATTTCAAATTTGATTTATTCGGCAGACAGGGTGTTCATTAATCCGCGCAATTGGAAAATTGGCTATATTTATGTTGTTGCCGACCCGTTTTACGGGTCGGACAACATAATTAACTTGTTATCTGAGATAACTTGTCTGTGTGTATTTGATAGTACGGAAAATGTGTCATTTGTCAACGAGCTCTTAGCTATCTTGGATTCGACGGACTCGGTTTTTGATGTTGAGCAATTCCTCAACTTTCTTGAAGATGAATCTAACGTCTTTGGCGGCAGTATTACTTGTTGTTCGTCGTGCGGCTCCCCAATCGGACCTAAAGACCGAGCTTGTCCCTTGTGCGGAAGAAGCATTAACCGATGCTCTGTAAGTACAACTAACAAGCATAGTTCTTTAGAAGCTAAAGCTTATTTGAATGATGGTATGAGAAGCATTCCGATCAACACTTCTCCATTTACTGTCGGAAAAAGCGAAACAAATAATCTGGTTATAAAAAAAGAAGAGATAAGTCGCTCGCATGCGCAGATAATTAGGGATCAGAGCAATTACTTCCTTGTCGATTTGAGCTCGACGAACGGAACATATGTCAATGGTGGCAATGCGATACCCGGTAAAAAATACTGCTTAAAAAACGGCACCGAAATAAAGTTTGTTGACGTTAAGTATTTATTTGTTTTGAAATGAGGTTTGACAGATGTATGGCCAATTAATTGTTGTTTTTGTTATTTTAGGTATCTTTGCTTTTTTACATATTGTGACATTGATTTTGATTATCTATATGTTGAAGTCGGGCTTCCATAAGAGCTCAAATCCTGTAAACGATGATAAATCGAATGATGTTGAGGGGGTCGGTGTGGTGTTCTGCAAGAAATGCAAAACCGGCTTTGATTCAAAATATACTATTTGCCCCAAGTGCGGCATGCCAAGGTAAGGAGATAGAATATGCTGGATGTTTCAATTGCTTCAAATCAGTCAAAAAGAATCAGTGATCAAAGCGAAAATCTGAATAATGCCAGAAATGAACTGCTGGCATATAAAAGGATAATTGAAGCGGAATATCATGCAGGCGAAGTTCCGGCTTTGATTACAAAAATTAATAATGTCATTTCACAAATAGATGATGCAAAAAATATGATTAGACAATTATCTGATTCGGTTAACAATACGGCTGTTCAAATTCGCCGTGAAGAGGAAGCCGAAGCGGCAAGACAAGAAGCAGCAAAGCGTGAGGCGGCAAAACGTGAAGCAGCAAAACGTGAAGCAGCAAAGCGTGAAGCAGCAAAACGTGAAGCAGCAAAGCGTGAAGCAGCAAAGCGTGAAGCAGCAAAGCGTGAAGCAGCAAAGCGTGAAGCGGCAAAACGTGAAGCGGCAAGAAGAAATACATATAATCACGAGTATGCATCAAATGACGAAAAAATCGCAAAAGCTAATTCGGAATATAAATTGGCAAAGGAAAAGTACGAAAGCATAAGTAAAGAAATAAAGAAGCTGGAAGCCCAAAAAACAAATTTCCTAAACTTTTTCCGAATTCCCGCTATCAATTCGGAAATAGAAAGGCTCAAAAAAGAGCTTAAAAATACTAAAACGATACTTGATGAAAAAAGCGCAATAATCAATAGTTTTAGATAAATTATTTATGTTAGGGATGAATTGAATGAGTAATATAAGAATAAATGTCTGGGAAGTTTTCAATGCCGGAAAAAAGGCCCAGAAATCCGGGGAACTTATTAACACAACAAAAAACAGTCTTAATGCAATAAAAAACACGATAGATCCTCAGATACTATCAAAGAATAATATTTCAAATCAGTTTTCGTCACTAAACTCAAAATTGCAATCAATTAAAAATTCAATAACAAGCATAAGGGCGGTTACAGAACGAAATATTTCTGAATACGAAAAAGTAGACAGAGAGATTGCACGAAAATTGAGAAATATGAATATTCCCAAAAATATGTGACCTAATATCGAGGTGTATTTAATGTCCTTGTTAAAAAAGCCAGCAAAAAAAATCACTTACTCTGTTTTTACGGATCCCGGTAATCGAGAAATAAATGAAGATTCCGTTGGTGTTTTTAAAAAAAATAAAGATTATTGTTTTGTGCTCTGTGACGGACTTGGCGGTCATGGTATGGGTGATATTGCTTCATCTCTTGCAGTAAAAGTTATAGGTAGCCAGTTTGAAAATCAGCATGATAATAAAATATTTCTAAAGGATGCCATTCCATCTGCACACAGTATTATTCTGACTGAGCAAATCCAAAAGAAAGCATCTGGAAAAATGAAGACCACTGCAGTAGTTGCTGTTATTTCCGACGGAAAAATCAATATGATACATATTGGTGATTCAAGAGGATATATATTTGACAAGAAAAATTCATATCAAAGGACATTGGATCATAGCGTGCCGCAAATGATGGTTATAAGTAAGCAAATAAAAGAGGAAGAGATTCGAAATCATCCCGATAGATCAGTTGTACTTAAAGCAATCGGCGCTAATATAGACACAAATATTCAGTTTGACAGTATGAAACCAATTAATGAAAATAAAGTTCGGGCACTTTTGCTCTCTTCAGACGGATTTTGGGAGTTGATAACAGAAGATAAGATGATTCTGCATCTGAATGAATCACGGTCAGCTGAAGAGTGGCTTCAGAGAATGGTCACTGATGTAAGGGAACAAGGAAAAGACATAGATATGGATAACTTTTCCGCTATTGCAGTGTGGATAGAGTAATTGAGGAAATATGCTATTAAGTAAAGAAAATGAATTTTCATCATACAAAAATAAATATATTTCAGTCTGCTGTATGACCCTTCTTGGCGACAGAAAGGAACAGCAGGACAGTATAGGCTTTGAAGTTAATTCGGATTGTGCTTTTGCCATCTTATGTGATGGCATGGGAGGGCAAAACGGCGGTAAATTGGCGAGCCGCCTAGCAGTGAATTTCTTTGTTTCACAATTTCAGAAAAACACTCAATGCTCTAACGTCGCTTTGTTCCTTTGCAATAATGTGATCGATATCAATAAAATAGTCAAGCAAATGTCAAGAAGCGAGAAGCTTGAAAATGCAGGGACGACTTTGGTGTCGGTCATAGTAGAGCGCGACAAACTATTCTGGTGTTCTGTTGGAGATAGTAGGGCGTATATACTTAGAAATGAAATTTTGGTTCAACTTACTCAAGATCAAAACTACAGATCTGTTCTTGAGGGACAACTTAAAGACGAAAGCATAACCCAAAAGATTTATGATCAAGAAAGTAAATTTGGAGAGGCATTGATTAGCTATATCGGAATTAATGGCGATCCTTTGATTGATTATAATAATATAGCTTTGCAACTTACTGAAAACGACAAAATAATAATTATGTCTGACGGTCTTTACAAAATTCTATGTGATGAGGAAATCGAACGGATCATAAATAATTGTGCAAGTTGCGAAAGTGCGCTCGAGTTGCTGAAAATTAAAGCCGAGAAAGTTGCTAAGAAAAAGAAAATTGCAATGGATAATACATCTGTGATTATTATAAAGTTGGGAGGCAATTTGTTTGAAAATAATTAAATGCAAAGCTAAAGGACATTATTTTGACATCGATGAATACGATGTTTGCCCACTTTGCGGTTCAGAGGGCGTAGTGTCAGAGGACTTCAAGAACAAATCGCCCGAGCAGCCAAAACCAAGATCTCACGGTTTAATAAAATGGAAGAAAAAAAAAGATAAAGAGGCAAAACAGGGTTCTACTCAAGGACAGGAAGAACATACTTTAAGTCCGAAAATAAGTGATAATCAATTTGAATTATATGAGAAAACTCATGAGCCCGAAGAACCGATTGAAAAAAGTGAAGGCGGAGAAACGCGGGGCTTTTTTAATAACGAGTTCCCTCAGAGTAATCCTGCATCAGATGATATTCCTTTTAAAACTAGAAATGAAGAAAAAGAAGAAACGAAAGATGAAGCAGGCTTACTTGATATTCAGAATGAAATAAAGGCCGTCTCTGCCTCGTCTGACGAAAAGACAACAGGTTATTTTGTATCAAAGAATAAATATCAAAATGATAGTAGTTTAGAATATCAAGATATCTTTTCAGAAACGCCCGACCCGGTTGTCGGATGGCTTGTTTGCATTTCGGAAAATAATTTTGGAAAAAGCTTTAATATATACTCCGGAAATAATTCGATTGGAAGAAATAATGAGAATCGAATTGTTTTGTCACGCGATTCAAGCATCTCAAGATTAAATCATGCTTTCATTGCCTTTGATCCCAAGAATTGCCTTTTTTATGTCAGGCCCGGCGACGGCAGTGGGCTTGTATATGTGAACGGTGATTTGGTTAATAGCTTTGTTGCATTAAGAATGTATGATATTCTTGAATTAGGAAATACAAAATTGATGTTTATCTCTCTTTGCAACGAAAACTTTTCTTGGGAAAAATACATTAATTCGGAAAGCTAAGGTTATTGTTAGATGAAAATATGTTATTCTTGCTTTAAAAAATATAGCGATAATATTAAAGTATGCCCATATTGCGGTAAAGAGGAAATTACAAAGGCGCAAGAACCTATTTATCTTGCGCCCGGAACAATATTGAATGAGAGATACACCATAGGCGAGATTGCCGGAATGGGTGGATTCGGTATTGTTTATAAAGCATACGATCCTGTTCTCGACACCGTGGTTGCAATAAAGGAATATTTTGTTACAAGGCTTGCTACAAGGGCAGAAGGATTAAGAAATGTCATAATTAATAAAAAATCAATAGAAGAATACAATTACCGCAAGGAGAGGTTTTTATCAGAAGCTAAAACAATGGCAAAATTTGGCTCCCATAACAGCATTACAAATGTTTACGATTATTTTGAGGAAAATCAGACGGCATATTTTGTCATGGAACTGCACAAAGGCGCTTCTTTAGCTGATTATGTAAGTTCTCAGCCAGGAAATAAGGTGGATGTAGATTTCGCTGTTTTGGTTGCAAATGAAGTAGGAAAGGCTCTGAAATCTTTTCATGAACAGAATATAATTCATAAAGATATTGCTCCAGATAACATTTTTATCTGTTCGGGAAAAGAAATTAAAATTAAAACGATGGACCTAGGCGCTGCAAAACTTGGAGATGAAACGGACAAATATATTGATCTGATCATGAAACCCGGATATTCGCCGCCTGAGCAATATGAAAACGATGATGATATTGGGCCTTGGAGCGATATCTATGCGCTTGGTGCTACTCTTTATAGAATTCTTACTGGTGTTAAGCCTCCTGAATCAACAAACAGAAAGATTAAAGATGAAATCATTCCAATTCATGAGTTAAACCCTTCGGTTCCGCAAAATCTTGAGAATACTATTATGAAGGCTTTGTCTGTTGATGTTCATATGCGCTTTAAAACTGTAGACGAATTCTTAAAAGCCCTTAATGGCGAAAAAAAGGTGAGAACTTTAGCAAATGAACGAAAAATCAAGAAGATTAGAAGAGCGGTAAGTATAGTGGCGGCCTTTGCTATTGTTTTCTGTATTTCTTTAAAGGTCTATAACTCTTTTACAGAAAAGAGAAAGGATGCCGATTATATTCAATCAGCGAGCATCGATGTGTGGTTTCCTGTTGCCGATGACGATGAAATGAAGAATTCCAATCTTGAGATTGTTAAGAACAAATTTATAAGTACATACAAGGAAAAAAATATTAATGTACAAATAAACTTGGTGGCAATTAATGAAAATGAATATGAATCAAGGCTAAGAGAAGCGATCAATAATGACCAAATGCCTGATTTATTTGAATCAACCGGCTTAACGGGCGCTTGCCTAGAACATGCCGTTCCTTTGGATTCAATAATAGCTTCAGAAAGATTTAAAGCTTGTTCGACATTATGTGCCAACTATAGCAATCAATATAAAAACAGCATTAAAATGCCACTTTCAATTAATGTCCCGGTTGCGTATTTGGTTACAAACGGACCTTCTATTATTGAATATAGCCGCTCGGTTTTTGACACGCTTGATGATTTCGGCGACTACAATAAAATTTGCATTGATTCAAATAGTTCGGATCTCATGAAGCTTAATTACGAAAACAATGTTATAGAAGAAAAAGATATTTTTGCGGAGGATGTTTTTGAAAAATATGCTGTTGTTGTTTCTTCTACAGATAATGGAGAAAAAATAGCTGAGACTTATGCCGGAAAATATCAGTACCGCTGTGTATTTCAAGCCAATAACCCGAATGCTTTGTTTTCATTTGAATGGAGCGTTAATGATAATAAAAATGACGCAAAGCTTAATGCAGCCAAAAAATTACTTGAAATGATGTTAAGCGAGGATTATCAGACGAACCTTTGTGTATCGACGGTTCCCGTTTTTGAGGGTGCATTGAATTCTGATTCAAATTGGCTTTCTGGAATGAAAGAAATATATGATAAGTTGGAATTCAAATTGAAATAAGATTATCTAAACCTGGGAGAGATATCATGGAAAAAAGATGTTTAGGATGCATGAAAAAATTTCCAGAGAATTTAAGCATATGCCCATATTGTGGATATGTTGTCGGAACAAAAGCGGAAGAGCCTATACATATGGATCCGGGAACGCTTCTTTATGACAGATACATAATAGGAAAAGTTCTGGGATACGGTGGGTTCGGAGTAACATATATTGCATGGGATAACAAGCTTGAGCAACCGGTGGCGATCAAGGAGTATCTCCCGGGTGAATTTTCAACAAGAATGCCGGGAAGGACGCAGATAACAGTCCTTGGCGGAAATAAGGGTGAGCAATTTCTGAGCGGACTCAATAAATTCGTTGATGAAGCAAAGAGATTGAGTAAATTCCCCAGTGAGGAAGGTATCGTTCAGATAATTGATACTTTCAAAGAAAACGATACGGCATATCTTGTTATGGAGTATCTCGATGGTATGACATTAAAGGAATACATCCAGGAGAATGGAATAATTCCGGAAGATGAAGCTGTTGAGATGCTTATGCCGATAATGAAGTCTCTTGAAGTGGTTCATGCTGAAGGCCTGATCCACAGAGATATTGCACCTGATAACATCTTTATTACCAAAAGCGGAAAAGTTAAGCTGATAGATTTCGGCGCAAGCCGTTATGCAACAACAACACACAGCAGATCACTGACAGTCCTGGTTAAGCCGGGATATTCACCTGAAGAACAATACAGAAGCAGAAGTGATCAGGGACCATACACTGATGTTTACTCTCTTGCGGCAACAATGTACAAAATGATGACGGGAAAAACACCGCCTGATGCATTGGACAGAAGAGCGCTTTATGAGAGCAAAAATAAAGATATTGTAGTTCCGATGCGTAAACTGAATAAGCATATATCAAGAAACAGAGAAAATGCAATATTAAACGGAATGAATGTCAAAATAGAAGACAGAACACCGGACATTGCGTCGTTTATCAGTGAGTTGCAGGCGGATCCCCCGGTTAAAAGAAGATATGGGACAATAAAGAAAATCGATGTGTACTCATGGCCGTTGTGGTTAAAGATAGTTGTTCCCGTGGTAATTGCACTTTTAGTTGCCGGGGGAATATTCCTTGCCGTAAAGGGGATCAACTCTCTTTTCGGAAACGGAGTAACGGTAACGGAAGGCTTTGTTAAGGTGCCCTCAATCGTCGGATTTAAGGAGGAAAAAGCTCAAGAAAAACTTAAGGATAGCGAGCTGAATTACAAGCTTGTAGAAAGCGAATATTCTCCATATGTAGAAGTTGGTATGGTCAGCTATCAGAATCCAAATGCAAAGATCGAGGTGAAGAAAGGAACGACCGTAAAATATAGAGTTGCCTTGGTTTCGGACGAAGATGCTGTTGTTGTTGATGAAAACGGAAACATCGAAATTGAGAGTCTTGTCGGTATGTCTGTTGAGCATGCTACAGAACTTCTTGAGGCAGCCGGATTAAATGTTAATACAGTAGAGGAATATTCAAACGAAGTCGAAGCTGGTGTGGTCATGGAGCAGGATAAGTTAAGCACTGTAAAGCAGGGTGAAACGATAACGCTCAAGGTCTCAAAGGGGCCCGCGGCATTCGAGATGATAGATGTCAGAGGAATGAAGCTTGAAGAGGCCGAAAGTAAGCTGAATGAAAAAGGACTGGTTGTAACTCCTGAATATCAAAAAGATAACACGGTTGAAGAGGGCTGTGTCATCAGCCAGAAGCCGGAATCCGGAACATCTGTAATGAGCGAGGATAATGTTGTTCTTGTTATTTCAAGCGGCAAAGAGACCGTTACTGTTGAAAATGTTTTGGGAAGCGCAAGAGAGTCGGCAGTAAACAAACTGGAGACACAGGGATTTAAGGTTGTTGTTGCTGAAGAGTACAGTACGGAAGTCGCAAAAGGGAATGTCACAAGGACGTATCCTGAAGCGGGATCGCAGCAGATATACGGTTCTAACATAACGGTATATGTGAGTAAGGGCAAGCAGCCTGTAAAAGTAACATATGATGCAAACGGGGGCTCTGTAAGTCCGTCGAGTGAAACAAAATACTACTCAGATGTATACGGAACCCTTCCCACACCCACAAGAGAGGGCTATGTATTCTCGGGCTGGTACGCAGAGAACGGTAATTCGGAAGTAACATCATCGACAAAGGTCTCATATTCGGAAGATCACAAGATCGTTGCAAAATGGTCATCCGGTGAATACAAGCTGTCGTTTGAAACCAACGGAGGGAATCCGGTCTCAAACAAGGCGGTAAACTTTGAGAAGTCTTATGGGGAACTGCCGATACCGACAAAAGACGGATATACATTCAAAGGATGGTTCACATCTGCAAACGGAGGCACGCAAGTCACATCATCAACAACAGTAACGACAGATTCGGATCACAAGTTGTATGCACAGTGGGATGCAAACAAATATACGATCAGATTTGACGGCAACGGTGAAACTTCTGGCGCAATGGCATCGCTTCCGATGGTATATGACGAATCCAAGAACCTCACGGCGAACGGGTTTACAAAAACCGGATATACGTTTACCGGGTGGAAGAGCGATGATGGTAAAACATACGCGGATAAACAGTCTGTCAAAAATCTGGCAATGACACCGGATGGTAATGTTGTGCTTAAAGCTCAGTGGAAAGTAAACGAATACACTGTAAACTGGAATAACGGAACAGGGTATAGTGTAAGTGTAAAGAGAGTAAGTTCGCCAAACAAGGGAGCATCGACAGGCGAGCTTTCAAATGGAGCGGCAGTATATACCGGAGATGTTTTGAGTGTTTCTTATTACAAAGCAGACTATTACACGTTAAGTTCAACAGGAAAGGCATCGATTACTGTAACCGGAAATGTTACATCCAGTGATATTTATGCCACAGCTTACCAAAACCCGTTATCTGATTGGGTTGCTGAATCAAGTGTACCTAACGATGCAAAGATCGTTGATACAAAAATCCAATACCGCTATAGAGAAAAGCAGACAAAAGAAAGCAAGTATTCTTCAGAATCGGGATGGACATTATATGATAGCCAAAAAATATCTAGCGGGTATTGGGGGAACTGGAGCGCTTGGAGTACGGATTATGTTGCCTCTTCAAGCACAAGAGACGTTCAGTCGAAAAGCGAAAATGGAGAAGCGATTCATGTAATGCATTTTTGGTTGACGCGAGATAATAGTCTAAATCGTCATTATTGGTCATCATACCATGCCCCTGAACAGTCATCATATGGAACACATTATAGTGAAAATGACTGGGGAGTAATAACGAAAACGCAGAGTCAGCTCAACAGTCTTAAAACGGTTGCTCCCGGAGGTTGGAGCAGTGGTAAGTATGCCGGAAAAAACTGCTCCAATCAGACGGGATATATCGATACTGATGGAAAAATTTTATTTATTAAAAGCACCAAGTACCCGAGCGTTACATACTATCGTTATCGTGACTATGTTGATACAAGCTATACTCTATATTACTACTATAAATGGGGCTCATGGAGTTCGTGGATCGACGGCCATGTTTCATATTCTCCAGACTCATTTGATGTCGAAACCAGGAAATTAGTAAAATATAGAATGAAATAATGAAATCTTTGCTTAGATCAATAATGAAATATGCTATTGCTTGACTATATGGCTAACTAAAGCGATTACCATGATAGTTTGAATCGAATTCTGTGTACGGATTTTTTTGAAAAGCCGTATTAAAGAGGAGTGCAGTTAAGCAAACATAGAATCGTTTATGAAACAAAATTCGAAAGCCGCCCAATTGTGAGGAGTCATCACAAATCGACAGTTGGGCGGAATAGAATTTTATCTGATTCTTATGAATTTTGTAAAACGCTAAGTAGAAACAGTGTTCCTAATATTCAGGAGCACGTTGTGATGTGGAAGGTTCGATTATGGAAAAAAGATGTTTAGGATGCATGAAAAAATTTCCGGAGAATTTAAGCATATGCCCATATTGCGGATATGTTGTCGGAACAAAAGCGGAAGAGCCTATACATATGGATCCGGGAACGCTTCTTTATGACAGATACATAATAGGAAAAGTTCTGGGATACGGTGGGTTCGGAGTAACATATATTGCATGGGATAACAAGCTTGAGCAACCGGTGGCGATCAAGGAGTATCTCCCGGGTGAATTTTCAACAAGAATGCCGGGAAGGACGCAGATAACAGTCCTTGGCGGAAATAAGGGTGAGCAATTTCTGAGCGGACTCAATAAATTCGTTGATGAAGCAAAGAGATTGAGTAAATTCCCCAGTGAGGAAGGTATCGTTCAGATAATTGATACTTTCAAAGAAAACGATACGGCATATCTTGTTATGGAGTATCTCGATGGTATGACATTAAAGGAATACATCCAGGAGAATGGAATAATTCCGGAAGATGAAGCTGTTGAGATGCTTATGCCGATAATGAAGTCTCTTGAAGTGGTTCATGCTGAAGGCCTGATCCACAGAGATATTGCACCTGATAACATCTTTATTACCAAAAGCGGAAAAGTTAAGCTGATAGATTTCGGCGCAAGCCGTTATGCAACAACAACACACAGCAGATCACTGACAGTCCTGGTTAAGCCGGGATATTCACCTGAAGAACAATACAGAAGCAGAAGTGATCAGGGACCATACACTGATGTTTACTCTCTTGCGGCAACAATGTACAAAATGATGACGGGAAAAACACCGCCTGATGCATTGGACAGAAGAGCGCTTTATGAGAGCAAAAATAAAGATATTGTAGTTCCGATGCGTAAACTGAATAAGCATATATCAAGAAACAGAGAAAATGCAATATTAAACGGAATGAATGTCAAAATAGAAGACAGAACACCGGACATTGCGTCGTTTATCAGTGAGTTGCAGGCGGATCCCCCGGTTAAAAGAAGATATGGGACAATAAAGAAAATCGATGTGTACTCATGGCCGTTGTGGTTAAAGATAGTTGTTCCCGTGGTAATTGCACTTTTAGTTGCCGGGGGAATATTCCTTGCCGTAAAGGGGATCAACTCTCTTTTCGGAAACGGAGTAACGGTAACGGAAGGCTTTGTTAAGGTGCCCTCAATCGTCGGATTTAAGGAGGAAAAAGCTCAAGAAAAACTTAAGGATAGCGAGCTGAATTACAAGCTTGTAGAAAGCGAATATTCTCCATATGTAGAAGTTGGTATGGTCAGCTATCAGAATCCAAATGCAAAGATCGAGGTGAAGAAAGGAACGACCGTAAAATATAGAGTTGCCTTGGTTTCGGACGAAGATGCTGTTGTTGTTGATGAAAACGGAAACATCGAAATTGAGAGTCTTGTCGGTATGTCTGTTGAGCATGCTACAGAACTTCTTGAGGCAGCCGGATTAAATGTTAATACAGTAGAGGAATATTCAAACGAAGTCGAAGCTGGTGTGGTCATGGAGCAGGATAAGTTAAGCACTGTAAAGCAGGGTGAAACGATAACGCTCAAGGTCTCAAAGGGGCCCGCGGCATTCGAGATGATAGATGTCAGAGGAATGAAGCTTGAAGAGGCCGAAAGTAAGCTGAATGAAAAAGGACTGGTTGTAACTCCTGAATATCAAAAAGATAACACGGTTGAAGAGGGCTGTGTCATCAGCCAGAAGCCGGAATCCGGAACATCTGTAATGAGCGAGGATAATGTTGTTCTTGTTATTTCAAGCGGCAAAGAGACCGTTACTGTTGAAAATGTTTTGGGAAGCGCAAGAGAGTCGGCAGTAAACAAACTGGAGACACAGGGATTTAAGGTTGTTGTTGCTGAAGAGTACAGTACGGAAGTCGCAAAAGGGAATGTCACAAGGACGTATCCTGAAGCGGGATCGCAGCAGATATACGGTTCTAACATAACGGTATATGTGAGTAAGGGCAAGCAGCCTGTAAAAGTAACATATGATGCAAACGGGGGCTCTGTAAGTCCGTCGAGTGAAACAAAATACTACTCAGATGTATACGGAACCCTTCCCACACCCACAAGAGAGGGCTATGTATTCTCGGGCTGGTACGCAGAGAACGGTAATTCGGAAGTAACATCATCGACAAAGGTCTCATATTCGGAAGATCACAAGATCGTTGCAAAATGGTCATCCGGTGAATACAAGCTGTCGTTTGAAACCAACGGAGGGAATCCGGTCTCAAACAAGGCGGTAAACTTTGAGAAGTCTTATGGGGAACTGCCGATACCGACAAAAGACGGATATACATTCAAAGGATGGTTCACATCTGCAAACGGAGGCACGCAAGTCACATCATCAACAACAGTAACGACAGATTCGGATCACAAGTTGTATGCACAGTGGGATGCAAACAAATATACGATCAGATTTGACGGCAACGGTGAAACTTCTGGCGCAATGGCATCGCTTCCGATGGTATATGACGAATCCAAGAACCTCACGGCGAACGGGTTTACAAAAACCGGATATACGTTTACCGGGTGGAAGAGCGATGATGGTAAAACATACGCGGATAAACAGTCTGTCAAAAATCTGGCAATGACACCGGATGGTAATGTTGTGCTTAAAGCTCAGTGGAAAGTAAACGAATACACTGTAAACTGGAATAACGGAACAGGGTATAGTGTAAGTGTAAAGAGAGTAAGTTCGCCAAACAAGGGAGCATCGACAGGCGAGCTTTCAAATGGAGCGGCAGTATATACCGGAGATGTTTTGAGTGTTTCTTATTACAAAGCAGACTATTACACGTTAAGTTCAACAGGAAAGGCATCGATTACTGTAACCGGAAATGTTACATCCAATGATATTTATGCTTCGGCAGAGCTTAATCCGTTATCTGATTGGACAAACATTAAAAATGTTCCTTCGGAGGCACAGAACGTTAAAACAGAATACCGCTACAAAGTTAAAAAAACAACAACTGATACACGAGATTCATTGCCTGGCTGGACATATGATTTTACAGAGCAAACCGGATGGGGAGATACACAAGGGCCAGTAACTTGGGATCCTACCAATGGGTCAAGGAAGGTGTGGTCTGCCGGAACTAAGACAATATACAAATATTATCATTGTTATGGTATCGTTCAAGGCGGCAAATATGGTTGGGGCAGTATCGCCCAAAATCCTGGTGCAATCGAAGGAACAAATATCCACCGAATTGAGCTCGATTATCAACTTCAGTATAAGAGAACAAGCGGCAAAAATGCATGGTATGGCTCTTATGAATGTTCTCGCTGTGGAGCAAAAGATATGTGGATTCCTGACGGATCATATCAAAAAACATTGGGTTATTATTATCAGGAGCCTGTTTACACATATCATTATTACACTATTGAGGATAAGACTAGTTCTTCATACCCGACTGAAGCAGGATGCTATAATATTGAACAATATGTACAATATAGAGTTAAATAATTGAGACAATTGATAAGGGCGTGAAAAACTAATGCGGTCAGGATAAGATAATATCAAGAGCGTTCATTACTTTTGCTGGAAAATAATAAATGCGCAATTGGTTCCAATATGTGTTATGTATCTCCCTAAGCTCAATTTTAAATAGCATGAATTGCGAAATATCGGAAGTAAGTTTTAACCAGCAGCAGCCTAATTGAGCTGCATCAGATTAAATCGGTATCGTAAAACATTACTATGATGGTTAAAAATTGAGACTTCTTAACATCTTGTGTAAACCTCCGAAATGGTATAGAATAAAAGTATCA
>OIZA01000179.1_pt1 | contig 37969 bp, 59 predicted proteins | sample 1588381 | NCBI WGS metagenome assembly OIZA01 (sample SAMN03283277) | human gut metagenome | biome: human-associated habitat; material: feces | host: Homo sapiens | place: Peru | collected 2012 | reverse complement strand
CCCCGCCGTTGTTAGTAAAGGAAGACCGGAACGACCAGGTACGGGTAATACAAGCCGTCGTCTAAGCTACAACCTCCGTTGCCGCTCGCAAGAAAACCGCTGATCCTGCTGCTCCTGGAACAAGACCATACGATACTGGTGAAGTTGCTAAGCAAATCCGTTCCCTTGATAGTGATTGCCAGAGCATCGATGTCGAACTTCTGGTCTTGAATTTCCATTGCCGCCAGCAGTGTCGGCAATCCAAAGATGCCGTGTTTGTCAGAGCGGAAATTGCTGACATATTCGGCCGCAGGACTTCCGCACTTCAAGAGCGCTCCTGTTGCCCATTGATTGTCCTTCTTCTTCAGAGCATCAATCTCGTTTACTCCTTTTGCCTTCCAAGATGCTATATTATTCCCCGGAAGCATCACCTCCTTCGAATACTTCGGATAGATGAGAGCCTTCTGTCCGTTGAGAAGCTCAATTTCGATACCCTCGATACATTCGAGGCGGTTCTGGCCTTCAAGGCCTTTCTTGTAAATGATTCTTGCCATAATTATTTTTCATGATAAAACTTCCCATCCCACTCTTTCTCTATTAGGATTCCATATCTGATAGCCATTCGCGTAGCGAATGTTCGCTTGTAATCAAGTTCTTCTCGCAGCCTTTTACGGAACTGCTCGACATTGGACATGCCTTTGTAGAAGTTGCACATGCGGCAGGATGGATTGTAATTCTCAATAGTATCTTCTCCAACGCGGCCCACGTATCTCTCATTTCCTCGGCACTTGGGTTCGATGTGGTCAACCTGCATATCATTGTAGTCGATCTCGCAGCCACAATAGGCGCAATGTCCGTTGTATTTCGCATAGACTGCCTGCCGGATATTCTTGTTCATTTGACTTTTAATTTTTTTCTATTGCCAGATTATTCTGCCATAGCCTTGTAAACTCGTCGGCATTTACGGATTCCCCAGATCCTCCAATAGCGATAAACTCCTCGCCAATCGGCAGCCGCTGAACCTTATACGGCGATGCGCATTTCGCGTAGAAATACTCATCCACTTCAATCTTGACTTCCATGTCGTCAGGGAATTTCCGCAGTTTATCTTGTAGTTCCTTGTTTGTCATTATTTGTCGTTATTTGTCGTTATTTGTCATAGTATCACGTTGCACTGCGCCCTCCTGTACACGTCCCTGAGCCTGCCGAGGTTGCTCGACATAAGGCTCATTATCCTCTTGTGATACGGGCTGTCCATATTGTTCTTGCCCCTGCACTGTGACACGGAGAAGTCCTTCAGGTTGACCTCTATGGTCTCGGTGCGCTCGCCGTTGACCTTCGCTCCGAGTATCAGGCTGTCCTTGCGCTTGTAGTAGCCCATTGCAAACACGCAGTGATGCAGGGCGCTGCCCTCGCAGTAGAAGTCGTTGACCGTCTTCAGCGGACTAATCTCAATGTCCCCGTCAGTGAGGACGAATCCAGCCACTATGCCGATTCTCTTCTTCAGTTCCTCGTCGAACCGCCTGTCCTCCTCCAGTTGCGCCAGCCTCCGTTTTCTTTCGTAAGCCGCACGCGTCCTCTCAATCTGCGCCTGGTGCGCCCGGTTCAGATCCTCGGGCAGAAGCCACTTCGGGCTTCTCATATCCCTGTGTTCCTGCTCCAGTCCCTGGAGGTAGTCGAGCCATAGCCCGATGTCGTCTTTTGTCCTGTACTTCATCCCGTGCCTCAGCGCTATCTTGACGCTCGGCCAGTACTTCTCTACCCGGTTGCCTTTCCCCTCCGACACCAGCGCATTGAACAGCGCGTACTGTCCGGCCTTCAGCAAGGTCTCCGCCACGCTCGCCCTCAGCAGGGTTCGGCACACTTCCTCTATGCTCAGGCTTGAGACTTCCTTCATTCCAGGCCTCCAGCCCCGCTGCCTCAGTTCAGGCAGGTATCTGCCGCCCGGTGCGGTCTTCATTCCGGACAGGTCGAACGTGTCATCCTGGACATAGTATCCGCTGAATATTCCGTTGTGCCTGCCTATCGTCCATCCGTCCTCTGGCTTCCACCTGAAGTAGTTGTAGCACCTTGAGTAGGCGGTCGTGGTGATGACTTCCTTTCCCTTGGAGTTGATCCAGATTGCGTATCGCCTCGCAAGCGCGTATTCCGGCCGTTCCCCGAGTCTGACCGTCCTCTCCAGTTCCACGCCCTCGAACACCTGCCAGCCCTTGTGGACTCTCGCCACGACGAACTCGTTGCTGCAAGTCTGTACTTTCGGATGCTTCAGGCCTATATTCACAAGCACCAGGACGCTTTCGCATTCCCTGCAGGTATAGGCGCTCTCGTTTATCTTATCGTCCACCGGAAGGTACTCGACCCTGCCGCAGTTCTGGCACCACACCACCCTCCGCTTCTTGCTGTAGGCTCCGGCGAACCACGTGTAGCCGTCGTGCCTCATCAGGGTTCTCTTCGCCCAGTCGAGCGTCCTTTGCGGGAGCTCCGGCAATTGCGCCTGCTCCCTCAAGGCCCAAATCTCGTTCTTCGTCTTCGGCGTCATTCTACAGGTCCTCCTCGTCAAACAGGAACAGCAGTCCCTCTTCCTCCTGCTCTTTCTTCTTCCGCTCCTGCTCCTTGCGTTTCTTGTCCTCGGCCGTCCTCTTCTTGAGTTCCTCCCTGCGCTTCCTGTCTTCCTCTTTCAGCTGCTCTTCCGTCTTGTCCTTTGCCTCCTTGCGCTTCTTGAACTCCTGCTTCTCCTCCTCGGTCAGTTCTCGGTTGATGACGACTTCGGCGCTCACGTTCTTCTCGACCTTGATGTCCTCCTCGTCGTAGTAGTGCACGGCCAGCCCGAACACCTCCGCGTCGGTCGCCCCGTACATCCCGCCAGCGGCCTTCTTCTTCATCTCTCCCAGTATGAACCTGCAGCACTCCTCGATGCTCTTCTTTCCATTCGAGTACTTCTCAGCGAACTTGACGTCTTCCTTTGCCCTAGCGTCAAGGTACTCCTTTATCGCGTTCTCAAAAGGTGTCATTATTTCTCCTCCCATTTGATCTGAATTGTATCCACGACATAATCCGGACGCTCTGTTAACGCCTGCTCACGTGTCGGGTGAATAACACCACCCACGAGAGAGAAGTGTTGATTGTCTCCATACTTGCAGACGTTCATCCAGCCAACCTTTTTTGTTTTCGGTTCAGGCGCGAAGAATAAATCGCAATCATCTTCTAGATTTGTATATACCTCCCCATCTTTCGTATAACTTATCAAATCTTCCGAATCTCCATTATTTATAAGTGCGACTACTGAATAATCGTGGATTCGATTGGTACTAATAATCCTCACGCTGTGGCCGTCTCTCGTGACAATCGGTCTGGTTGGATTCTTGAGGTATTCATTTAAACTAAACTGCTTCATCTTAATACGCACTTTCTGAATGTTACTTTGTAGTTCATTTTCCTTTAGATTTTTCGATTGTTTCCATTGTTTGCCACGTCATCCATACCAGCGCCGGAATGCCGAACACCTTTTCAAGCCGCGCTGCGTATGCGTGAGTTATTTCTTTTTTGCCAGTGCACAGCTCATTGAACGTCGGAGGACATATCTTCGCCTCATTGGCGGCCTGCACCTGTGTCTTGCCGCTAAAAAGGATTACTTTCTGTAAAAAATCATTTAGTTTCATTGCCATAATCTATTCCTCCCACCATTTATAGAAATCAGGGCAATCATGAGAAGTGCCAACCAGATGTTTGGTTTCTTCATTGTAAGGGATACACTCATAACCAATCATACCCACACAATACACTTTTTCGTTTTCTGGTTCCAGCGACATGTCACTGAAAAAGTTGCAGGTCCATTGTCCGTCTGGGCGTTTGATTAACACCTTTTCAAACGGCTTCAAGTCTGTCGGGTCGAACTTCGGGCCCTTGAACTTGCTCCAGTCGCGTTGGTCTTTGGATGGGAATATGACGCATTCAGCCTCTTCCGCATCAGTGTACTTACCGTTCTGGAAAAGAAATACCTCATCACACAAAAGCGCCTTTATGACTATTGGCAGAAATGCTCTCCCTTCTATTCTTTCCTCTACTCTCACCAGAAACACATCACCCCATACAGAAGACCAGAATTTTGTTCCTGCCGGACAATGCTTCAAGATTTCAACGAGATTAAGATTTTCATTCATAACTATTCCTCCTCCTTGTATTCGTCCGTCGTACCCAAAAGCTTCCACGTGTGCTCGTTGAGAGGAATGCATTGCTCGTATTCACTGCCAAGACATTCATACGAATAACATGCATTTTCTTCATAATTTTGAAATACGTCAAACTCCCAAGAAGTGTCCGAATCTCTCACTAACACCTTGTCCCCCTCCTTAAACGGGCACTTTTTATTTTCCTGTGCTTTCAGGAGTTCCTGCTCGTAGTCCGTGAGGATGAGTTTGGAATCTCTTACTAATATGTTGATTGGTAATGTTAAAACTTGGGAGTGATTTTTCGACAGAAACACTACTTCGCCAAGTTTCGCGGCGATGTCGCAAACAACTTCGGCGCCGGACATACAGCCGACGCGGTCACCAACCTTCCAGTCGGAGTAAGTCTCCGGATCGCGCGGGACTATTTCCAGATCGTGCTTCTCCGCCCATTCGCTAAAATCTTCTATGATTTCGCAACGATCGTAGTGTCTTGTTACAATTTGAAGACTGCTATCTAAACCTTCATTTTCTTTCTTATCAGAGAAGACATACACCACACATTCTTCTCCTTCTTTCGCAACTTTTAGATAGCCTGTCATTACTTCTCCCTCATTACCTTTCGCCTTGAATTGCAAATTATTGCATTTTGAAAAATCGTATTTCATAATTTTCTAATCCTTTTCGTTGATTTCCTTAATTGTAAACCAGTCAATGTCGTGTTCACGCAACCCGAACCATTCAATCACGTCCTCTTTGGTCGCGTCCGGCTTGTCATAGGTCCTGGTCATGACCCTGCCATGCTCGGAGAATGTCGCTTCAAACTTCATCACTACCTCCCTGTTGAGCCATAACCGCCAGTACCTCGCTGAAGGCTTTGGCCTTGCCCCTGTAATAAGAAAGTGCCGGCTCATGGTTTAGAAGATTCTCTGCCGCATCCTCGCAGCTTTTCTTTCCGCGCTGGACATAATCCACAACGCGAAGCAGCATTTCATCGTCCATAATCGTCTACTCCTTAAAATCAAACCTCGCAATGTCCTCGTCGGAGAACCGCGTGCCTTTCTTCAGTCGTTGCAGCGACCGGAAGACCTTTTCCATGCCGCCGTCAACTTCTCCCCTGTCCACGCACAGCATCAGAAGCTGTATGACCTCCGCAGAGCTGTGGTTGAAGTCGTCGTATGCCTTCACGCCGTAGCTGCCGAACGTGCAGTCCTCGATATAGGGCTTCAGGTCGCGCTCGAACCAATACTCGGCAGCCTTTGTCTTCTCCGCGTAGTTCTTCATGCCGCAGATTATGTCCCCCTCTCCGCCGCTCGTTTTTGCGTTCACGCCCTCTGCCTTGAGCTCCGCGCGAATCATTACGTCAATCTGCGCGGCCATCAGAGACAGGGCATTGGACATCAGAAGGCCGACCTTGACCAAGTCAGGAATCTTCGAGCCGGCGACGCGCTTCCATGCCCTGTCGCGTAGTTCCTTGCGGAATGCCTTGAAGTTCTCCTTGGCCTGTTCCTTTGTGATTTTCTTTTTCATTGGCGATTTCCTTGAAGGCTAGATTTAAGTTCATCTAATCTTTTTTTCTTAGCTTCACGCGATAAAAATTGCGCGACAGGAAAGGTCATCATGATAATTATCTTTTCTCTGTTAGTATAACTTTCAATGTCCTTTAGAATATCCACGTCAGCAGTTAACAACTTCTCACATGATGACAGCAACTTGTCTTGCTTGTCAATGGTCAGCAAACTCTTGACATTGTTGATAATCGTTCCGTCCTTCAGGACCGCATAAAAAATCTCATCGGATAAAATTATCTCCGTTTCTTTGTTATTTTCCATAATTTGAATTGTTATTTTCTATTTCTTCTGCTGTATTCGGCCAACCGTACCACTTCGGTCGTTTCGTTTCACTGTGGCGGACTTCTCCGCCCTTCTCGCGCCTTTCTTCAAGGTCACCGACATGCGGTCTACGAGATTCGTCAGCCTGTTGTCTCTGATACCAAGGCGCCGAACCCTCTCGATGCACCTCCGCATCTCTTGGTGTTCCCTTGCCGTCAGCACCGCCGGCGGCAAAGTGTCAGAACGGCAAGTCATCTTTCGGATCGTCATATACCGGAGCCGCCGGCATTGTCATGCCGTATGCCGGGACCTGTGGAGCTGCCGGCTGGTATGCGGGCTTCGGCGATACCCATTGCCCAGCAGCCGGAGCCGCCTGCCTCTCGCCGTCTGACTTGTTTCCCAGCATCTGGATATTGTCCGCCACTATCTCCGTGCGGTAGGCCGTCTTGCCGTTCGATTCCCAGCTTCTGGTACGCAGCCTGCCCTCCACATAGAGCGGCATGCCTTTGCGTATGTACTTTTCCGTCACGTCCGCCAGACCGCGCCACGCCACGATGTTGTGCCATTCGGTCAATTCCTTGACCTCCCCGTCCTTTGACTTCATCCGCTCCGTCGTGGCCAGCGAGAACTGCGCCACCTTCGGATGCTCCGGAGTTTCCAGATACCTCACGTCCGGCTCTTTGCCTACATAGCCGATGAGTATTGCCTTGTTTAGTGTTGCCATAATTTTGTTTTTTAATGTTTTAATTGTCAATCATATACAGGGAATTGCACCGGCTTGTTATGGTTGCCGCGTAGCCATTTCCCAAGAATCAGCTCCCTAGCTGCCGCGTTGGACGAATCCATGAGCCACTGCTTCACAGCCCTCGTCACCTCGATGGACGTGCAGACGCTCCGGCTCTCCATGTGGACAGCCACGCCGTCCTCGTACATCTGCCGTCGGATATTGTCAGGCGCCTGTTCCGCGAGCTCTGACCAGATCTCGGCGAACCTCGGCGGGAATCTCGTCCCCTCCTTCTTCGGTTTCCAGATTCTGGCCTTCGCCAGCCTCTTCGCGTCGCTGTCCAGAAGGTCTCCCTTCTCCAGCGCCCAGCCTGAAGCTTCGTAATAGTCTATGAACCGCTGTGTCTCTGCTGCCGGCTGGCAGATGTTCGCTTTCCAAAAGGTAGGGAAGAAAAAATCGAAATCTGTGTGTGGTGTTGGTGGTGTGCTCGCGCGCGCCTGCGCGCTATTAACACACACACTATGTGTTACATAATCATAATCATTATCATAATCAGTTGCTTTTGTTGCCTCTTGTTTAGCACAAGCAACACTTGTTGATTTTGTTGACTTTTGCTGATTTTGTTTAGCACAAGCAACACTTGTTGATTTTGCTGCTTCTCTCGCCGCTGCGCTTTTCTTACCGCTCTCGCTTCGACTTGCAACCATGTCCTGATAGCGCTGGAAATCCCTGTCCAGGTCTCTTTTCACGAACTCGAAGGCTACTTTTGCCAAAGGTTTCAGTTCAGGAGCGACCCCCGTGCGAGCATACCCAATAATGCCGCCGCGCACTTCCTCCCTGACCTCCTCTGGCAAGTTGTCCAAAACTTCCTCCCAGCTGAGATGATAGACGAATGAATCTCTCTTGCTTGATGTCATGGTCTAGCGAATTGTCAACGTGTCCGTCTTCGTTCTGGTTATACCCAGCGGCAGCACGTTGTTGCCCTTGATTGCATCCGCGATGCCTGTCTTGCTGACTTTCAGCTCGACCGATATGTATTCCGGCAACGCCTCGGAAAGCCTCATCGCCTTCTCCCTGTAAGGTGCAAGAATCTCCTCCTCGTTCACCTCGATGCCGTCACGCTCCGTCAGCGTGGCAGTGTAGACGTCGCCCTTGATTTTCCGCAGACCAAAGGCGCCCATCGTGTCCTTCACATACTTCCTCACCCTCTCGCCGGCATTCTCGACAGCCTTCTTCTTGCTCTGAAGCGACTTGATGGTCTGCTGGAGCTGGTCCGCGCGCGCCTTCAGGAAATCCAGATAGCCCTTGTATGCGTCCACCTTGCGCGGAATCTCAACCTCGGTCGTGGCCAATGCCTGTTCAATCTCCGGCGTTAACTCTCCGCCGCTGTCTTCAAGTTCAAGCTCCGTCCTGAATGCTAGAGCCTGAAGGTCATAAAGAGACATGCTCTTCGCTTTTGTGTCTTGTGTCATAATGCTTTTTATTTTGTAATTGGTTTGAAATCTCGTTGTGCCTGCTCCAGCATTGCCAGGGCCTCGCCGGAAAAGACCATACCGCTTTTGAGCGCCTTGTCGGTAGTGTCGAGCTGCCCCTTGTTGATTCTGGCGATCAGCTTCATGTAGGTGTCATCGCCCGCTTGTACAACTTTCACTTGTACCGGTTGCTGTTTGCCCCGCGCCGGAGCTGGAACTGGTGCTGGTGCCTGTGCCTGCGGAATGGCCGGAGCCGGCTGCGGCCGTGGTGCCGGTGCTGGTGTCGGCGGCATCTGAACGTTCGCCGGCATGGCATCCTCGATAGGCAAAGCGTCGACATCGTCCTCGTCCGTAGCGATGTGGAAGAACTTGAGCAGGAAATACCTTTCGCCGTATGTCAGCGCGCTTCCTAGGCCCTTATCCCATCCGTTCTGCCCGAAGGCGATAAATTCGTTCTCGTCACGCTCGCCAGTTTCGACGTCTATCCACGTGAAGCGCATTTTCAGCGCTGTGAACATCTCTGACTTGTGGCCGTAGGCCGTGGCGTAATCTATCCGCTCGTGCGACTCCTCCACGATCTCCTGCTTCAGGATGATTCCCAGATTGTCCATTTTCGGGCGCAGATACCCCAGCAGTTTAGCTCCAGAAACGTACTTATATGAGTTTCTGTCGCCTCCACCATTGGCGTTGGGAAGCAGAGCCCTGACTGTCCTCTGAAGCTCCAGAATCTTCCGGTAGACTCCACTTTGCGTCTTTGAGTTTGTTTTGTTTTCCATACACTTGTTTTTTGTTTGTTGTTAGAGCCCCTGAAAGGTGTCATCCCCGCAAGGGCTGGACGGAACCGCCGGCTGAAAACTGATGCTAAAACCATTATAACCACAATATTACACACTTGCCCAGCGTCTCCGTGCCCGCGCATCGCTGCGAAGGACTTTGTTATTATGTCAACAATGATAATTTCCCGTTGTCGCGTCATTGCAGGCCGTCGCGCTGCTTTCGTTCACGAGCATCCTCCTGCTGTTGGGTAGCGCCACGATCATGTAGCCGAACCCCAGCGTGTCGTAACATACGACCCTGCCGCTCGCCGTGCCGTTTGCTGTTTTCCAGACGACCTTGTCGTTAATTTCGAACTTGTGCATTTTTGGTCCTCCTTCATTGTAGCCCTGCCATGGACATTTCGCGGCGGTACTGGTGCCGCATCATGCCGCCGGCGATGTCTCGCGCCTCCTCGGTGTCGAAAGAGGCCAGAAACGCCTCGTTGAAATCCGCCACCTGCATGTGCCTTGCTTCCGCAAGTTTCAGTGCGTCCGCCGCTGTTATCTTCCCGTCCATGGTTCAGTTCTTTTCCTTCATTATCAGCCGCGCTTGTTCCCTTTCCGCTGCCTTCAGGCAGTCAAGCTGGTGGCGGCTGTAGACCTTCTTGTTACCTATCCTCGCGAACACCGCAAGCCCTGCGTCTCTCATCCGGTTGAGCCAGCGGGTGCCGTAGGCCTTCTGTGCCTCGTTCTCGCTGAGCTCGTCGTCGACCGGCTTCATTTTCTTGATGATGGCGCCGGCGATGAGTTCGCTCACCTGTGCGTAATCGCGCGATAATACCTCTATGCTGCTCATGATATACGTGTTACTTGATATTTGCCGCTAGGCAATGTCTTTACGCTGTAGCGCACGCGCTTGTTGTCCATGCGCAACTTGGAGCACGCGCACAGCAGCGACGTGTACTTTATCTGCTCCGGCTTGAAGACGAAGATCTCGCCGACGCCCAAAGTCTTGATTGTTCCTAATACGCTGATTTTCCCTTCCATTTTCTTTCTCGTTTTGTTTCAATTATCAGAGGAAGACGGAGGTCTCGAACCTCCCACGCTGCCGGTCTGTTTTCGCTGTCAGCCGTCGAGCGCCACGCCACCCGTGGAAGTCTCCCTGCCAACCCTGTAAAGGACTATCCAGTGCCAGTCAGGGCGGCGTCCGTTCTGCGGATCGCCGGAGTTTTTTGGCTTATCTCGCGCATCCCTGCGTCTGGTCGGCGGGCATGGATTCGAACCATGCTGCAATCCTAGGCTTTCCCCTGACCGCGAGGCTTTTGATGCATTGTCAGGTTATATGCTCCGAGGTGCGTCCCAATATCCTCGTTTTACCGCCGTTGTCCGCCTGCACGTGCCTGCTATGTGTGCAGGCGGTTGCTAGTTATGTTAGAGTATCCTCACTTGCCCTCGCGGGTTCGTTTCGGGTCATTGTCGTCTATCGTCGCCGCAGTCCATATCCCGACACATACGGCGCATGCAAGGAATCTGGCCATGCCGCAGTGGTAGTTTCCGAAGAACAGGTAGCCGGCTCCGGCCGCCAGCATCACCCAGCCGATGGCGTGGCGTGCTATCCTGTCAATATCCCATTCGCGTCTAGTTTTCATTGTGCGCCTCCTGTATTATAGCGTTCAGTTCGTCGTTTATTTCGCGTTGGCGCTCGTTGAGCGTGTCAACTATATCCCAATCCTTAACCTTGCGCGCTTCCTGAATCTTCGTCCTGTTAGCGTTGAATTCAGCCATCAGTTTCTGGATTGTTGCTTCTATTTCCTTGTGTGTCATAATACTTGTTTTTTATTTACTTTTTGTTACCTTTGCCCCTTGTAGGTTGGTTTGTTATTGCAAAGGTAAGCAAGGTAAGTTACATTTGCAAGTAATTACTTACATTTTTTTTGAAAAAATCTTTTACTTTATTGATAAATGACTGATTTACATGCTTTTAGAAAAGCAAATAAATTAAAACAAGAAGACTTGGCGAAGTATCTGAACACGACTCGCGCCTTTATTTCTATGGTCGAAACAGGTGCGAGTAAGTTGCCTTTAGAAAAGTTAAGCTTACTTCTTAATAATACGCAGGGATGGGATACGAAGATGCTTGTCGATAACGGCGGCATTTACGCCGGCAATAACAACGCCGGCGATGTGAATGTCCAGATAGGCCAGAACAGGGCAGGCAATCGCCCGAAAGATGGCGACGCAGCTACGCAGATGGCGGTGCTGGAGAAGGAGAACGAGATGCTGAGGGAACAGCTGAAGGACAAGGAGGCGCAGATAGATTTTCTCCGCGCGCTAGTGAAAAATAATTAACAACCAATGAATAATACATATCGTTATGGAAGAAACAACGAGCACGGCTTCCGCAAGACAGGAAAGCGTAAACATCAACCTCTTTGCCGAGAAAACTCTGCAGAAGGCGGCATCGGCCGTTCTGGTTCTCGGTATAGTTGTAGCCGTATTAGGCCTCCTCATGGGAATCAGTGAAATTCTAAACGGAAATTCATTTTCCATAGTGCTTATATTGTGCGGCGTTTCTGTTGTCCTGATACTGTCCCTGCTGATATATTCAGGGATTAAGGTGTTCGCGGATATGTCCGTCACGCTCAAGGAGATTAATGCGAAACTGAAGTAGGCGCGGATTTCGTGTTGTCAAGAATTGACAATTAATAGTCGCCAAACGGCAATAGTTTGGCGTAAAACTCGTATATCATAAAACTAATATCATTAATTATGGATGACTCAGATCATGACCAAGACACGGAGTCTGGTATCAAGCGCAACGCGCGCAGTGCGTATGAAAGCGTAGTGAAAATCTTTAGCGACATGCTGGAGCGGTCGGACGCAAGAATCGACAGGACAAACAGCATCATTGAGGAACTTACTAAAGCCTGCAAGTCGGTGGAGACAGCGTACACCTCACACGTCAGTTCTTTGCAGTCTTCGCGTGACACGTCGCAAAAGAACAACGCAAAGCTCATTTCCCTGCTTGACAGGTTGACAAGTTCTTTCACGAAGGAAAACGAGGATAAACAGCGCAGAATTGAGATGCTGGAGGCGGACAAGCTCGCCCTGAAGGAGCAGCTCCACAGCGCGACCGACAAGTACTGGAAATTACAGGAAGACTACCGCCGGCTGGCGGAGAGCATAACCACTCGCGGAACCTACACTATCGGCTGTAATAACGGCGGATCTGTTAATTCTAAATTGAATATATAAAGAAATGAAGAGGATTTTTGTTGCAATAATTACGGCATTGTGTTTTTCTGCGTGTGCACATGCCCAGGGAACGCCGCACTTGGTCATTGACGAGAGTGTTTCCGGAACGTCGACGCTAGTGACCAGCTACGTAGAGTGCAAAGCCACACAGGATGATGAACCGAACCTTCTTATAGGTTTTTCGTTCGTCCGGCCGTTGGGTATGCCTGCATGCTTGTTTATTAATGTGATGTATCGCAAGACGCGCGCAGACGCGGCGATTATTACCGAAGGGCGATGCCTTATTACGAAGCGGAGCGGAAAAACCATCATCTTGAAACAGCTTCCGAACTCCGTCGGGGAATCAGAGGACTTCTTCGATGAAGACGACAAATTGAGCTCATATCTATACGCAAGCTATATCTGTCATGACATGGCCGGGCTGTTCGACGGAACTGACCCTGCAAAGGCGATATGCTTCGGAGCTCTTCCTCATATATATAAAGCGGAATATTCAGAAGAAATCAATCCATTGAATACGGCCATCGTGCAGGCGATAGATCCAATTTTCACGGCGCTAGAAAAACGCGACATGTACATTGCCGAGGAGTGGATGGAAATCTATTAGATATTTTCCGCAGACTTCTGGTAGAATGCCGGATTCCGGCATTATTTATCTTTTTGGGTGCTCGACCAGTCGAAAAGGTCGAGCACCTTTTCGTTTGCCCTCCACATGACTTCCCAGTCCTTTGCGATGTAGATGTCCGTAATGCTCATATTCTTGTCTATGTGACAGAGACAGTCATTGATGACCGCCTTGTCAACACCGGCGGAGTATGCCAGCGTCGCCCAGGTGTGTCGCGCGGAGTAGAACGTCAGCGGCTCGGTTATTCCCATGATCTTGCATGCCCTTCGCAGACCGACTGACATCTCGGCGGAGAACACGTTGGCGGACATTGTCTTGTACACCCGCAAGGCGCGCTTCCCTGTCGGATCTGCCCAGCTGTCGAACAACGGACGGATGCGCTTGTCTATCTTGACGTGCATTTCAGCGCGGTCGTCTCTTCTTCCTTTTGTTTTCGTCCTGTTATATATTAGGATATCGCCTTTCGGCGGCAGGCAGCCGTGCAGGTCAACGGCGTTCATGCCCATCAGGCCGAAAGACAGCACGAACATGTCGGCAGCCCTTTTGTCTATATCTTTTGTCAGCAATCCGCGTTTGTCTATGATTGTCTGAATTGTGTCTTTGCTGACGTTCCTGTGCGGTGCAGGCCTTGTACGTGCCGGATGGTAATATGCGAATGGGTTGCGAATCTTGATGTCTCCGGTCTCCTCGTTATTGTATCGAAGTCGTGCCTGCGCATGTATGTGTCCGATGCAGGAAGGGTATGCGCCTGTGCATCTTGCGCCTGCTCCATATTTTGCGACAAGCCAGGACTCGAAGTTCCGCATGAACGAGGACGTGATCTCGGAAATGTCCATGCTGTTCTTCCCTGTAAAAGTCCGCAGTGCAGTCATTGCATTACGATAAAAATAACGCGTGTTCTCGGCAGTCTTGCCGGCAATGATTTCGTCGGCGAAGCGGTAGAAGTCCAACCGGAACACTTCGTCCTGCTCCTTGCCGATGAACTGAACTATCTCGTCGATGGACATCTGCGAGGCTGCGAACGTGTCGATGCGCGAGGCCGCTGCACGCATCTTGGCAATCAGAAGGTCCGTTTTGTCCAGCACGGCGCGGTCGCGTATGTTTCCGGAGCGCGTGAGCTGCGATTCCGTGACGGCGATATTCGTCGAGATGTACTTGACCTTCCTGTTTGCCGTCACCCTTATCCTGATAGTCTGCGTGCCGTCAGCCTTCCGGAAGCCAGAAACGACGGCCTTAAAAGTAATTGACCCCATAACTTGTGTTGTAAACTATTTGTAAACAAATTATGGGCAAATGTAGGAATTTTTCTCTAACAAATAAAAACGGCTATTTAGTAACAATCTGCTAAATAGCCGTTTAATGCACTTCCATTACGCAATTCCGTTGTATGTAGAATGTTCATTATACTGTTAGTATTGTAATTAAGTGAATGTCAGGCAAGTATCTCACGCGGAAATTTCTGCGTTGTTAAACTATTTGTAAACATTTGTAAAAATTCGGAAAAATCCATGCTTCCCAGCCGTCTCAAATCGGGTGCAAAGATATGTGCTTTGTCCGACACTTTCGGCTAGACGTTAAAATATTTTCGTACGGAGAAAACCTTGTCTCTGTCTTCGAGCCGCGCGTGCGCAAGTTCCGCGCATACGCGGACTTCCTGCTCCTGCTCGACGTAGTTGTGCAGGACGCCCCACTCGTCGGACCAGACCATGTTCAGGACGGCGAAGAAAGCCCAGCGGTTGAACTCTCCCTCCTCCTCGTAAGTCATGCCAAGAGCCTGAACAGCTCTGAATGCAGCGTCCGGATCTGACCAGTGCGGACCTTTGGATCCGTCGAAGTTCACGAACTTGTGGACGATGCAGTCAGCCTCGTCTTCCGACAGATAGTTCTGGAACTTGACCATGTCCTCGCACTCGTCGGCGATGATGTTGCGCCTTTCGCTGTCCATCTCCCCGACCATTTTCAGGATGATGGCCTGTCCGGCTTCCGTGTCTATCCTCTCACGGAGAATAGATATGAACCTTGTTGCTATATCGTTCATGTCGTAGTAGTGTTTGTTTTGACGCATTGCGGACACGCGCCGAACTTCGGCACGGGCATGTACCGGATGGTCTTGACCGCCGGAGCCTGCGGCTTCAGTTCGTCAGTCCGTTGCGTCTGTTGTTTATTCTTTGCCATAGCTTGTCGTATAGTTTTGCGGCCTTAAAGAGAACGAGGCCGAACCAGTCCGAGATGTACGCCAGCATGATTGCCGCCCCGAAAGCGGTTACGGCGTTGACCCCTTCAAAGAGAAGCACGCAGAGGACCGCCCAGAACACGGAGCATCGTGAGCATCCGGCGATTTCCCGTGCCGTTTCGGCCACTTTCTCCACTAGGCCGAGGTGATGCGCCAGGGCGACCGAGAAGGCCGTCATCAGCGCCATTGCAGCCCAGGTCATGACGCTATGCGACCGCAAGCGCGAGAGGCGTCTCCGAAACGAACACGCGGCCGCATACCTTGCAAGGCTGTGCGGATATTGCGTTTGTCGTCGTTCCGGCGGTGACCGACACGGATGTCGGCGCTGCCGCCGATGCGAAAGGGATGGTGAAGTTCTGGTTCACAGGCTCCGTCTTCGCGCAGCAGTTCGTTCCGCACGGGTCGTAGGTGATAAGCCCCTGGACGTTGATTGTCGCGACGTATTGCCCTGTTCCGACGGCGGAAATTCCCACGACGGAGAATTTCGGCGCGAATACGGGCGGCGTGGCGGCACAGCACGGAGCGCACAGCGACTTCGTGAGGTTGGCCATGAAGTAGTAAGGCGATGCAGCCGAACCTGCTGCAAGGGTCGTAGTTATGGTTGCGTTCTTTGCCATGGTGTTATTCATTTACTTGGTTACCGGAAAATGGAGTACCCGTCCCGTCCGGTGCGGTTGACGGCAGTATCGCCGATTTCAGCTCGGCGATGCTCTCAAGCAGAGCTGCTATGTCCTTTGAGATTTCCACGATATTGTTGTTCGTGACCTCAAGGCCGTAGAGTATCTGCTCGAAGATGTTTTTAGGTCCGTCGCTCATTTCAGGAATTGTGTTATGAGCAGGTTATGGCCGAACCTTCTGACAGCCTCCGTGATTTTCGTGGCGGAGACCAGCACGCCTTTGCCGTATTGCGCAGCCGTAAAGTCGTGGAGAGCCTTTTCAAGCTCCCGGACCTCCTGCTCGCTGTCGGCATAGACGTAGAATTGTGCCTTGTAGGGTTTCATCAGATATCAGGTATTGGAGGGGCAGACGGAGGTGTTGCCGCCGTTGCGCCGCCCCTCATTCCCCTTATCAGCTGGTAGCCCTGCATTAGCTCGTCCTTGTGTTCCTGGACCCATCCGAAGATGTCTTCCGCGCCCTGCTTTATCATGCCGAAGGTTGTCGGCCTTTCGGGGTCGATGTCAGGAAGCGCCATATCTCCGGCGATGAAGTCGTACAGCTCCGTGGCCGTCTTCACGTCATTGTCGCAGGCGGCCAAACATGTCAGCTTTAGCGACAGCTTGGAAGTCGGCTGAAGCACCGACAGGTCGATGCGTGGTTTACTGAAGAATTGAGCCATAACCTCTCGTGTTAATTACCGCAAGAGCATGTGTCGCATCCGCACGGCTGCGGAGCGGAGTACCTCTGCACGCGCAGGAAGCTCTCCTGACCGATTGCGCTGTTGAGCGCGTTGCCGTTGTTGTTCAATGCTGCGGCCAATGCGAGGGCATCAGCCACGGCGTTTGAGACGCTGGTGGATGCAGCGACAGGCGTGTTGCTCACGTCCACATAGTTGCGGATGCTAGGCGCGTTCGCAGCCTGCCAAGCCTCGCGTGACGCGCGCTCGTTGGCGACGTGTCCGTTGAGTGCGGCCAATGCTGTGGCGACGCCTGCAAGTCCTTGATTGGTTCCTGCCGCTCTGGCCTCCGAAGCCTTGTTAAGACCCCAAAGTCCGGCGATCGCAAAGAGCAATGCGCCTCCGCCAAGTCCGGCAGCCAAGCCGATACCTGTTGCAGCCATTCCCTTCGACCCTCTGTGGCGACAATCGTCTCTCCTGTCAAGGATATAAGGTAACATGTTATCGTCCATGATTCGATAGTTTTAATGTTATCCGCCTCTTCTGCCTTCGGCGGTCTTGGCACGTGTACATCGTGCTGCAAACATATCACTATCTTCGTTGATATTCAGGCAGCTAGCTCCGTGTTTAGTGTCTATTGCTTCCGCGTTGTTTCCTTATTTATGCAAGCCACTTTCGAGACAGCCGCTCGCAGACAAGACGAAGACCCGCCGAGTTCGCAAGGCGCGCCTCAAACCCCGATATTGCGCTCCTGACGGCACGGGCCGACAAGCCCATTCTTTCCGCAATCATTGCAGGATAGAATCCGTTGCCGAGCAACAGGAAGATGACAAGATAGCGCGCGTCCACGACCTCTTCCTTGCGTTCTGAAGACAATATCCGGTCACTGTCAATTTCTGCCTCCGAGGAGACGTCTGCAAGTATTCCGGCGAAAATTTCCGATTTTCTCATACGTTTGTAAAATTTTTTGTTTAACTTTCGCCTCAGCCACTGAAGAAAAACCACAAAGCCCACAACAATTAACTGAGGCATTTCGCCCCCGTTTGCTGTTGTGGGTTTTTTCTTTAGTTGGCGCTAAAATAAATCTTGCATACGCAAGTCGGGGGCTTTTTATGCCCCTCTTTTTTTGCTTACGAAATCAATTTCGTAAGCAAACCGAGAATCGGACTCCGGAATTTCCAGAACCCAATGGCGGCAACGGCGGCCGCGAGAACCCAGAAGCCGCGCAGCCTGAAGCGCTGCCATGCTGTCAGCTCCTTCTCGATATAGACCTTTTCTTTTTCGACTTTAGCCTTTGAAACGGTCGTGATGCCGTACATCTTCTCGATAGTAGCCTTGGCCGGAACAGGTACCTTTGCCGCCTTGGTCTCCAGCGTATGGTGAAGCATACCAGCCTCGACCCTAGCCTCCGACACGGCATAGTCATTCTCAAGGCGCGATGTCGTGTCCTGTGTAACTATGCGCTCCACTTGCCGAGGCAGCTCGATATAGACAGTATCTATGTGCTCAATGCGCTCCGTCCTGACTTCAACCTTTGTGCTGTCGTGCGTTTCGATGCTGGTCGCCGCATGTCGTGAGCTGCCGCATGATGTCAGCAGTACGGCAAGAAATGTCACTAATTGTATGTTCCTATACATTTCTTTAGCACTTAAATTATGTTCTAAAAGTCTCATTAGTGTAAACTTTATTTTACTTTATGCTACTTTTTTGTTAATAAAATTTGCATTTGTGCGCAAAAATCTCTTACATTTGCAAAGTTTTTTCGCTGATTTCAGAATTAACACCTCCAATCAGCCTCCCATTAGAAATCTAATTCGGAGAAAGAACCCGGTATTCCTACTGCCGGGTTTTTATTTTTGCCTCGTAGGAAGGGCAAAAATCTTAATTCTCAAACAAAAAGGAGGTGTTAATGATGAGTTCAGCGAAAAAACAGCCAAACGGGCATTATATCTATCGTCCGTATATAACCAAGAACGGCGTGCGTATCTATCCGAAGCATAGCAAAGTGTTCAGGCTCTGGATAAAGCACTAATAGATACTCGTTATCGGGAAGCGTCGTAGGAAGGCGCTTCCCGTTTTTGGTCACACGATTGCCGCTTTGGCCCTCTGGTACATCTCCCACCTGTCGTCAATGCCGTTCAGTCCTCCGTTCACGCACTTGGTGATTGCCCCGAAGATCTTGCGCTCTCCTGCTCCCGATAGTCTGTCCGCCAATGCGTTCAGGCCCCTCGCCTTCCACCACAGGGCGGCAGAGCGGCAGGCATCCAAAGGCATCAGCAGAGCATCTGGCCAGACCGTCAAGTCCTTCCCCATCAGTGCCGACATCGCCACGTAGTTGTCTCTTCCGGTAATCTGAATCAGTCCGCGGCCTCGGAACTTCCACCCGTCTCCGCTATCCTCGCTTCCGTTGCCCATGCGTCCGGCATAGACGCGGTTGGCAATCCTTTCCGGATGATGCGCGTATGAGCTGGCTTCCTGCGTCGTGCGGAAATACTTGGGAAAGACCTTCCGCAATGCCTGCGCGGAGTAGTTCAAGTTCTCCTCGACGCAGTTCAGTTGCGCCGATTCGTGCCCTACCTGTGCGAGGAAGGCACACGCCCTTGCAGCCGTGTCAATGCCGCATTCCTGCATTGCCTGGTGCAGAGCTTCGCAATATCTTGCAATGCTCTTCGACTGCGGATATATCTTCCGCAATGTGTCACTTGTTATCTCCATCACTTACTCCTTTTTTTTCCGATGCCGTGCTTCGGCTCTTCCTTAATCATCTCGATAATCCTTTGAGCCTTTTCGCTGTCTACGCACGAGATAATCTCCTGAACAGCATCCACCACTCTGCCAGCCGCGCTCTGCTTCTTCCGCGAGTTCTCAATGACGGAGCGCCCTTCAATGAGAAGTACGCCCAGCGTCGCAAGAATCGCGCAGTACGGCAGGTTGTACCATACGAATACAGCGCCCAGAATGTCAATGAGCAGGAAGAAGTACACTATCCGCAGATAGTCAATAATCTTCCGGATGGTCTTGCGCAATCCGTGGCTCATAATCTTTTCTTTATTCGCCTTCGCTGCGTCTATGCCTGTCCACATGTCAATCAGCGCCGCCGCGCAAACGAGCACGCAGAGCATGAAGGCTATCATAATCCCCCTGCACATTCCGTCAGGGAGATTCAGTGTTGTGATAATATCGTCCATCTTATCCCTCCTTGTCCTCTACCTCCTTGAACCACTTCGCGCTCTTTTCCTTCACGATTACTTCAGCGAACACGTCGCCGTTGCGCGTGTCAACTATTCCGTTGGGTGAGGAGAGCTTCACATAGCCCTCCCTCACTCCTTCAATGTTCATCCTGTTCATATTATTCAGTTGTTTCGTTGGTTACTTCCGTTGCTTTTGCTTCAAGCGCTCCGACCTTGCCAGCAAGCTCGTTGATTGCCGACACGAGGTCAGTCTTGCTTGCGGTGTTCAGGCTCGACAATGTGCCGATGTTCGTCTTGTTCGCCTTGATGGTGTTGTATGCGTCGATAGGATAGACGATGTCCGCACGCAGAGGCGTGGATGTCTTGCCGTCCACGATTATCGCCTCCTCCGTTCCGCCTTCCGAAACCTGCTCCGTGAGGTTCAGTTCGTCGTAGGTGGATTCTTCATATTCGTCTGAAGTCAACGGATACACAACTGTCAGAGGATTACCTTCATCTTTAAGCTTTTTCAGAAAGGCCTTTAATTCTTGAGTATTTGATGCTACCGATTTGGGAACACAACCGACTATTGTGCGAACACTTGCGAAACCTATCGCCCAAGCATCAAAATAATAGCCTCCATTGTATTGATAATAGAAGGGAGCACTCGCCAAACCGTATTTTCGGTCATCTGACATATTCGCCAGAAAGGTAAAACTGTAGTACTCTCCTGAGCTGGCAGTGTCGGCTATCTCTACAGTCTCATCAATAACGAAACTTCTTATTCTCTTCACGGCCTTTGTCGGCGTAATCTCGTCATACGCCGAACCGGCAGACTTCAGTCCATCAGGGAAGTACTTCTTCAGGGTTTCGCTCCACTTCCTCTCACTGACCTTCCCCTCCGTGTCGGTCGTCTTGATTCCCTCTGCGAATGACGACACGATTTCCCCCTCGTTGTAAGGGATGAAAGGCACATCGTCAATGCTTGAATAGCCGAGGCGCTTTGCGAAGTCGTCTGGTGTCGTAGGCTCGTTGCCGGAGCCGAACATCTGGGTGAGGTCGATGCACTGAAGGTCCTTAACAGTGACGATGCAATCATTGATAGTTATCTTTATGTTGCTAGCAGCTTTGTTAATACCGCATATTATTGCCGACGAGCCAATTTCTACGTCAGTATAGATATTTGTGTTGAAACCTAATAACAACACTGAAGATGGGTTGAAATCATCTACATCAGCGCGCTTCGCAATTCTCGTATATATTAACCGATAATAATAGACATGTTCTTTGATTATTTTACCAATATTCAACCATCCGGAAGACCAATTCGTGCTACCTGGCTGCGATGTTTTGCCAATAGGCGTAATCTGCATCGTAGTGTCGCCACTTTTCTCGACCTTGATATAATCATCGCTCAACGCTCTTTCATCTATCTTAAATGCTTGATTCTTCACAACGCTGTACCCCTTTATCCTCTTGATGCTCGCGCTTCCGTCCTCAATCTGGTTGTCTCCTCCGGCCCTGCGCGACATAATCACTGCCTCCGTAGCATCACCCTTGGATGTGAGGTTATCAGCCGAGCCGACACGCATTGACTCGTAGTAGCCATCCGCGAATGACTTGAGGTCCACTTTATTCCGCAGGTTGTTGATTTGGGTGGCAATCGAAGCCTTCGTTCCATAGCGGCGAACAAGCAGCGTCGCAGCCTCCGGCACGTCGGCACGATAGCAGACGAGCACGTCGGAGTATGCCTCCATAGACTCGAAGCAGACATATCCGCTCGTAGGTATGTCGGTGCTCATTGCCGAGAACAGCGGCACGTATTCAGTCCTTTCAGTTCCGGATGTCGTCGTGGTCTTGATTCGTGCGACGAAGAGAGCCACGCCCAGCTTCATCTTGTCTGCTCCACCCATGTACAGCTCGTAGGTATTGCCTACGACCACGGCACCGATAGCCGCGATGTTGAAGTCCGCATCGTCCACGAACTCGCCGTCATCGTTGATATACTTACCTGTGGTCTCCGCAGTCATAGCCACTGACGGAAGCTCCGCGTACTGCCCCAAGTCGCGCTCAAGCGCCGCAACGCCGGAGGACACTTCTTTAGCCTCCGCTGCTGCATCGATGGCTTTCTTGGTTGCCGTCTCTGATTCATTTTTTAGGCGTGCGAACTCTGCCACACGTGCAGATTCTTCTGTCACCCTTCCTTTTTCCGCTTCCACGCGGCCAGCCTCTGCCGATGTCCTTGCGTTCTCGTTTTGCTTCCGCTGCTCCTCGTTTGCCGCTCTTGTCGCTTCGGCATTGGCTCTTGCGCTTTCCGCCTTTACCCTTGCAGATTCTGCATTGACACGGCCAGTTTCGGCGTTCACACGAGACTGCTCGCCGGCGGCTCTCTGCGCCTCCGCATCCTCCCTTTTGGCTTCCGCGTCGGCGCGTCTGCCCTCGGCCAAAGCTCTTGCCGTCTCTGCGTCAGCACGTGCCTGCTCTGCCTCTTTGCGAGCGTTTTCAGCGTTGACGCGCTGTTCCTCTGCCTTTGCGATGCCCGTGTTTGTCGCTCCTGCCGCCTGTGCTGCCGCATTGGCCTTTTCCGCAGCATCGTTGGCTGCTTTCGCTTTCACATCCGCATTGCCGGCAGACCTGTCAGCTGCCGCTGCCGCATCGGTGGCCGCTTTCGTTGCTCCCTCAATCTTGGCAATAGCCTCGGACAATGAATAGAAGCGCATAGTGCCGTCAATGTCCAGGACGACCTCTCCAGTGTCGGCATCCGCTTCTTCGGTTGTCCTGACGATCTCGAATGCCGGAACGTCCAGCGACGAAGAGAATGCCTTGCCGTCCGCAAATTCGACTATAACGCGGAAAGGTCCTGTGTAGTTCTGGTCTTTTGCCGCGTAGGTGCAGCGCAGCGTCTGCCCTTCAGCCTTGTGGGCCATTTCCGCCACCGGCTGCCCCTGCACGTCCGAGAAGGCGTACACGTGACGGATGTCACCCTCGCTCCATGTCACCGGCTTGCCGGATATGTTGACCGACAGGGCAATGATGGCGTCCGTGCCGATGCGTATTTTCTTTAATGCTGTCATGATTATGATAATTAATTAGTTAGTAGTCACTTCTGCAACGGTGGCCGTACCTCCGGCCGCCGCTATCGCTTTCTGGATGCGCTGTGCTTCAGCATGGGTGTAATTATTGCCTACCAGTGCGGGTGGATTGTCCGCCATGGTCTTCGCGTCCTTTAAGGCAATGCCGGCGCTGTCGATTAGGGCACGCACGACTAGTATCTTGTTCGGGCCAACCTCCGTCAGCGTCACGGACCACACGCCGCCCACTTCCGGTGCATCCTCGCTCCAGATGTCGTCGTACTGCTCGAACTCGTGGAGCCGAACTCCGGACATGATGCCAGAAACGAAATCATACGTGCCGCCCTGCAACAGGAATTTATGCCCCTTGTATCTGACGACTGCATTGTAGTTCCATAGTCCTGCCGGCGAAGGCATGCAGTCACCCTCCAGCATCTGCATCGGCTCGCGGTGGTATTGGAGGATCTGCTTGTGAATGAACACCGGAAACGGAGAAGTCACGCCATCCCATGTGACGCGATACAGGACAGGCGCGACGAGCCCCTCGCTATTCGCATAATAAACGGCGTTGCCGTAGTTCTGCGACGTCTGCCAAACCACGTCACGGCTCAGGAACCCTATGTCCGGAGAGCGCGTTTCCGTCACGTTGTAATTGTCGTTGTTGATGGTCGTGGTCGTGTCTGACTCCAGCTTGCCGACAGCTTCAGCCTTCAGGGAAATGCCGGTGACAGCCATGTATATTCCGCAGCCTTGCGGCGTCAATAACACGTTAGCATCTCCTACATCGAAGTATATCTCCGACAGGACAAGACGCAGGCGGCCGGCCGTGCGCATCAGTGTCTGCCCGATGAGGGTGGACGAATCCTCAAGATTGAAAGATATGGAGCCGGCATTCTGATTTTCGTTATATTCAAGAATCTTGCTCCCCTGCTGCCAGCTCGTTTCTGTCTTGTAATATTCAGTGCCGTCCAAAGTCGTGAATATCAGCGCATACTTGAGCGACGACAGGTGCGGAGTGAATTCTTTTCTTTGCGTTGTTCCACCGCTTTCTCCAGTCGTAGAATGTGTCAGCAGCACATATTCAGGTTGTCGCCCACGTCTCTGTGCATATATCGCAGGACTTTCTGCGAATTGCAGCTCCAGCGTGCCGTTCATGCCGGCCAGCAATGTGTCGATGTCGTAGACGAACACTCTTGACGCGGTTTTCTCGTTTGCGGCCAATAGCGCTACGTGGTCAAGGTCCAACTCGGATGATGTCCTGCCAGTCAATGGACCGAAGCCGTTACCTGTCTGCCAGCCTTTAGCGGCAGCATTGGTGTTCCGAGTAACGGCACCCGTTATCTGCGCGTATGTCGCCGGACGCTCCTGAATCATTACGGAGATGTTGGTCGTGTATGTGTCGGTAGCTGCTTCCAATGACAAGCCGGACGCTGCGTCATATTGCGCATCTTCGCTGAAGTCATACTTCACATTCTCGACTATCCGCTTATACGCCGGCTTGTATGTGCGGGTGCCGCCGAGGAAAACGACATCCTGCTCGTCCGTGCTCTGCTGTGTCGGATTCCCGAGCCACGGCAAGTACCGCAGATGGCTCACAACGTATTGGTTGTTTCCTGTGTAACGGAGGAACAGGCCCAACGATGACAATACCGATTCCATGACATCGTACCAATTCTTCCCTTCGAACTGCGACACATTCACGCGGAAGTCCGCCAATTCCGAATTGTCGTATAATATCCACTTGTGAGCTGACTGATACTCCCACTCGCCGAGAAGGTAATATATAGCCATCTGGAAGTCTATCTTGTCGATTGCCGCCTTCAGCAGGTTGGCAATCGTTGCCGTGCCGGCATTGTCTCCCTGAAGGTCGAAATCGAAGTCCTGGAGATGGCCGATGTTGTCGCGCGCGGTAATGGTTACCGCTCCGCGATAGTCCAGCGATTCCTGCCAGTTGTCAGGTGTGATGAACCCGCTCCACAAGAATTGCATCCCTTGCTTGATGATAACCTTATACATTGTGCTGTCAGGCGTGAAGAACTCCTGCCAGTCTCCAGACTTCTCCGTCGCCGCATCCGCAATTTCCGGCGCGTCCACGAGCGTAAAATTCACGATGGTCTTCTGAATTGGAGAGACAGGGTCGTCGTCTCCGTCGACCTCAAGCGTCAGCCCTCGCCATGCGCGGATAGTCTTCGCCTCGAATGATTGCGGCAGATCCTTCTGCCATATCTCCAAGGTGAAGGCCTTTGCGCCGGCTTCCTTTCGGCTGTTGAAATTCGCCACATATTTAAGTCCATATTCCGCCATGTTACCTCCCGTAATAACTGCGGGCATTGTCGCCCGATATGAGTATGTCCTTGCCGGAAATCTTACCCTTGACGTAGACTGTCATTTCCGTGCTGATATTCGTGTCTGTGCCCGCGCCTGACGAGCCTGCCGCGGCGGACGACGACGCGGAGCTGCCTGCGCTCGCTCCGAGAGACTTGAGTCCTGATGATATGGCCGAGCTGATGGCTATAAGAGCCATTCCGGCGGCAATGGCCGGAGCCCCCTGCAGGTTGTCAAGCGATTTTTTGAAAACTTCCACGGCAACGCCTTGCGCGACAAGCATCTCTCCTAGCTGCTTAGCCGTGTTTGCAAACGGTTGCATGAGTGCCGACAGGATACTGGAGGCATCCGCTCCCTCCAGTCCGAACAGCATATCTGTGAAGGCTTGGGTTCCGTCAGATAGGCTTTCGGTTATGGCTGCCGTCAGCGCCTTGTTAAGTTCGGCAACTTTTGCCGCCTCGTCCGCCTGCTTGTCCGCTGCCGCTTGTGCATCCTTTTGCGCCTGTTCCAGTGCGGCCTCCTGACTCTGCTGATATTCCCATGTAGCCTTGGCTGCCTTCTCGTAATATTCCTGTGCGAACTCCGCGAATATCCGCTGCTTCTCCGTCATGTTGCTCAACGCCTCGTCATGCGTGCGCTCGAACTCTTCCAGAGGGTCGGCCATCTTCTGGAACTCCTCGTCGGCGGCCATCACTTCCGCTTCTTCTGCGACCTGGGCGCGGAAGTCCGCCATGCCGTCCTTGGCGGCGCCCAGCTTCTTGATGATGTCGTCAAGTCCTGTATTCTCCATTGACTGCGCCGTGCGGTCGGCACGCTTCAGCATGTCGTTCATCTCATTGGTAGTGTTATAGTACGCCTCCATAGTGGACACGAGATTGCCGGAGATGTCGTCGCCAATGTTCTGATAACCAGCGAAGAAATCACTATACTCGCGCTCAACTTTGGCCGGATCTGAACCCATCATCTTGATGAGGTCTACAACCTTCTCGGTGCTATACTTATTCGGAGATATCCCGCCTAACACAAGATATTGCTGGACAGTCTTGTCTAGGATGTCCTTAATTCCTTTCACTCGCGGCGCGTAGATGTCCTCTACCTCCTTGCGGTAGTCCTTTGCCGCTGCCTCTCTATCAGAAGCAGAGAGCGCGGAATTCATCATTTTGAGATATAGTTCGTGAAGTTTCGGACCGGTTTGCTCCATGTTCAGTCTGAACGCATACTCTATCTCCGTCATGGCGTCCTTGGCTTGAGACAGAGCCTTACCGACAGCCATAGCTTCGACTTCCGTTGTGTCGGAAAAAAAGGCCTTGAAAAAGCCTTTGAACCACCCGTTCGCTGCTATCTCTCTGTTGAATTCCGCACGTATCTGCTGCAAGCGTGTGGAGACTTGCGTCATAAGAATGTCCCATTGGTCACCCATGGTTTGCGAGGATTTGACAAAGTCGAGAGCCATTTTTGTTGCCGCAGCACCAATAGCTCCCCATACGGCAGCGGCCGTGACGGACAAGCTCTTTATCTTGTCCGAGAACGACCGCGTCTTGCCTTGTGCCTCGTCCAGCCCTTTCTTGTATTCGTCCGATTTGAGTTTCAACTTGACCCAGAGGTCACCTATCTTTCCCATGTTCTTTTGATGTTATGAAATCTTCCAGCATTCTGTCCAATTCCAGTTGTTCGTTCCGTGATACTTGCCAGTCTCCTTCCTGTGCCCTTGCAGCTTCCGCGTCCTTCTCCCAAGCAAACGGCACCCACAGCGCCGGCGTGGACGGCTTCTGCTTCACATAAGGATTCATCTGCAATGCTAGGAACATCTGCCACCTTGCGCGCTCCCATTTCCGCCGCTCGTCCTGTTCCGCCGCCTCACGCAAGAGGATGTACTGCCGCATGCTGACCCATCCCGCTTCTTCCTCACTCTTGCCGCACCTCCCCACCAGAAACGCCTCAATATCCGCGTAATCCAGCCACACAGAGATTTTTTTTTTGCGTCCTGCTTCTTTTTTGCCTCGTCCGTCAGCTCCGCAAGGCTCTTTCCTGACAGCAGCCGCACGGCCTTTGCGACAATGCGCCCGAACTCGTCCGGATGCTCGGCTGCCCAGACGTGGAAGTCCATGCGTTTGTATTCGAACTCGTCCGCATCCTTGCCGGAGAGCTCCCACCAGTTCAGCGCACCGCAATACAGCACGTCAGCATACAGCGACATGACGGCGGGGATGTTTTCCCCGTCAGCCTCCAAGGTGACGCCCTGGCGTCCCTTGTAAACAAAAAGGCGCGGCGTAATCAGAACATTAACCGCCACGCCTTTCTTCAGTTCAATGACCAGAACCGCCGCCATGCTACTCCTCCGTTATTGCCGGATAGTGTGTCGGCGCTCCTGTAATTGTCAGGTCCATCGAACGAGACGCAACCGCGCCGTAGTCGTTGGTGTCCGAGATTCCGGTGATGATAGCCTCGAAGATGTCACCCTCCGTCGGTGTCGTCGCGCCGTCTCCTGACAGCTCGCCGATGAAGCCGTACACCGGCTTCCCATTGTGGAGACAACTGATCATCTTGTGCTGGGGCTCTGACCCTGTGTCGTCCGTGAAGACTATCACCGAAGCGGTCGCGCCCTTCTTTCCCGAAATGAATTGTGCCCAGTCGTTGGACTTGTCACTCACCTCGATAGCTTCTGCCGAGCGGTTTAAGCTGTTGTTCTGCTCGCCCTTCAGCCATGTGAAGGTGCCGCCCGTCTTTCCTGTCGTGAGGTAGAATTTCCTCGCATTTCCTAATTTTGGCATATTTATTTAGCTGCTATATAAAAAGTTAAACTATTAATCACGCGATAGAGGACGGCTTGTGTCTCCGTCATGTCTTCCATCGTCTGTGCGGTGCTTTCGGTCACGCCCAGAATGCGGAAGTTGTCAGTAGTGTCCTCTGCCTCCTTGATGAGGTCCAGATTCCTCTGACTGATTGCCAGCGCCTCGCCGAGGCTCCTGCTCGACATCGAATCAATGGACACGAGTATCTGACGCACGTCACCGCCCTTGTCGATGCCGCTCTGCTCGTTGATTGACGCAATCTCCGCGCGCGGATAGCCGGCGGTGCTGCCGACAAATACGCCCTTGCGCTGCATTGCTCTTGTCAGGTGACGGAAAAGCTCGTCACATGCCTGTATGCTCTTGTTGATGTCTATCATTTGCCCATGTTGATTATCTTCATTAATGCCGTCTTTATTTCGTTGTATATGACCTTCTGCTGTGATGCGACTGCCGGACCGAAGAACGGCTGCGCCTTTGTGCCCTTCTTCGCGATTTTCCTCGCTATCAAGAAAGCGACGGAGGCCGCCTGCTTATCCTTTCGGATCCGGAGCTTCTTCCTCACCCATGCCGTCAGTATCTTCGGCGGCGGCATCTTGCCTGCCTTGCGGCCGTTCTCCACGTACTCGGCATAGCCTCTGCCCTGTTCCTCGGAGAAGAAGCCCGCCTGATAGTCGCAGCTGCCCAGCTTCTCCGCGCGTCCGCTGTTGGACAGCAGTCCTGTGGTGTTCGTGCCGTTCATCCGCAGGTTATGCTGCGCCTCGGATATGATGGACATCGCACCCTTTGACAGCGCCTCGTCGCACACCCTCCTGACTTCAGCCGTGTGCTTCCCGAATGCCTTTTTCAGCTCCGGAAAATTCTCGACAATGAATCCGTCCTGCTCCATGGCTCCTCCGCGTCAGGGGTTGTCGACTTGGTAATATCCTGATATGCGCATTATCCGGTTGCGCATGCCTACGTTTTCCGGCTGCGAGAACACGATATCGTGGCCTTGCCAGCGTATGCCGTTGAACTTGGCCGCCGTCCACCGCATCTCGATGTCCACGCCCACGACGTCTGCCTGCTGGAACGTCATCATTGCTTTCGTGGCGCTCATCTGTTCGACCGATGCAAAAACGCGGAGCACCACGCTCGGCTTGCCAAGGCTGACATGCCCGTATTCGTCCGTGTGCGGTTCAGCAAACAGCAACTCTATCGGCTGCGTGTATGTCCTCGCGTTTCTCGGTTGTCTTAACATTGCGCTATGATCTTGATTAGTTCGTCAGTCTGCCCGTCGTACAGGGCTGTCGCATATTGGAACACAAGCGGCAAAAGGCGCCCGTATTCGGCTTCTCTCGGCTCGGTGGTATAGTTGACCACGAGAGACGGCAAAACGCCCGCTGTGCGCACGTGTCTGCCGTCCGTGGTGTAATCAACGACTGCTCCGTCAGCGGAAGTCACGGACAACACCTCCGCAGGTGTCTGGTAGAGCCGGATGTCGCGTGACGTGTTCCTGTCCACGTGCAGCTCCAGCTCGCACGGCAGGATGCTGACGTCCGCGTGCTCCTGAATCTCCAGGGCAGCAGTAATCAGCATCTGCTGCAATATTGCGTCCTGCGTATCGTCAACTGCTCCCGCATACCTTTTGAGTTGCGGAAGCAGATATGAGCGTCTGTCGTCTATTACTTTCTTGACTATGAGCATGTGATTTATCCAATTATCTTCCAGAAGCCTTCCTTGATCATATACTTCACGACCGCGTCCACGCGGACCTTGCGCCGTTCTCCGGAAGGAATGCCGTCGTGCGGTTTTACCACCTCACACACGACGACCTCTCCTATCTTCGGAACGTTCGGCTTTTCCGGCCGTTTGATTTCAGCAGGCATTAGGCTGCTGCCTGAGCAATCGCTGCAATCGCGGTGGTTGCGTTAGCAACGTAGATGATGCCCTTCTTCTCCGGTCCTGGAACCTTGACCTGGAAGGACTTGCGCAGCCAGACTCTCCATCCGTCCTTGCCTGCGACCCTTTCGAGTTCCATCTCGTAGTCTCCGCGGTCGATAACCTCGACGCATGAGGTGTCGGCTACGAGGATCTCGGTTGCCGCGAGCTGGTCGGAAGTAATGACGCGGACCTGTCCGAACATGCCGGTGACCTGATTGAAGAGGTAGTTTCCGTTCTTGTCCTTCAGGCCGCGAATCTGAGCCTCGATTGCCGTCGGCACGATTGCCACGTTGGCAGAGTAGCCGTTTGCCTTTGCCTGAGCGATGGCGTCGAGAATGACGTCCGCGATGGTCGCATTCTCATACTTTGCGCCGGTAGCGGCGAATGCGGTGCTGCCGGAAGTCTTGAGGCCGTAGACGTGCAACGGCTTGGCAGCGTCCTCTCCGTCTCCCTTCCAGATGAGCTCGTCCGCCTTGCGGAGGATGCGAGCGATTCCGCGAGTACGCGCCCACTGGTAGACGGCATTAAACCAGTCCGCAACCTCGGACGATACCTCGATGAACGAGCCGATCTTGGCGAACTTGCGCGTCTTTCCGGACACGGCGTAGCTGTTTGCTTTGGTCGCCTCCTCGAACTCTCCCACGTAGTCGGTCTGGTCAGTGTCAGAACCCTCAAGCCATTCGATGGAGTTGCCGGTTCTGGTGATTCTCGGGAAGGTGGTGAGGAACGCATTGGCGGCCAGCTTGTCAGCGTGGATGTTCGGGTCCAGCTGGACGGCCAGCGATGTGTTGGTGATGTTTGCGGTCGCAAGTTTGAATGAAAGACCGCCGTAGGTCTTGCTCTTGACGAATGTCTCCATTTCCTCCTTGTGCTCATCCATGAACTCACGGAGAACGACGTCGAAGGACTTTTCGCCCCTCTCCTTCAGTTTCTTGCCGAGGTCCTCGATAGCCTTCTGCTGCTCTTGGATGGTCTTGTCGAGGTTCTCTGCCTCCTTCTTGCGCTCTTCAAGCGCCTCTTCTGCCTTTGCCAGCTTGGATTCGGTCTCCTCGGCCTTCGCCTTTGCTGCGGCAGCCTCCTTGACTGCATTCTCGGCCTTTGTCTCCGCAGCCTCCATCTTGCCCTGGAGCTCCTGCGCTTTCTTTTCGATTTCTGTCATGTTAGTAGGGTTTAATTATAGTTTTGATATTATTCTCTTTGCGATTTCCTCCTCGACCGCATCGTGGAGTGAGGACAGCTGCGCCTCCGGCATTGCCGCCAGCGAGCCTGCCATGTCTTCCGCCTTCATGTCCGTGAGGGTGGCCAGCGGATTGGCCGCGCGTGTCACCGGCGACACCTCGACGATGCTGATTTCCTCCAGATATCGCACGTCTTGGCCGTCTTCCTTGCCGTAGGTGTATGTGTCCGCGTAGTAGCCGATGGAGAACTCCTTGATGGCTCCGGCCTGCATAAGGATCTGGACGTCCTTGCCCTGTTGTGTCGGCAGGATGTCTGCTTCTATCCAGAGCCCCTTGTCGTCGACGCCCTTCTCGGTGATTACGCCGATTACGTTGCGAATGTCGTGTTGATAACAGAGTGCGCAGCGCTTGCTGTCCTCGGACCTGAGCCACTTGTCGCATGAGCCTGTCTTGATGATGTCGCCGTAGCTGTCGATATTGCCGAACGCAAGGGCGTAGGCACGGATGGAAAGCGTGCCGTCGTCCTTTTTCGATTTCACCTCGATGCCGCCAGCGTGTGATTTATACTGCAATGCCATTGTTAATTGAGATTTACGCATGAATTTAACCGCGTGAATGGCAGGCGCTTAAATGTGCATATAGTCACGTTTGCGGCACAAGAAAAGGGAATCCCGAAAAAACGGAATCCCCAAAAACTAAAAACAAAGTTATGGAATCACATCGGCACGCGCATCACTGCGCATGCGCAATTAATTATTTCTCCAGCTTCGGCGCCCATACTCGTGTCGTGCGGGTACATGAGGTAGCTTCGGCCGACCTTGAACGGCTCGTCCTGTCCTACGATCACGCCGTCCACCTCGATGTGCGTCTCCCTGGAATTTCCCAGGCCGCTGACGCTCCACTGCTTGGTGTACTTAACGTCGAGGGTGCGCGCGGCCACGTCTCCGGCCTTGCCGAGCCCTATCATGGCCTCCGTCTGAATTATCCGCCGGACTTGCCACAATGCCAGCTCGTTGTATTCCTTGTACACCTCAAGCGTCACTTTCTCTATGCCGGTGACGCCATCGGCCATCTTGGCCTGCAGAATCTTGATGAGGTTCTCCTTCAGCGTGCCGGACACGGACACTATCAGGTCACCGACGCGCTCGTTGGCGTACTGCTCCAGCGAGGACATCCACATGCTCTTCAGCACCTCGCTGTCCTCCGCCTTTTTCCTGTTCATGTCGCGCACCACGCTCTGCGCGTGCGGCAGCCCCACGGAAAGTATCAGGCCTCGCTCGATCTGCTGCAGGTACGGCTCCGAAAGGTTCGTGTCAATGACGCCCGCCCACTCGCTAGGGTCGTAGTCCTTGCACAAGCCGAGGACGCGCCGAACCTCCGCGCGCCGCAGACGCTTGAGGCGCGACTCATAGGCCTGTGCGATACGCAAGGCCTTCAGTCGCAGATAGTCAAGATGTCTGCGCATTGCTGGACTTATCCGCCTACGCATTACCCGCCAGCTCGTTTATGTCAATGTCCGCAGCCTCGTTGCCGAACTGCATGCCCATCGGTATCATCGGTTTGTCGGCCCAGTCCTCGGGTATCGGTTCGTATCCCATCACCTCGCGCTTCTCGTTCACCGATGCGTTCATCTTGTCGAGAGCGTCGAGCGCGTCTGCCGGCTTCTCCTGAAGCACGTCTATCCTCTGCGTGTCCACCTCCAGCGAGAATTCCTTGGATAGTCCGCAATAGTTCAGCAGATCCTCGGCGAACTCGTTGGCCATCGGCACCGCGTTCATTTCGAAGATGGTCTTCTTTGCCTCCTTTGCGTTCTCGTACTTGCTCTGCCCGTAGTAGAGGTCCACCGGAATGTTGTAAGCGAAGCACAGCGCCGTGACGGCTTCCTTGTGGCTCTCCAGAATGGCCAAGTCCACAGGAGCGTTTCCCAGCGTCTTCACGTCGATAGGGAAGCGCAGCACCTTCGTCTTGCCGAAGTTGTCTTTTGAGTTGAAGTCTCGTTCCAGCTGGTCTCCTTCAGCCGGTCGCGTGATGCCGGTCAGCTTGTCCTGCGGAGGTGTCACTATGTTGGTGACGCCGCCGTTCTTCAGCGCGATGTCCTCGCGCAAGATGCCACTCTGCATCATTGACAGGTACTGATATGCGGACGCAAGGCGTGACGTACCGAATGCACTCTGGTCGTCGAGGTTGTAGTCGAAGCTCTCGAACACGTCCGAGAAACGGATGGTCTGGTCGCCCGCCAAGCCTTGCAGCCTCACGCCCTCCAAGACCGAATCTTGCCCCCATTGCGCACCGATGCGCCAGGACGGGATAACGTACATTTCCTTGATTGTGCCCAGATTGCGTCCGACGGCTTTCGGAGCATAGACCCAGGCGTCTCCGTACAGCAGTTTGTTGACCGCCCACGCGGTGCCGAACTTGCGGAGGGTGAAGCGGTCGTTAGGCCGCGCCAGCAGGTCAACGAGCCAATGCTTCTCGACCGGAGTGTCGTCGGATTTCCTCGTCAGAAGCAGGTACTGCATCACTTCGCCGACATTGCGGGCGATGTAGTTCACCACGCCCTGCACCGGAGCGCTCTGCTGATAGAATTTCTTAATTGTCATGCGGTCCATCTCCGTGATAGGCGGCAGCTCCAGGCCGCGCGTGCAGTTTGCGATAGCCTGAAGATAGACATTGGCGGCATTCTCGCCGACCTCTCCGTAAAAGCCCTTTATTTCGTTTCGCAGAGCCTGTATTTCCTTGGTTGATATGAGACTTAGACCGAACATATATAATTCAATTTTGGCCGAAAATAACCCCGTCGGGGTTATTTGTTAATACGTGCATATATGCACGTTTGCGCACTAACGTGCTGAAACGCGTTGAAACGTGCTAAAACGTACGGAAACGTGCTGAAACACGCTGAAACGTGCTGAAACGTACGGAAAACGTGCTAAAACGTACGGAAAACGTGCTAAAACGTACGGAAAACGCGCTAAAACACGCTATATCCTGGGGATTGGAGCGCATTCCGTTACCCCTCGCCGATGACGTTCGTCTGCCCGAGGTATCGGAGCTTCGTGACGCATGCATAGTTGATGGCATCCATGAGATGGTCGTTGCCGTCCTGTGGAATGCTCAAATAGCGGCTCCGGTCCTTCGGGTCCGGCTTCCAGGAGTAGCGGTCACTCTCCCACCTGATGTGCTCGCCGACATACTTGACGGAGAAATATTGCAAGTATGATATTCGCCCTTCCTTGTTCCTGTTGTCCGCCGGCATGGCGCAGAGGTTGTTCATGCGGAGCTCGCCAATGTGCTCCGGTCGAGCAGGGTCGCAGTAGATGTCAGCCTCGCGGTCCACGCCAAACGCCTCCATATCCTCGTAGATGATCCGGGCGATATGCCCAGCGAGCAGCTTCGGCTGGTAGCAGACCTCGCGCAGGTAGATGGTCTTCGTGTCGATGTCATAGGCACAGCAGACGACCGCCGTCGGGTCGTTGGCGTAGCCCCAGTCGATGCCGTAGAAGCAAGGCAGATTTTTAGGGAAGTCGTTCAGGCTAATCTCCTTCCAGCGCTTGTATATGATGCCTTCCGACAGCGTGGCCCATTCTCCGAGCCAGATGTTTCGGTACTTTTCCGGCACTTCCACTTCCATCTTGCGCGCCTGCCGGATGATTGAAGGATTAAGATTGTGGATATTGTCTAGGTATGTCGTGGAGATGTAGCAGACGTCTCCGATGATGCCATTGAAGCCTTCCGGCACATTCCGGTAGAATCGCTCGTAAATCCAGGAGTGCACGTCCGTAGGGTTGAACGACAGCGCCACGGTATTCGGCGCGTCTGGAAGTCTGACAGAAAAGTCTATCGTGTCGAAGAGGTCAGGGTCTGTCAACTCTTGAGCCTCGTCCAGCACGAATGTCTTGATGCCCTGCAATGATTTCAATTTCGCGACCTGATTGCCGGAGCTTGCGAGCAGACCCCTGAACAGAATCTTAGCTCCGGTCGATAGATTGACGATGTCAGCAGCCTTCACGCGGAAGTGGTTTTCAAGCTCAAGCGCCACGACCTTGTCGCGGAACTCCGGAATTACAGACACCTCCGCAGATGTCATGGTATATCGAGCGAATAGGATATTATAGGGGTCGCGGTAGGTGCTCACGCATTGGGATGTGTTCACGGCATAGGACTTGCCGGATGCGCGCCCTCCCTTAACAAGGAAGTAACGCACTTCCGGCATGACTTTGAAAAGCGGCTTGTATTTCGGCGAAAATAGCATTAATCCTCTTTGTCGTTTTCTTCTTGTTCTTGCTCTTCTTCCTCTCCGAAATAGATGGCTGGCGGTTGCGCATCTCGAAGTGTCGCGTCTGCCTCGACCTTCTGCGTGGCCTTGCCGTCCAGCCTGTCGACGATGCTGTCCAAGGTTATGCTGCTGCCTTTCTTTATGTCCTTGATGAGGGCGGATAGATAACCAACCAGCAACAGCGGAAGTTCCGGATCCTGGAGCATCTCGGACGCCTTGTTCTTGTCCGCCATCAGGATGTTCTCCAGTATCGTGCGGATGTCGTCGTGACTCAAGCCGATGGACTTCAGCTTCGTCAGGATGTTCGGACGACGGCCCTTCTTCTTCGGCTGGTTCGTGCTGCTGAACCGCGTCTCCCTGCCGATGTTGGCGATGTTCTTGTTCCCTGGTCTCCCCATGGCAAATCCTCCCCGATTAATTGCCGATAGCGGTTGATGCGTTCCGCTGCATGACGAAGCGTATGCGCTCCGCCGTGTCGAACCTCACGGGGATGCCATCGGTCACCTTCTTGACCGTCCGCCATGTCAGCCCTGACTGCTTCGCTATCTGATACACAGACAAGCCGCAGCCCCGCACCTCGCGCGCCAGCTGCCGCAAGCTCTCGTCGCAGTGCTCCATAAACTGCTCTTCAGTTATTGTCCTCTGATTGTCCATATCTTTTTTTGTTTATTCAATTTTCTCGTGCGGCGTTAAGCCTTGCGACTATCGCCAACTCTTTTTCGGATAATTCCCAGCGTTCCGCCTTTTCACGTTCCGCCTTTTCACGTTCTGCCTTCACTCTGTCTGAAATTAAAAACCCACTTCCGAAAATGCCCTTGCCGAATTTCTTTTGCGAATCAAGCCCCCCTATTCTTTCGCTTTCATCACGAGGCACAACGAAGTCAATTCCATAGCGTGAAAATTGAGCTACCATTGTAGAGGTTACCACGTGCTTGTCATACTCATATCTCGGCAACTCTTTTTGCTGTTTCCGCAAGTTGTCCTCGTTCGCTTTTTTCATTAATGCGTATAATTCAGGACAAGAACGCGCCCGAATGTTTCGCGGCTCAAGATTTGTCAAAAAGCTAGTATTAACGTTTGCGCCATTTTCATACCTTACCGATGCCGCTATTGGCAATGCAGTAGAAGAAGAAGAAGAAGAAGAAGAAGAAAAGAGTGTCAGTGTTGGTGCGAATAGGAAGTATTTAATTTTGTTCTTCTCAAAGAACGAAATTATTTCTGCAAGAATACTAAATGGCGGATTATCTACAACAACGCAATCGTGCGGATAATTCTCATTCTGATAATCGCCATTTGGGTAAAATGGACGGACAAAGTCCTTTTCCTTTACGCCGTATGTCTTGACGACAAATGACACTACAGCCTCGTATATATTCGGCGGCGTATAGCAGTCATCTGTAGTTTTAGCATCTTGGAATTTCGCTAAAAAGGCCTGATATTCTTCGTCTTCTTCTCTCATCTCACCTGCCGCAATTCTCTCCTCAAATTCCTTTTTCTTCCTCTCTATTTCCTCTCTTTCTGTCAGCTCTTTTTTATTTTCGCCGCATACTTCTCCCCATTCAGGCGGTATGGCAACGCCCCATCCTTCCAAGTCCATGTCGCTCCACTCGTTCGCCAGCGCGTCAAAATCCCACTCACCCATGGAGACGTTGTCTTTCGCCACAATCTCCTTCTTCTTCAGGATGGTTGTTCCCTCCGGCACGACATAGCACGGCACCTCGGACATGCCCAGAGCCTTGCACGCCGCATAGCGCATGTTACCGCCGAGGCAGACATACTTGCCCTCGTGGTAGTCGACGATGCAGCCGCGCGCCTCCAGAAGCTCCGGAGTCTCCTCGATTGATGCCTTCAGCTTGTCCAACTGCGCCTTGGTCCACTGCCTAGGGTTGGACGGCAGTCCGGCAATCTGTCCTGTGTTCATCTCTATCAGATCAATGGCTATTCTTTGGTGTCCTGTTTTCATTTTCTGGTTTATTTTTTTACAAAGTTAACAAAAAGTAAGTAAAGTAAGTTAATTGAAACTTAACCGCTTACGATGAGATAGTCCTTTATCGTCTCGCGGAACTGGTCAAAAGAACGAATGACCACGTACCTGTACCCTTGCTCCTCGACGCGCTTCTGGTAATCCTTCTGACTGTCCTGCTGCCGCCCTGTGCGTGTCTTCAGCTCCAGCAGCAGCGCATGGTAGCCTTTCGCCGCGACCAGCAGTATCAGGTCGGGGAAGCCTGCCTGCGTGCCCATCTGCTTGAATCTTGCGCCCTCGCGTGCGTCTCGCCGTCCTCCGTTGGGGGAGTGGTGAAGCAGCCGCGCCAGCTGCGGGAATTGCAGGCGGAACCAACTGACGCACTGCATCTGCAAGTCGTCCTCCGCGTGCTCTTGCCGTTTGCGCGTTTTGCCTGTGACACCTTGCTGCCACGCTGCAAGAGCTTTCAATGCCTCGTCATAGCTCATCTTCCAATGCTTTTTTGAAGGCCGCAAGACTGCCGCCCACTGATATTAAATCTCCTCCAACTCCGTCTTTTGACACCGAATTTAGCAGCCGCTTGAACCGCCGCAGTTCTCGCTCGTAGAGAGCAAGCGCACGCGCATTCGCTATCCTCTTGCTAGTGTCGAAGAGCCTAAACCTGTCACAGAAGTCTTTGTCTACGTGTTTTTGTTCAAACCAGCACGGAAGTAATCTGCAAAAATCACAAGCTGTTTCCTTCCGGATTTTCTGTGATTGGTTATTCAGATGATTCCTAGCCTCTATGATTTTAAGCGTCTCATCATTGACGCTCGAATCTCTTTCCTCTATTATTGGGTGTTTGAGTTTGTCGGATAAATTCTTCATGATTTCAATATTTCATGGCAGGGCAAGCGCCCC
>OIZA01000175.1_pt1 | contig 38311 bp, 30 predicted proteins | sample 1588381 | NCBI WGS metagenome assembly OIZA01 (sample SAMN03283277) | human gut metagenome | biome: human-associated habitat; material: feces | host: Homo sapiens | place: Peru | collected 2012 | reverse complement strand
GTCAGTAGTTAAAATTGAAACTCCTGATACTTACGATGAGGATGGTTATCCTATTGAGAATGGTTTAATGGATCCTCATTTAGGGGTTATTGATCCAAGTTTAAAATGTAGGTCTTGTGGTTATAGAGGTGGAGAGTGTCAAGGGCACTTTGGTAGTATTGAGTTGGCTAGGCCTGTTATTCATGTTGGTTTTGGTGATGTGATTCATAAGATTTTACGTTCAACATGTAATGAGTGTGGTCGTGTTTTATTAACTGATGATGAAATCTTCAAATTCACTGAAAAGATTAAGGATGCTCAGAATCATCATGAAAATTTAACTAAACTTTTAAAAGATATTTATAATGAGGCTCGTCGTGATGTTTGTCCTCACTGTGAAGCAGCTCAGGATGATATTACTATTGATAAGCCGGTTTCCATTGTTCAGAAAATGGAAGGTGAAGATTATAAATTAACTGCTAGTGAAGTTCGTGAAAGGCTTGAAAGGATTTCTGATGAAGATGCTTTTGTTTTAGGTGTTAATCCGGAAGTAGCTAGACCTGAATGGTTAGTGCTAACAGTTTTACCTGTTCCTCCGGTTACTGTAAGGCCTTCTATTACTTTAGATACTGGTGAAAGGTCTGAAGATGATTTAACTCACAAACTTGTTGATATTTTACGTATTAATCAAAGATTAATTGAAAATATGGAAGCAGGTGCTCCTCAACTTATTGTTGAAGATTTGTGGGAGTTATTGCAATATCATGTAACTACTTACTTTGATAATGAGGCTAGTGGTGTTCCTCCTGCAAGACACAGGTCTGGAAGACCTTTAAAAACTTTGGCTCAAAGGTTAAAAGGTAAAGAAGGTAGGTTCAGAAGTAATTTGTCCGGTAAAAGGGTTAATTTCTCTGCACGTACTGTAATTTCACCGGATCCAAACATCAGTATTAATGAAGTTGGTGTTCCTGAAATGATTGCAAAAGAGGTTACTGTACCTGCTTATGTAAATGACTGGAACATGGATGAAATGAGAACATATATTGAAAACGGTCCTAATGTTCATCCTGGAGCCAACTATGTTATAAGAACTGACGGAAGGAAAATCAGGGTTTATGATGAAACTAAAGACATGATTTTAGAGAAGTTGGAACCTGGTTATATTATTGAAAGACACCTGAAAGATGGGGATATGGTTTTATTCAATCGTCAGCCTTCTCTTCACAGAATGTCTATGATGGCTCATGAGGTAAGGGTTTTACCTTATAAAACTTTCCGTCTTAATTTATGTGTATGTCCTCCTTACAATGCAGATTTCGATGGAGACGAAATGAACATGCACGTTTTCCAAACTGACGAGTCCCGTGCTGAAGCTAAGTCTTTAATGCGTGTACAGGAACATATTTTATCTCCAAGGTTTGGTGGACCTATTATTGGCGCTATTCACGATCACATTTCCGGAGCATATCTTTTAACAAAACCGGGATCTGAATTTACAGAAGAACAGGCACTGCAGATAATCAGAAAATCACATTTATTCAATAATGAAAATGTTGACCCTAAACACTTAAAACGTAAACATGAAAACTGGACCGGTAAAGAGTTATTCTCTTTATTATTACCTGATGATTTGAATCTTGTTTATAAGGCTGAGATTTGTCAGAAATGTGATGTCTGTAAAGAGGAAGCTTGTGACATTGATGCTTATGTTGTAATTGAAAATGGTGAACTTAAACATGGTGTTATTGATGAAAAAGCTTATGGTTCTTTCTCTGGACGTATTTTAGATAAAATTGTTAAAGAGTATGGTCCTGCTAGAGCTAGGGAATTCTTAGACAGGTCTACTGATTTGGCTATCTGTGGAATTATGAAAACAGGAATTACCACAAGTACCAATGATGAGGAAATTCCTGAAGAAGCTCAGGAAAGGATTAATGAGCATTTAAGAGAATCTGAAAATAAGGTAGATAAATTAGTTGAAGCATATGAAAACGATTATCTTGAAGCTTTACCTGGTAGAAGCCTTGAAGAAACTTTAGAGATGAAGATTATGCAAGTGCTTGGGGAAGCTAGGGATGTATCTGGTCAAATTGCAGAAAACTACCTTACTATGGAACACAACCATTCTGTAGTTATGGCACGTACCGGTGCTAGGGCATCTATGTTGAACCTTACTCAGATTACTTCCTGTGTAGGACAACAGTCTGTTCGTGGTGGCCGTATCCACAGGGGTTATATTGACAGGACTTTACCTCACTTCCGTAAAAATGAGTTAGGTGCAAAAGCAAAAGGATTTGTACATTCAAGTTATAAAAAAGGTTTGGATCCAATTGAATTCTTCTTCCACGCTATGGGAGGAAGAGAAGGTCTTGTAGATACAGCGATTCGTACAGCACAATCCGGTTATATGCAAAGAAGACTGGTAAATGCACTTCAGGATTTACAAGTTAAACCATCCGGACTTGTTACTGATAACCAGGGAATGGTTATTCAACTTATGTTTGGTGAAGACGGAGTAGATCCGGCTAAAAGTGACTTTGGTAAAGCAGCTGACTTAAATAAAATCATAGATGAAAATAGGTTAGGAGATGCTAATCCAAACTATGATTCAGGTGTTGAACAAGAGGGTAAATAGGTGTAACTATGGATGATGCAATAATTAAAAAAGTGGAAGATGCTTTACTTAAAGCTGAAATAAACTTTGATGCAAGATTTGTTGAAAACGGAATTGTTGACCCGTCAAGTCGTGTAAAATTCCCTGAAAAATATGTGGATGATTTAGCATCTGCTTATGTTAACAGACATTTATCTGACGATGAGTTAGATATGCTTATTGGAGAGCTTAAAACTGCCTATGAACGAGCTCATGTTGAAGCTGGTGAGGCTGTTGGAACAGTAGCTGCACAATCTGTAGGTGAACCAGGTACTCAGATGACTATGCGTACTTTTCACTATGCAGGGGTAATGGAATTAAACGTAACATTAGGTCTTCCAAGACTTATTGAAATCGTGGATGCAAGAAAAAAAATAGCTACTCCAACAATGGATATTTACTTTACTGAAGAAAAACGTCAGGATGAGGAATTCGTTAAAACTTTAGCTAATAAAATTGGTAAAAGTACTGTAAACGATGTTCTCAGTGATTTCAGTTTAAATTATGCGGATATGAAAGTTGAAGCAGTTTTAGACGAAAGAAAAATTGAAGATAAAAGACTTGATCTTGAGGAAATTCTTGCTAAAATTCAGAAAAACTTTAAAAAAGCTGATATTAAAAAGGATAATCTCAAGATTGTTGTCGAACCGCCAAAACGTGAAATTAGGGAGCTTCGTCTTTTAGCAGACAAATTCCGTGATTTACAGATAAGTGGTATTAAAGACATTGGAAAAGTCATTATCCGTAAAGATGAAAGAGAATGGATTATGCACACTGAAGGTTCTAATCTTAAGGATATTCTCTCTATGGACGGTATTGACACATACAGAACTACTACAAATGACATTCATGAGATAGAAACTGTATTGGGTATTGAAGCAGCTCGTCAATCAATTATTAACGAAGCAAGAAATACTCTTGAAAACCAAGGTCTTAGTGTTGATGTTAGACACATTATGTTAGTTGCAGATATTATGACTTCTGAAGGAGAAGTAAAATCCATTGGTAGACATGGTATTAGTGGTGAAAAATCAAGCGTTTTAGCTCGTGCAGCTTTTGAAGAAACTGGTAAACATTTACTTCGTGCAAGTATTCGCGGTGAAGTTGATGATTTAACTGGTATCATCGAAAATATTATTATTGGACAACCAATACCTCTTGGTACCGGTTCAATCGGTGTCAAAATGGCAAATAAAAATGAATAGGAGGCTAGATGATGGACGTAGATAGAAGTATCAGGGTAGCTGTCGATACTGGTGATGTGACATTAGGCTCTGAAAAATCAATTCAATCTTTAAAATTAGGAAAAGGTCAGCTTGTAATTGTTGCTGCAAACACTCCTAAAGATATTGTTGAAGATGTTGAATATTATACAAATCTTTCAGATATCCCATCATACACTTACGAAGGTTCAAGTGTAGAATTGGGTTCTGTCTGTGGTAAACCATTTACAGTTGCTACATTAATCGTTAACGATCCAGGAGATTCTACTATATTAGATGATTTGAGGTAGATTCATATGTCTATTAAATTCACTGCAAATGAAATTAGATACATAGCTCTTTTTGAAAACATGACTGGAGCAATGGTTAAAGATTGTATTATCGATGATGAACATGGTAAAGTCACATTTGTCGTGAAAAACGGTGATATGGGATTAGCTATTGGAAAAGGCGGAAGCACTGTTTCCAAAGTTCAAAGAGCAGTAGATAAAGGAATTGAAATCGTTGAATTATCCGACGATCCGATTCAATTTATTAAAAATCTTTTATCCCCTGCAGAAGTACAAGGTGTTAAAGTACTTCAGAAAGAATCAGGTGAAAAAATAGCTACTGTTACAGCAGATAATACCAACAAACGTATTGCTATCGGTAAAAACGGTGTCAATATTGAAAGAGCTAAGTTAATTGCAAAAAGACAACACAATATAAACAATATTATTTTAAAATAGCTATATTTAGCTATTTATTTTTACTTTTTTAAAATGAGATGGAAAATCTATTTTGCTTTTTTATTGTAATATGACTATTTTTCCTGTTTTTAAATCTTTTGAATTAAATTTTAATAATTTAACAATTTTAAATGGTTTAATTTTTAGAATACAAATATCATAATCGATATTTTTACCAATAATTGTGGGAGAGTATTTTTTTCCATTTATTAATTCGATTTTTAAATTATCCGTATTTTCTACGACATGTGTATTTGTTATAATATAATTATTTTTTAAAAAAAGCCACTACCACATAGTTTATTTGTTGTTGTTTTTTTTAAAAAACCTTTCTTTTTTGAGGTCGTGATTTTAACTACATTTTGTTTAGCATTTTCAATTGTAGTTATTATTTTATTTTCTATATTCATTAAAATTCACTTCCGTTCCTTTAATTATCATTTTTTTAATAATTGTTAATTTAAATGGTATTTTATTTTCAATTTTCATTAATATGTTTAAATCATCTGTTGTAAATCCTTTTATAATCATTAATGTGATTAAATAAATGGGGAATAAAAATAATAATCCTATGTAGAATCCAATTAAGTTTTTGGGTAAAATTAATAAAAATATAGTGATTATTATTCCAGCAAATAATATTTTTAAATAATGGCCAATGTTAAATTTTAAGGAAATGTGTTTATTTAAATAGATTAATGAAATTAATGTCATTGTTGCTGTTGTTAATGTAGTGGAGATAGCACCACCATTTACCCCAAAATAAGGGATGAATATAAAGCTTAAAAGTAATATTTGGATAAAACCTCCAATTAAAAGATACATTGAACTTTTTGGTTTACCTGCACCTTGAATCATACTTGAAGTTATTGCAAATATGGAATAAAAAAACATTCCTAATGTTAAAATTGTTAAAACATTTGCACCTTTTGAATAAAATGGTTTGGTGAAAAACATCACTAACAATACTTCTTTAGAAAAAATCATTATAAATAAACATATTGGTACCATTATGATTAAGTTATATCTTAAAGCATTAAACATATATTTTTTAAGTATATTTGTATTTTTTGATGCAAACATTTCAGATGTTACAGGTAATATTGTAGTAGCTAAAGAATTAGAAATCATCAGGGGTAGTCTTGCAATAGGTTCTGCTATTCCAAAATATCCAACTTCAGAGATTGTAATGAATAAAGGCATTATTGTGGTGGTCATACTGTATATTCCTATTTCTGAAATTGCAGTTAAAATAACTGGAATTGAAAATGAGATTATTTTATAAGCAATTTTTATTTCTTCTTTAAAATCCATTTTTAATTTTAACATTCCTTGGAAGACGTCTAAAAAATATTTATGTAAAATTATAATAACTGAGATTAATGAAGAGAAAAAACCAATTACACTACCAAATATGGCACCTACAACTGAAAAACCAAGTATAATTAATACGATAGCTGATAAAATCATAGTGATCTGTTCAATAGCTCGACTAGTTAATATATGTGTCATTTCATATGTTCCTTGAAATATTCCTCTAAATACACCTACAATAGCACTAAATGGGACGATTAAACCTATAATTTGTAAAGGTAGTAATAGTGATTTGTTATTATAAATTTTAACAAGTAAAGGTGCTATAAAAAAAATCATTAATAGTCCAAAAGTTATTCCTAATAAGATTGCAATTTTTATAGAAACTAATATGAGTTTATAGGAATTTTCTTTTTGATTTGTAGCATTATATTCTGACACATATTTACTTATGGTTGGAGGCAATCCTCCTGCTGCTAATGTTTGCAATATATTTTGAAAAGGAGAGATAATTGTTAAAATACCATAAGCATAGTTGTTTAGAAGATAAACCATTAAAAATTTGTATATGTATCCACCTATTTTAAAAAATACATTTCCAAATAAAATAGCTAAATTATTTTTAAGAAAATTATTAACCATAATTTCAGCTCATAAATCTACACAATGTTCTAGAATTGGCTTTATTAATTACCAAGTTGTAACTAATATGTAATTTAAATGAATATTGGGGAAACAATACTCATTTTTTAGTTATTATTTGCTTCTAACAATGTTACTATTCGCATAATAATATATATTAGCTTTATTTTGTATTAAATGGGATATAATTTATTTTTCATTTAACAAATCATTATTTGATTAACTGATTGTTTAATTAAGAATGATAATTAATTAAATGATAGTAAAGAGTAATAACTATATAATTGTTAGTATAGATGAACAAGGTTATTATAGTTTTATTTTAAATTTAATTATTTTATAATTTTTTATTTAATGTTTATATAAATTTAAACAAGTTTTAAGTTAATTCAATTGATTTTATCATTTAGAAAAGTTTTGTTAATATTTTAAAATTATGTTTTGATTGTTTTTTTTCCCATTAAAGTTAATGGGTTTAATTGAAATATACTTATTTTAGAAAATAATCAATTTAAATTACTTATTTTTTCTTTAAAAATAATTTTGCATGTTTTTTATTATTTTTATTATTTTTATTCCCATATTTAAAAAAGTAATACTTTTAACAAAAATAATACTATTTGGATGTGTCCTAAAACTCCCATTTTTTTAATTTTTTTCTATGATGTTTTTATGAATTATTTTGAGATTATGGATTGTTGCTTCGATATTTAAATTTATAATACATTTTTGTTTCCCTAATCTTTTTAAACCGTTGTAATTTCGTCCTGTTTTTAAAACGCCAAATATTGATTCAGTTATGGGTGTTCTTTTTTTGTAAATTTTTTGCCCATAATCAGAGAAGTAATCATCTTTTAATTTTTCTTTATATGGGTCTACTACTTCAGTTATTTCTCTAACTCTGCTAAAAGTGCATGATTTTAGTTTTGGACATTGTTTACATTTGGTTGTTGAATATATTTTATGTAATTGCTCATTTATTTTTCTATAATTTTTGAAAGGTAATTTTACTCCTTCTGGACAAATGAAGTAGTTTTCTACTCTATTTTCTGTAAATTTGCATTTTGCATATTTCTTTTTTGGCCTATTGCTTTTTCTTTCTGCTTCAGTTCTGTCTGAGATTATTATTTTTATATTGTGTTTAAAACAGTATTCTAATGCCTTATCTGTATAATATCCATTGTCTATGGTGAAAAATTCTGGTTTTGTTTCCAAACTCATGATTGATGATTCATTCATGTTTATTAATGGTACATAATCATTATTTTGAATATTTGCGGTGTTATACATTATCATTTGGTTTTTTGAGTCTGTTGCTACTTGATAATTATAATTGTAACAATATATTCCTTTTTTATCATTTATGAATCTGGATTCAGGATCTCTTAAATTGATGTCATAATTGGTTTTTAAGGAGTAAAAAGTCTGTATTTCTTTTAAAAAATCTAATATATGTCTTTTATTTATGATTTGTTCTAATAATTTTTTTGCAGGATTATTTAGTTTTTTAAGTATTTTATTGATTTTTGATGTCTTAATTTTATTTTCAAAGTAATTTTTAAGGTCTTTTTGAAGTGAATTTTTTTGCTTGTTTTTTCCAATAATTTTTATTTCTTTTTAACTGGCTCGATTGTTTATTCCAGCGTTTACTTTTAAAAAAGTTCCATCAATTTCAATTACTTTATTTGATATTAAATTTAGTTCTTGTCCTTTTTTAACTGTAAAATAGAAGAATTCTGAAATCAATAATTCATTTTCATTTTTGAATTTAGAAATTGTTGATTTACTTGGTTTTTTATTGTTTAAAATGTAATTTAATGATTCATCATTGTTTTTCACTGCTTTTTCCATTTTCATACACGTTCTTATTTCTCTTTCGTGACAAACAATTGTTAATCCCAATAATTCTTTTTTAGAATAAGTTTTTAATCTTCCATTTTTTTTGAGGTTCGTGAAATAAATATTCAAATTTATTCAAAAATTCTTTAATTAAATTTTTAATGGTAAATAATGTTATTTTTTTCTAAATTAGAACCAGTTTTGCTTAAAATAAAAATAGGTTGTTGTACAGTTGTTAATGTCATTTTTATCACCGAATATTTTAAAAACACAAAACAACTTTTTCATCAATAAACCAAAAGGTTTAATTGTTAAAAACAATTAAAATATTAATTGAAGAGAGATTTTGTGTTTTTGTGCTTATTAATACTTTTATCTCTCTCCATATTTAAATTTATTTTCTAATTTTAATCTATTTTCAATAAAATTTTTTAATATAATTATTTTAAAAGAATAAACAATAATTTACTAAAATTAGACAAAATAGATAAGTTTAATAAAAGTTTGATTTAAAATAAAAAAAAATTTGAGAGTTTTAGGACACTCCCAAAAAGTAATTTTAATATTTAAATGAAAAATATTACTTATTTTTCATTGCTTTTTTTGTTTACGATACCCAATGATAAACAATAAAAATACGCATATAACTACAAAAATAATTCCATAAAACAAATTAATATTTGAGGTTGTGTCTTTAGCGGCATTTTTATTAATTTCATAAGATTTTGAGTTATCTCCAGAGTTTGAAACTGATCCACTATCTTTTGCACTAGATGAAATACTACTAGTAACTCCTACAGAAATATTTACAAGTTGATTATTGCCAGTTCCTGAATAAATAATATCTGAAACATCAGATACAATATTTTTGATAGATTCATTATTGTTAAAATCAAAAGTATCATTTACTCCAGATCCACCATTAAATTTAGAATCGCCTTGATTATTTGAATCTTCAGATTTTCCAGGAATAAATGGATTTACATGAATATCTTGACCATTTATAACAAAAACATCTTCAGAAACATCTAAACTTGGAACATCTTCACCAGGAATAACAATCTTTCCACCAGAAGAATCAGGAACATCTTCACCAGGAATAACAATCTTTCCACCAGAAGAATCAGGAATTGGAACAATTGGTTTATTCCAATCAGAAATAGAAATGTAAGAATTACCTCTTTTCTTTAATGTTGCTTCTTCATAAAAAATAATTGAATCAACATCAAAACCATCAGGAAGTACAAATTTACAATTTGTTAAATCACAGAGTCTACTATAATCAATATGTATTATCTTCTCCAAATGAGAATCATCAAAAAATATACAATTATTTATTGAACTATATTTAGAGTTTTTTATAGTAATGGCAATACCTTTACCATTGTTTTTAAAAATACAACCAGTGATATTAGCTCCAAAAGCTCTAACTTCAATAGCATTACCCTGATTCAAATTAGCTAGATTATTTGTAAAATTACAATTTGCTACAGTAGTATTTTTTGAATCAATGCAAATTGCACCTCCAATATTGCTTGAAGTATTATTTACAAAATTACAATCATATATAAAACCAAAATCACTTTTCCAATATACTGCCCCACCAGTAAAACCGGTATTAGCATTTATAAAATTAGATGATTTTAAAGTACCATTAGCCCCCAACCAAGAAAGAAAAACACCATACCCTGACATTGAAGCATTTATAAAATTACAGTATTCTAAATTACCATTAGCCCCATTCCATAAAACACTACCACCCATATTAGACCCAAGACCAGTATTTTCTGTAAAATTACAATGGCTTATATTGCCTCCATCACCTTCCCAATAAATAGCTCCTCCGCCAGTAAAATCAAATGCATAATTATCTATAATATTAGATTGGAATAATACTCCATTATTTCCAAGCCAATAAATTGCACCTGCCTTTCCTTTTGCACTATTTTTAGTGAAGTTACAATAACTTACATTACCATTATCCCCACGCCAAATTAAAGCTCCACCTTGATTAAACAACTTACCATCTGCACACCTATTTTCTTTAAAATTAGAATATAATATAGTTCCATTAATACCCATCCAATAGATTGCACCACCACCAAATCCATTATTTGAGTCCCAATTTCTTGAACTTGTTTTTGCAATATTATTTATAAAAATACAATCTTCAACAAGCCCAAAAGATCCCATCCAAAATATTGCTCCTGCATTTTCAATAGCAGTATTATTTACAAAATCACATCTTTTAACAGAACCATTATCCCCTGCCCAGTAAATAGCTGCACCATAAGTAGGTACTGTTTTTATAGTAATCTCCGTATTATATGATTCATCTTCATGGTACTCATATATTAATCCTAAATATGCTTGGTTGTTTTTAAAGCTACAATTATCAATAGAACCATTATTACCATCCCAATAAATTGAGCCTCCTTTAGATGCATTTCCATTGACAAAATTTGAATCAATACAAATACCATCAATACCAGACCAATAAACAGCACCACCACAAGAATTAATTCCATTAGCAGTATTTCCAGTGAAATTACAATATTTTATAACTCCTTTAACACCAGACCAATAAACAGCACCACCACAAGAATCATCAGAATATTTTACATAATTATCTAAAAAAAGAGAATTAGACAGTATTCCATTAATGCCTTCCCATAGTATTGCGCCACCTTTATAAGATGCTAAATTAAATGTAAAGTTACAATAATTAATATTCCCATTATCACCAATCCAATAGACAGCTCCAGTAGTTCCATTATTATATTTAAAAATAGAATGTTTCAAAGTACCATTATTACCAGTCCAATAAACTACATTACTATTTTCTGATGTAGTATTTGTAGAAACAGTATTATTTAAGAAAATACAATCTTCAACAAGTCCAGATAATCCTGTCCAATATAAAACACTATTATTATTAATATTATTATTAATGAAATCACAAGCAACAATAATTCCATTATTTCCTGACCATTGAATAAAATTATTTTCAAAAGCATTTCCATTTATGAACTTAAAGCCAAAGCAAGTAACATTATCCCCAAAAACAGAAAATTGATTTCCAGATAAAATAGATTTACCAATATTATCTGCTTGAAGAATTACATTGTTTTTAGTTATTTTAAGATTATCATAATTATAAAATCCATTAGCAATATGAATAATACTGTATTCTTGAAGATTATTAATTGCATTTATAAGAGTTGTAGGATTATCTATACTTACTCCATCACCAGTACCATCTTGTGAAACATAAACATTAAATTTGTATTTCTCATTAGGTATGGGTATATTATGAATAACTCTAGGTAATGGATTAACTTGTAAATTAGCAGTTTTAACATATACTTTACTAGCATTACCATAATTGGCAGATATTGTTGTTAAACCTTCAACAAATGGAATATATTTATAAATATATTTATTATCGTCTAAAGTAGGTTTAAGAGTAATAAAATTATTAACATCAAAAACTAAATTTCCACCAAGTATAATATTATGATTATCATCCACTAAACTAGCATTAATAAGAACATTATAATCATATAAATTACAATTAATAGTTTTATTATCTGAAATTGTAACAGTAACTAAACTATTAATAATGCCCATGTTATAAATAGCATATTTAGATTCAATAGTATTGTTATATAATGACAATTGGTTTTTATTGTAAATGACATAATATTTGCCAGTTTCTTTTACTGTAAAATAACAATTATTTACACTACCATTCATAGCATTCCAATATATGGCACTACCATTTTTGATAGAAGTATTGTTAGTAAAATTAGAATTATTAATAACACCATTAGCACCAGCCCAATAAACAACACCACCATTTAAATACCCTGCACGATTAAGTTGATTTATAAAATTACAATAAGAAAGAGATCCATTAAAACCAAACCATTTTAAAGATAAATAATTATCTTTAAAATTTAAACCAGAAATCGTAACATGATTTCCATAAATATTAATTGTTTTAAAAACCTCATTACCTTTGTTTTTATACTGTATATTCATTAAATTTGCTTTTCCAATATGTTCTGCTTGAATAATTACATTAGATTTATCAATGTTAAAAAATACTTTATAATCACCATCAGTAACATGAATAATAGTATAGTTTTGAAGATTAGCTATTGCTTGTGTAAAATTAGTTGAATCATTAGCACTTACTCCACTACCATTACCATTTGGAGAAACAAAAACATGAGTATAATTTGATGTATCTATTGTGCTTACATTATTTATATTAAAATTACTTTGTAAAAAATCATCATTTAATTGCTCATTTGAACTATTTATTTCCATGTTAACACTAATTAACTCTGAATCAACATCTGTTACAGTAGTGTTTTCTGTATTTTCAGCACAAACAACTGTAAAAGACCATATAAATAGTAAAAACACAAAAAGTACAAATATTGTGTATTTTTTACTAAACAATTTTAAAACCTCGAAATTTTTCTAAACAAAATTGTTCGACAATGTGATATAAAATTATATAAGATAATTCAATCACAATTTATAATATAAAAATTAAAACTTATAAATTTTATTGAAGTGTGATTAAAATGAAAAATTTAAAACTAATTATTTTAATAATATTAATTTTGTTAATTTCAACTATAAGTGCTGTTAGTGCTGTAGATGAAAATAACACCAATGAAGAATCAATTAATGTTATAAATTATGAAATTCAAAAAGAAAATAACATTCCTTTATCAGATCAAAAAATAAATGATAAAAAACCTCAAGAAAATATAATAAATCCTTCAGTTTCTTTAAATCAAACTTTCGCCGTTGAAGCCCAACAACAACAAGATATTATAAATAACAAAGAATTAGAAAAACAAAAGGAGAATATTAATTTTAATAATCAAGATTCTGATAAAACAGATTAATTTATTTATTAAATAAATTAAAGATCTTAAGCTTTAAGGCTCTAAAAATCGATTAAAATAATGTTTTTAATCTTTAAAGGCCCTTTTTTATAAGCTTTAAAAATTGATTTAATCGATAAATCGATAAAACTAATAATTTTTGTTCTTTTAAACTAAAAAAATTGATTGGAATAAATAAATTTATTCCAATTAATTTTTTAATTCTTCGAATTAAAAATTGAATAATTTTAAACTAATAAAATATTATTATATTACCTTAATTAAAAACAAATAAAAAAATTAATAAATATGTCATCTTTCAATTTCCAAACTAGAATATTTAAATATAATAATAAAATTGTTGTCTTTTCAAAAGATGATAATGAAACAATAGAAAATTTTTATTTTAGATTAAATTATATTATTCATCAAAATATTAAAACATATGAAGACTTTATAAAATATAAAACTAGATCATATTATTTATTATATTATTATATTTATGGTTGTGAATATGATGATAAAAAAATGATGGTGGAATTTAAAAATTATTTAGACGCTAATAATCTGAATATCTAAATTTAAATTTATTTAATTTACTTTTTAAACAAATGATTATTTTATTTATTAAATAAAATAATTTTTATTTTTTAAAGAAATAAAATTTAATTTAAAAACTCTAAAATCTTATCCAAATAAAGATTATTAATAAATTGTTTTTCATCTATTTTATTTATTTCTTTTAATTTATCTTCTAAATCTTGATCTGTATTAATAACAGATTCAATATCATCCGATTCTGTTGTTATTGTGTCATTTTGAATTAATTCATTTTCTAAAGGTTCACCATAAAATAGTTGATTATAATATGTATTGCTTTCTTTTGTTAATTGTAATAACGTGATTCTAGAGATTCCGGTTGTATCACATAATTTTTGTTGTGTTATCCCATAATTATTATTTTTTAAATATACAATAATCGAAATCAAAGCTTTTATATGTGGGACTTTAGTATTAAAATATTGACATTTTTCAATATTTAATAAAATTTGTCTGATTAAATTCATATCTTTCGATGGAATACTTAAAACCATTTGATAACTATTTAAATAATCTTCTGGAACTGAAACATTAAAATCATAATCATATTTCATAGCTTCAACTGATTTTAAAAAGCTATTACATGATTTATTTAATAATTTAGTTGTTATATGCAGACAAATCGCAATCTCACGAACAGATTTATTAAAACTATTCTTTTTACACGCATAATAAATACATGATCCAATAATTCCAATTTTATTCGTTCCTCTATATGTGACTCGTCTTAATTCAACACCTTTTAAATCTTCTGTTGTATGATTAGCAACAACCAATTTATATAAAATCAATGCATCGTCAGATATACATTTTTTAAGTTTTAATATTTCACAGCTTTTATAAATTAATTTTCTTATTTTTTGTTCTTCCATCTCTCTAAATGTTGTCATATTCCATTTATAAATATTTCTTATGCCTTGAGATTTAACAGATTTATAAAAGGCTTTCGTTATTGTTGATTTATTATATATTTGTTTTGAATAATCATCTTTATCTTTTTCTTGATTTATATATTCATAATTTAAATCTGATTCTTCATTCACATTTCCACATTCTCGACAAATATAATAATAATTCTCAGAATCATAAACAATCGAATTAATGGCATTACAATATTTACAAATAATTAATTTATTCTCTGATTTATTAGGTTTTAAATAGTTTAAATTTTGATTAGGAGAATTAAATAATGAAACATTATTATTTTCTCGATTGTCAATAATATCCTGGCATGTTTCAGCCATATTATCCATTAAATTATAATAATCAAAATCAGCCATTGATTTTTAAAAGAGTTAAAAGTTAAATTTAATTAAATAATTTAAATAAATATGAAATAATATTATTTTTTCAATTTTTATTTTGCGAATGAAATAAACCAAATAATTTAATTTTTATTTTAGTAAAATAAAAATAAAATAAACAAATTATTAAATTTTAATAAATTCGAGTTTATCATAATAAAATAAGAAAAGAGAATATAAAAATTTAATGAACTTAAAATATGTTTCATTAAATTCTTCATTTATTTTTATTCTTTCATCAATTGAAGGATAATAATCAGAATAATTTAATTCTGTAAATTTTTCATCTACCAATTTAATGTTTTCAATAAATTTATAATTTTTAATGTCTTTTAATTCATCTTCATTAAAATAATCAATAAAAACATTATAATTTTCATCATATTTTTCATCAGTTAAAATTAATTGTTTCATATAATTTTTTAATTCATCGTTTAAATCATCAAATATTCCATTTTTCATAAATATTTCAATTCCATTTATAAAACGACTTATATAATATTCTGAGTTTAATGTTGAAATTGAAATATCTCGATCGTTAAATGTATCGTGATCAAATAATGTAATACATTCATTTATTTCTAATAAAGATAAGTATAATGAATTATAAGATCTAAATTCTATTAAATTTTCTTCTTTATCTTTATCATTGTATAAATTTATTATTTTTTTAAAACAAGATATATATTTTAATAAAATATCAAATGTTTCTTTATAATCATCTTCATCATCTTCATAATATTCAAAAGTACAATAATTAAAATCTTCAATTTCAGGCATAAGAATTAATATTTCTTTTACATTATCATCATCTAAATTATCGTCTATATCATCATCTAATTCACTATATAAATCCTTAAAAAGAATGGTAAATTTATAAATGAAATGATATATACTTTTAAAAAGTTTAGAGATTAATTTATATTTATAATCCGGTTCTTTTAATTCTGAAACATCAGAATTATCAGGATTTATAACAACTTCATAAAATATATCATTAAATTCAGAAATAATAACATTAGACATTTTTTAAAAGATTAGGATTATAAAATTATATTTATTTGAATTAAATATTATAAAAATTTTTATTCAATTTTTTTAATTCGAAGAATTAAAAAAATTAATTGGAATAAATTTATTTATTTCAATCAATTTTTTTTAATAAATGAAGCGATTAAATAATTTTTAATTTTAATAAAATTAAAAAATAAACAAATTATTAAAATTCAATATTATCTTCTAATAAAACAAAACAAAGATTTAAGAATTCATAAAATATAAATATTGTATCTTCAAAATCATTTAAATAATCTAAATTAGACATGTCAAATTTTACATCATAATTCGAATAAAAATCATGTATTATAATTAACATTTTTTTACAATCATTTAAATATTCATATTTTCTATTTATTTTATCACCAAAATAAGATAATAATTTTTTTAATTTTTTATTAGTATTTGGTAAAACATTAAATTTGAACAATAAATTAATATTGGTTAAAAAAGATTTCATATAATCAATTGTATTGTCGCATGCCATATATTCAAATTTGGAAAAAATAACACAATATATTATATGGTTTATATAATATCGACTTCGTGATTCATAACTTTTATTTATTTTTTTAATTAATTTATAATCTTGCATTTCTCGAAGTTCTTCAAAAAAAGAATCAAAATCATTAAATACTTCCGAATAAATTTTATCATATTTTTTAGGATTTTTCATTATAATTTTAGTTAATTTTGATGTAAAATTTTCCCAATTATCAATAAATTTCATAATGACAATTAAATATTTTTTATAATCTGTTTTATTTTTTTTTTCTAAATTAACAACATAATTATAATTACATCTTAATATTTTTAAATCTTCTTCATCAAAATTAAAGATTTTATCAAGATCTTTAATTTTATCATTAAATTCAAAATAAAGTTTATCTAAACCTAATAAAAAATGTCGTATTAATCTACAAGTATCTTTAAATATATTAGAAATTAATATTTTTTTCTTATTTTCATTTACATTTCCATCATCATCTAAGAAATCATTACTATAATTATTATGATTAATAAAAATAAAATAAGACATTTTAAATTTTAAAAATAGTTTAATTTTTTTGATTTATTATTTAATCTTATATTATTTAATTATTTGAAATTCAATTTTTTTAATAAATGATTTTTAATCTTAATAAAATTAAAAAATCAATATTTATTTTATTAATTTTTAATAACTGTAAATTTATATTTAAATGTCATTATCTTTCATTGTTAAAAGAATCCAAAATTTAGATAAAAATAATGGAATTGATACATTTATTAATCTTTTTACATTATTTTATAAACCAGATAATGGAGAATTAAACAATGTTTTATATGATTATTTAAAGTTTCATATAACTCCCGAAGTCTTTAATTTATACAGCAAAAGATTAATAACAGCTATTATTAATGTTTTAAATTCAGTTCCTGATTTTAATATTGACAAATTTAAGGAATTAAAAACATTTGATAATCTTAATTTTCATATAAACAAAGAAAATTTAAATCTTTATAAGGCTGCTTTTATATTAAAATTTTTGGGGTATGTTAAGACTTTTAAAGTTGAAAAAGGATATATTTGCCCAGATTTTAAATATCCTAAAGTGTTCGGACTAGAATTATTTTATGTCAAACATCCAGAATTTTTAACAAATAACATAAAAGGAATTGAAATATTTTTAAATAAATTAAATTCTATTTGTTCAATGCTTGAAAACGATAATATTAATCTTTTAATAACATCTGATTATTCACATTTCCATAAACAAAATAATTCAATTGAACCAATATTTAAATTTAGTAATCAAGGATTAAAAAGAGAAAAATATGATAGAGACGAATTATTTATTAATATAAATGCTGGAGATCCTAAAATTAATGGTGGATTTATGGATGTTGGTTCAAAGATAGAGGAATCGATGGTTATTAATTATCCTTATCTTATTCTGTTAACTGGAATATTTAATGTTGAATTTGATAATAAAAAAGACTTTTTAAATGTTATTGATTTAAATAAAAATGAGGCTATTGTTTATGTTAATGCTTGCAATAACAAAAGAATCAAAAAAGATAATATAATTTATTATGACAAAGAACAATTTAAAAATATTGATGTTGAATATAATAAACTTTATCGAGCGTTTGCTTCTTTAGTTTCAAACACTAAAAATAATAAATATCATGATGGAATAATTAATATGATCAATTGGGGACTTGGATATTTTAATGGTTTATTTATTCTTAAACTATATACATTTTTAAAGGTTATTAAAAACTTTAATTTTTATATGATAAATTGGAATGTTTATAATGATAAAAATATATTGAATCAACTTGAATTTTTGACAGTTTATAAAAATGATAATAAAGATATGTTTTATGATTGGTCAATTAAAGATATAACAATAAAAGAAATCATAAATAATGCAAATTATTTAATCCCTGAACAATTTACCCAGGAAGATTTAATAAAACCAATTAAGAACTTCGTTATTACATCAACAGCAACAAGAGCATTACGTGTTAAATTAGAATTAAGAAATCAAAATTCAGAATGGACAGCAGAATATAAAGACAATAAAATTATTTATTATAGATATAACGATATTCGCAATATTAATTTTATTAAACCACCAAGTTTAATAATTCCTAAAAATTATGGTCTTATTTTTATGATTGATCGGTATATGCTAATTGATTTATCAAACCATTATATTTATAATATTGGTGAAATAGTTAATCCTCAATTTTAATTTATTTAATAAGTAAATTAAAAGTGAATGATTTGATTAATAAATAATCTGATTAAATTATTTTATTTTAATAATCTGAAATTCTCAACTTTTTCATCTTCTAAAACACCATTAACAGCATCATTTATTTTATTTTTAATATCATCTGCTTTACTTTGAACTCCATTTATTAAATCTTTAATTTCTTGGTCTTCGGTTTGAGGTTCAAGTGGAGGATCAGGAACTGGTCCAGGTGTTATTTGTTTCTTTCTCCTAAGTTTATTATTTGTTTTCTTTAAAATTATATAAACCTTTCTGACAACAAAAATAATTCCAATAATAACACAAATTAATAAAAAGAAATATAAAAACATTGAAAATGTAGAATTTGTATCATATCCGTATCTTATACCAACAGGAATTAAAAAATCAGTATCTGAAAAAGTTTGTGAACTAGACGATAAAAAAGACATTATTAAACAATAATTTTATATATTAAGATTAAAATTTTATTCGATGTTATTAAAAATAAATTTATTTGATTTAAATAATTTTTTTATTTAATAAATAAAAAAAATTAAACTTAATTTAATTTGTATTTTCTTTTAAACTCTTCTTTTGTCATTATTTTAATATTTAATTCTTCCGCTTTTTTTGTTTTTTGATTTATTGTTGTTTTATTTGGTATAATCAATAAATTTAATGATTTTGAAATTGTTGATGGAATAGATCCACCATTTGAAATAATAAAATCTTGAATTTCTTTATCTCTAAATCCAGATAATAATATTTTTTTATCTTTAAATATTTGTTTATCAGATTTTTTAACTTTATTTCTCTTATTAACCTTTATTTTAACTTTATCCTGTTTTGTTTTCAATTCTAAAAACCATTTTATAAAATCTTTATATCCATTAACAAATATTAAAGCTGTTATATTATTAAATGTCTTAATATTTGTTATAGTTTCCACTAATTCATTTTCATCCCATTTTTTAGAAAATAAATTTGGTATATTATCAATAATTAAATTAATTCTTTTTATTCCCATTCCTTTATCAAAACAATTCGAAGCTAATAATAAATGATTAATATCACAAGTTTTTAAAGCATTTAATAGATTGTTATAAATTTTAATTCCTTGATTTTCACCTATTAAATCTTTCATTTTATTTAAATCGATGTTTATTATGTCTAATAAACATGTAATTCCTAATTCATCAACTAATCGCGTTATATATCCTTCACTAAAATATTTAACTTTTAAAACTGTCATTGTATTAGTTAATTTTTTAATTATTTGGGTTCTTATTGTTTCTTCATTCTCTTTTTTAATATAAATATCAATGTTCGTTTCATTCCATTTATAATTTAAATCTTTTGGTAAATTTGGCGTTTTACTCGGTTTAATAACTTCAACAATATAAGGAATAACTCCGCCAGATTTAGCAATTTTAATTATTGTTCCCTTATTTATTTTATTATCAACTATATAACGTGCATTATGAGCAGTGCAATAAGTTATTGTTGATCCTTCAATTTCAACAGGAATAATTTTAATTTTCGGTTTAATATATCCAAATTTTGACACATTCCAAATTACATCTACAACTTCAGATACTTTTATTAATCCCTCATATAAATTTTTAAAAGCAATTGCATAATCTGGATTCTTATCTTTTGGATTATCATATGCTTTTTCGTTTGAAGTTATAACTATTCCATCAATTTCATATTTTGATTTCTCTTTTCTTTCTTTAAAATATTGAATCATAAAATTTTGATCTATTGAATCAACATGAATCCAAGGAACAATATTAATCATTTTCATTTCTTTTAATTTCTCTAATTGTTCACTTTGTTTAAACCTTGGATAAACAATATTATAAGCCACAAAATCAATAAGTTTTAAAACTGATTTATTTAATTTTTTATTATGTATTATTCCACTGACTGCATTCCTACCATTTTTAAAATCATTCTCTATTTTCTTAAAATTTTCTTTAGATATAATTAATTCACCTCTTAAACAATAGCCATTAAATATATTTTTTGTGTTTACGTTTATATATTTTAATAATTCTGTTATATCTAATCCTTGATGTCCTCCAACGCTTTTAGTATAACCTCTAATAATCCCATTTTTATTATAAATTAAACAACTTATTCCGTCTTCTTTATCAGATAAAATATAATTTTTATTAAATTTCTTAATCCAATTATTAAAGGTTTTAATATTCGTTCCTTTTATTTTATCTAATGACATCATGGGATAAGGAAGCTCAACAGTATCAAATAATCCGCTTTTTTTATCATTATAATCATTTAGATTAAAAATAATAGAGTCTGGTTTCTTTTGTTTTAAATATTCTATTAAATCATCATAAACTTCATCACTTATTAATCCTTCATTATTATAATATTCTTCTGCTAATTTGATTAAATATTTCTCTAATAAATCGGTAGAAATATCATTAATATATTCATAAGGTTTTTTAATAAATTCTTCAAATTTAACCATTATTAATAAATTATAAAAAACAATATAATGAATATTAAAATTACAATAAATTATTCAATTTTTATTCGTAGAATAAAAAATTAATTGAAATAAATTTATTTATTTCAATCAATTTTTATTTAATGGGCAAAGCCATTATAAACCAATTTTTATTTAATGAATCGAAATAAAGCCAAAATAATTTTAAATTCATCTAAATTATTTTTTAAGACTTTAATAAAGTTTTAAAAATTAATCGATTAAAATAAAATTAAAATTTAATATTCAATATTATAAATGTTATACAAAGATTTAATATTTATTGGCTTATTTATTATTATTCTTTCTATTTTAATTTTTACTATTTATTACATTAAAAAACAATTTGATTATTATGACAATAAAATATTAGAAATCAATAATAATATTTTTAAAATTGTTAGTTTGCCAAATCAACAAATAGAAACAACAGATGATATTCCATTAATAAACAATGATAATTTAAAAATAGAAGAAAATAAAATTGATAGTGTAAATATTGATTCTTTAAAACAAGAAGATAAAATAATAAATATTTCTCAAAATCAAGATACAAAAGATTTAATAAACTCGAAAAATTTATTAAATCAAACTGTTATTTTAGAATCAAAAGAAATAAATAAAGTTGAAAAACAAACAGAAATAAATAATAAAAATGAAATAGAAAATACTAATAAATCATCCTTTTCCTGTTCACGGAGCGAAGCAATAGGGGGAGGCAATGCTGCTGTTGTCTCTTCTAAAGAGAGTGAAAATAATAAATCATCTTCTTTAGATGAGAAAGAAGTTAATAATGAAAATCAAAACATAGAAAATGATATAATAGAAAATCAAAATATTCTTATGTCATTTTTAAATAATGTGTTTTCTAATATTGAAAATCAAATTGACATAAGAGAAACACCAAAAACAGAAGACACGGAAAATAATAAGGTTTTTATTATCGATGAAAATATAGATTCAAATAGTCAAACATCAACCACAACAATATCAGAAAATTTAAATATTTCTTATTCTTCAATATCAGAAAATAAAGAAATAACGGATGAAAATTTAAAATTAAACAATGAAGATAAGGATGAAAATATTAACTCTCAATCTAAAGAGAGTGAGAAAAATAATAATTTATCTTTCCCCATATCTAAAGATAATGAGAAAGATAGTGAAAGTGATGAAATGATTAAATTATTAAATAATGAGCACAAAGAATTAAAAAATAAATATAAAAATATCTTAAGTCAAGATTTAAAAAATATTAAACTCCAAGAACTTAAAAATATTGCTAAATTTTTAAATATTCCTTTAACTAAACAAATAAATAAATATAGAAAAGAAGAATTATATAATATGTGTTTGAATCAAATAAAAGATCAATAATTAGAATAATTATTTATTTTATTTACTAATTAAAATAAATTTTATATATTGCAATGTCAGATAATTTTTATTATAATTGCCCTGCTAAAATGTATGCCAGAGGTTTTACAGATTATAGATTAAACTCAGACACTAACCAACTTATTATGAAAAATAATGGAATTCAAACACCAGAAGAATATAGACAATTTTTACAAACTAAAGGCATTGATGCAGTGCCAAAATATAATTATAAATGTTGGAATACTGAAACAGTTCATGATTATCCAACTAGACAAAACCCATTAACTTTTTACGAAGAAACAGAAAGAACGAATCAAAATGAACAAATCCAATTTAACAAGTTTTATAAATAAAAATTGATATTTTTATTCATCAGGTTAAATTTTTATTTAATAAATAAAAATTAATATTTAAAATTTATCATCTTTTAAAATGCCTAATATTATTATTGGAATTGCAGGAAAGAAACAGAGTGGAAAAACAACAGCAGCAAATATAATAAAATCAATATATGGGGATAGAGTTATATTATTAAATTTTGGCGATGCTGTTAAAAAATCATTAAAAGCTATATTTAATTTTTCAGATGATGAACTATATGGAGATAAAAAAGAAGTTATAAATGAATATTGGGGAATAACTCCAAGGGATATTATGCAATATTATGCAACTGAATTAATGAGAGTTCAAATAAGCCAAAAATATAAATCGATTGGAAATAATATTTGGGTTAAGAGTTTAGAATATCAAATAAACCAAATATTTAATGATTATGATGATAAAATTATAATAATTGGAGATTTAAGATTTAAAAATGAATATGAAATGATTAAAAAATATAATGGTATAGCTATTAAAATAAATAAAGAAAGTGAAGATAATGATTATTCAGATCATATAAGCGAACACGATTTAGATGATGTTAAATTTGACTGTGAGATAGATAATAATGGAACCATTGAAGAATTTGAAAATGAGATAAAGCAAATAATGAAAACAATAATTTTTATATAATAGTAAATAATATTTATTGATTATTTATCCCCATTATAAAATAAAAATTGATTGAAATAAATAAATTTATTTCAATTAATTTTTTTAATTCTTCGAATTAAAAAAATTGAAAAAGCAAATTATTTAATTTATTTTATTTTTTTATATTAAACAGTTTATTTTAAATCAAATTTTTTAACTTTAAAGAACTTTTAGAACTTTTAAAATTATGGAAAGCCTTAAATCTAACGGATTTATTAAAATGATGTTTGAATCATTTTCTTATTATATCAGTTATTTTGAAGGTTATATATTAGATAACATAATAATAACTACCGATTAAATAATATTTAATTTATTAAATATTTAAATTAAAATAAATTATACAACAAAAATATTTTGTTTTTCAGTTTTAATTTTTATTTTATTTTTTATTATTTTTCTTTGGTATTTATCGAATTTTTATATCAATGGATTTTTTTATTCATTGGTTTTAAAAATAAGTATATAACAAATATTTTTTTATTTTTAAAAAACAAAAATAAAATTTTTTGTATTAATTTTTTTAAATAAAAAATTAACTTTCATTAAATTAAATTTAGTCTTTCATAAATTTTAATAAAACATTTAATAACTTGAAGAATAGAATCAGAATATTTATAAATTTTATATATTGTTTTTGTTATTTCTTCAATAAATATTATTTTTTTATCATCTTCTAAATTATTATTATTTAAAATACAACTTAAGGAGGAATTTAAAATATCTTCGCTATAATATCCTAAATCATAATAATTTTTTAATGCTTTAATAACAATATTAATTTTTTTATCTAATGATAATTTAATTAGTTTGTCATAAGAATAAACATCATTATTTTTATCTCTTTTAAAATCATATATTTTTTTAATTTCAATGTTTATATCTAAATCATCATCTTTATATTTTATTATTGTTTCTAATAATTTCATAATAACATAAATCGAATTATTTGTATAAATTTTTAAATCCTCTATTACATCATCATTAATATCTTTAAATTTCGATTTAATTATGTTATTAAAAAATGCTGAATCAATAGATTTAAGATATATATTTAAGCTTCTAGTTTGTATTAATTCGCTGATATTTGATAAATTTTTAGATACAATAATAAAAATGATGTTTTCACTATATTTTTTTATTTGATCTCTATTTGTTAGATTATAACAACATATTAAACGAGTTAAATAATCAGATGTAAATTTATCATTAAAATAATAATCATCAATTATTATAATTTTTTTATATTTTTTATTATCTTGAACAATAAATTTTAATTTCATATAATTATTAATTTCTTCAGACATCTTTTTAAGACCTAAAACAGATAATGAACCATAATAATATAATTCATTCTTATTATTTATTTGTACATTTCTATAATACAAATCAGCGATATATTTAGCTAATAATGATTTGCCGTTTGTTTCTTCAGAATGTATAATTAAATTTTCTAAGCAATCATTATTTATCATATACATAATAAAATTCTGTAATTCACGATTAAGATAAAGACCCATTATTATTTTAATTTATTTTTTGATTATTAATAAAAATGAAATTATAATTTTTTTATCAATTTTTATTTTATTTAATAAATAAAATAAATAAAATTTTAAACTATTTCTTTTATTATTTCATCAAATTCTTCAATTGTTAAATTTTCTAAAATTATATAATTTCTATTTGTTTTAATCATTCCTGATTCTTTATACTCTTTAATTAAATTTTTATAATTAATAACAGAGTTATAAGTTTGGTATTTCTTGAAGAATTTATAATTTAATCCTTTAAATTTACTTATGACTCTGGATTCTGATTCTTGTTTAATTCTAGATATATATAAATTCTTATTATTTTCTTTAGATACTAAAATCAAAATAATCTCCGGCACTTCTTTTAATTCTTTTTTAATTTCTTTGGATTCTGTTTCTGCTTTTTCTTTTTCTTTTTTAGTTTTTAATAATTCATTCATCGTTACAGAAATATTATTTAAAAGTTGATTATTTTGTTCTGTACATTTTAAAATTTGTTCTTTATTTTCTTTTGTTTCTTGAATTAATAAATCAATCTTTTTATTTTGTTCAGCAATTATATTATTTTGTTTATCTATCTTATCATTTAATGTTTCATTATCTTTTAATGCTAATTCTAAATGAGATTTTAATAATTGAATATCTCTCTTTAATTTTTGGATTTCAATATCATCCTCTGACTTTGTTTCTCTTAATTTTTCAAGTTCTTCAGTTTTAGCTTTTATTTGTTCTTTTAAATCTTTAACTATCTGATCCTTTTCTTTAATTATTGAAGTCTTTTCATGACTTCTCTTTTTAGTTTCTTTAAGTTCTTTATTAAGTTGTTCAATTTTTTCATCTTTTGCTTTAAGTTGAATATTATAATCTTCTTCTAACTTTTTAATTTCTTTGGTTTTTGATTTTATTTCTTCATCTTTTTCTTTAAGTTTATCATTCTTTACTTTAGAATATGCTGAATCATAATCTTTAATTCCATTTATATAATTGATAATATAAGAAATTTTAAAAGCATATTCTTTAGATGCCCAATTGCATAATTGAGGAATAAGATCAAGATGAAGATATGTGCCTTTAATTTCTCTGTTTTTATATTCAGCATTTACTATTTTATAAATTAATATATTTTCATATTCTGAAGCTGCCGCTGGGATTCTAGCGGCTACTTTTTCATCATTTTCTTCATTATTATCTAAAGTAGCCGCTGGGATTCTAGCGGCTACTTTTTCGCTCATATCTTTCATAAAATCTTGAGTTTGTTTTAAAGCTAACCAATTTCTAAATATTTTTTCTTTTCCTGTCACTTTGCTGATATGTTGACATAATTTAGTAGCATTTATAAATTTTGTTTCTTTATCATAAATAACTTCGGCATCAAAATATTTGATGACTGCATACTTTTTGTTAATTTCTCTGATAACTTCGATATTATTAACTTCGTTATTATTGTTATTTTGAGCCATTTTTATTAAACCTTAAAATTAATCAACCAGTAAAATAATAATTGGATATAATAAAAATATATATTCTTAATGTTATTTTTTCAATTTTTATTTTTTTAAATAAATTATCATTGTTTATATTATATCTTCACTTTGCTTTAATATTGGTAAAACAAAGGAGAAAATTAACAACTTAAAAATTAAAAGAAAATTTATTATTTTATTAAAATAATAAAATTTTTATTTCCCTAAATAATAACCTCCTAAAATTTTATCATAATTAAAAAATATATCTGTTTTTCTTCCTTTTTCACAATTCAAACAATAATTATTATTTATCAATAGCTTTAAATGGTTATGATCTGTTGTTTCACCTTTTGATTTTGAAGGATCAAATGGTAAATTTTGATTATCAATTTCTTTTATTATTATATCAAATGCATAAAAATCAGAATCTAAAATATTATTAGATCTCATAATAATATTTGGATGTCTATAATATCGAGTTTGCAAATCGTGAAATTGTTGATTATTTATTTTATTATTTTCTTCATCATTTGAATAATCAATTGCATTTCCAAAATCTCCAATTGAATAAATTAAATCATTAATATCAAAATTTATTTGTTTTTTATTTTCATAATTCAAATCATTTATTTTATTTTTATATTCAATTATTTTATCTATTAAAAATTCATCTATTTCATTATTTTCATCATAATCCGAATGTATATCGGAATCTGTATTTATTGAAATATCAGAATCAGAAATTGAATCGTTATCTAAATCGTTATTTATTTCATTTATATAATCATTTAAAAACTCTTTTTTGTATTTTAAAATGATATTTTGAATTGTTTTATTTTTTTGTTTCTGTTTGCATTTAATATTTTGTAATTCTTTTATAAATTCTTTAATGAGAATATCAAAATTATAAACATTTGATTTAATAAAAATATTTTCTGGTTTTATATCTGTATGTAAAATTTTATTTTGTTTTAAAAAATTCAAAATTGGCAAAATTTGATTTTTTAAATTTTTAATAATTGTTGATTTATCGGCTTCAGATAATTTATAATCATAAATTAAATCTTTAAGAGTTAAATTTTGATATTCTTCAATAATAATTATTTGATCTTTAAAATAAATGGTTTCGTTAAATAATAATAAATTGTTAAATAAAGTATTTTTTTCTTTATCTAATAACTTTTTAAGCTTTTTGAGTATTTTAATTTCATTTTCTCCGGTTTCTTTATCTTCTTCATTTATTAATTTACCAACACAAACATTATTTTTATTTATATCAAATAATAGCCACACACAACTAAAAGCGCCAGAATCTAAAGGTTTAATAAAAATATAACGTTTATTTAAAATATATCCGAATTCAAACATTAAACATTAAAATATAAAAATAAGATTAAAATAAACAAATGATATTTTTATTTAATTAAAATAACAAATTTTAATTAAACTTATTTTTATTTTAATTCAATTATTAAAATTTCCTAAAATTCGATTTATCGAAATTTAGGGTTGGATTTATATTTATTATGAGCGATAGCGAATAATAAATATAAATGCTCCTATGGTTTTTTAGTTTTATTTTGTTCAATTTTTAGTTTCAATCGTAGACTTTCCGGTGTTTACATTGAGATTTCAAATTAAGGCTAATAACCAAATCCTTAATCTTACGTCTCGCGTGGGTATCACAGTAAACTGGCCGAAGGCGATAACCAAAAACAAAGTACTTTAGGGAACAGTACACGACCCCGTCATTTACTGTTGGAAGCGCCGGGCAGCTAACCAAAGAAACAACGAAAGAGTGGAGTGAGGGATTTACTGCCGGTCATCTTTTGCCGTATCCTCCCAACTCGGTCCATGAAGCTCAGCTTGGGACTGATCTTCATTTTCAGCATCATCTTCAGCGGGTGAAGGCGAGCGTTGAGGGACCGAGCCGGTAGGCGTTGGCTTTGGAGTTTCAGCAGCGGGAGCGGAGGGTTGCTCTGTTTCTTCTGTACGGGCATAAGCCGTCGGCACTTCAGTAGCGGCAGGAGGGTCAGGGAACGCAATGCGTCCACGAGACTTGTCTTTACCACCCTTTGGGTACTTCTGACTCTGTGTGCATACTTTGTGATCCTTTCGATCGGCGGATGAGCTTACGCCCACCGGCCTCTCTGCCTTCTCTGCCCTTGGGGGGCGATTTTCCGGTGCCGGGTAGGCTGGGAAAACTGGAGGCGCAAGGTTCACTATTTCGGCGACGTTGAGGTATTTGTAATCACCTCTCGGATTCGCCGGAACGAAGGAACAGCAAGCCGGAGGGGCCATCGCACCTCTCACTAAGTACTTACCAACCGGGATGGGGGTCGTGTGGATAGTACAGAGCGAGGGAGGCGGGAGGATGGACCCAATGTGAATGGGGAACCAGTGGCTACCGTCGAAGACGCACCAGGCCATAGAGTTGGCTGGTATTTCCCGAAGGTTGTCAATGATGCCAGTCACAGGCTTCTCGACACCTTTCACAAGCGTGAAAGGCACCGATACAATCGTCCGTGTGCTTGGGTAGTCGGGAAGAGGGACCCAGAACCCACCAAGGAAAACACACAACCGAACTTCGGCATCTCTGACGAAGACGGGGGTGCTCTCAAAGGCGGGGCCGCGGTGCTCTTTCCTGTTGTAGGGACGACGAGGTGGTTGCCCACCGTTGCCGCCCTTGTTGTAGTGAGTGTTGCGAGTGTTGTATGTGCTTGTTGCGCTGCTCATTTTCTTATTCTCTTGTTCTTGATCTTGTTCTTGTTCTTGTAGTAGTTGCTTGTTCAGATTGCTTAAAAATAAAGGGATATAGACCTAATAAAATCTGATTATATGTATTATTAAAACAAAATTTAAATATTTTACAATTTCATTTTTTTATTTTAATCATTTAAATATTTATTTAAATAATCAAACAATATAAAATTCAATGATTTTTATAATTCAATTGAATTATATAATTAAATTATAAAAAATGGACACTGTTTGCTTAGGAACAGCTAAAAACTCCTATTATTATATTATGAAAGATTATGAATTAGATAAAACAGGTTTAATTTTCTTTAGTTCTGAAAATGTTGATAAAATTCAAAGATTAATAAAACAAATAATATTAAAATTGGCTAATGTTGAATTAACAGAAGATCAAGATGTAGAATCTTTATTAATCGTTATGAGAGATGTTTATTTACATGAAGGAAGATTTTTAAGTTATAAAATAAAGGAGCAAATAGAAAACTTAAATTTAAAATTATTAAATCGCTTAATTCCAGATATATTAACTGGAGTCAAACAGCAATTAGGATATTTAAAATATATTGAGACTCCACTTGATCCTATAGATAGACCAATAAATGATAGTTTAAAAGGAAGTAAAACAGGATCATTATTTAATAAATTTACTTTTTAAACAAATAAAATAAGATTTAAATTTTATTTGATTTATTAAATCAAATAATTTAATTTAATTTTTAAAAATAAAAAAAAAATAAATAAATTTAAATATTAAAAATTAAAGATTAAAATTTAATAATCTTAATTTTCATCATCTTCTAATTCTTCATAATCATAATCATCTTCTAATTCATCGATATCTTCAAATTCTTCATCTTCTCCATCGTCATTATTTTCTTCTATTTCTTTATCAACATCTTCATTTTCATCAATATATATATTATCTTTAACGTCTAAACTCGTTTTAATTGATCCACTTATTAACTCTTGGAATAATAATTTACTTGCATATGGTAATTCAACACTTGAGATATTTGTCATATTTCCACAATGCCTACATTTATAAACATCATAATTTCCAGATCTAATTGTTGAATTACTATCTTTTACTCTTTCAGCTATAAATCCACAATTATCACATATTTTCATTTCATATTTATCACTTGTATCTACGAACTTTTCTTTTAAAAATTTATTGGCTCCATTGGTTACGATTTGATCGTGTTCCATGGTTGAAATTCTAGCACCTCCATTATTACGTCTTCCGGCATATGGTTGCCTTGTTAGTGTTGTTTTAAGACCTGAAGGATGAGCATAAATTTTTTCACAAACGATATGCTTAAGTCTTAAATAATAAAGAGGACCAATATATATTAAAGATTGAATTTTTTCGCCTGTCATTCCATTATACATTTCTTCTCTTCCATATTCATCATATCCTAATCTTTTAATTTCATCAAATAATTCCTTATTATTCATTTTCATAAATGGAGTACCATCTACTTTTTTCCCAGATAAAGCTCCGTATTTTGAATATATAGTTTCTAACATAAAACTCATTGTCTTTCTTCCATAAATAGAATTGGGATTAACTATTAGATCCGGAACTATACCGTTTTTAGTTATTGGCATGTCTTCGGCATTTAATATTAATCCAACTGTTCCCTTCTGTGCTGATTTAGTAGAGAATTTATCCCCAATATGCGGTTCATAATTTGTTCTTGTTTTAATTTTCATTGATTTATAACCATCTGGTTCTATAATATCAGTATCAACTTTATCAATATATGCGTCTTCATGTTCTTTATAAATTGTTGATTGATCGCGATAATCATAAGGTTGGCGAGGTGTTGGTTGAATTCTCGAAACCTTACCGATAATTGCAGTATTATATTTAATTTTAGTTTCTAAATCAACATATCCTTTATTATTTAATTTTGAGTAATCACTATTATTTAAAATCGTAACAGAAACTGGATCGGGTTTTTTAAATTCATCATTCATTCCCGTCTGTTGATTTTTTTCTAATTTAGAACTGTAAACGTTATAATTTGTAATTTTTAATAATCCTCTTTTAATAGCGTCGTAATTCATAATAATAGCATCTTCTTGATTAAATCCTGTATAACTCATAACTGCCATAATTACATTTTCACCGGGTGGTAATCTATTATAATTTGTGTATTTGCTCGCTCGAGTTTGAACAATTGCCTCTTGAGGATGGTGTAAAATAAACGCTTTATCATATCTATATCTATAATTAGATGAATAAATACCTATTGATTGTTTAGATTGATTATAATGAAGGTTTGACCTTGTACCATCAGCATGATTGCAAAATTGAGAAGTGCTCATAATTGTACCTAACAATAGACTTGGGTGAATTTCAGCATAATCATAATCTTTAAATATTTGGTTATTATAACGATTTGCTATCTCATATTCATCTTTTTTAATATCTTTAATTATATTATTAATTTTCTCTGCTTCCTTTTCAACGTCTTTGGTAGTTGGTGCTATCATAGTCGCAACTTGTTCCTCGGGATCGATAAATTCAATAATATTTTCGTTGATATACATAAATTCATCAAAAGTCGTCATTTTTCCACTCTTTAATTTTTCTCTATCTTCATTTATCATTTTTTTAGTTAAATTAAGTTTATGATTATCTACTTTAAGAACTGGACGAATTAAACGACCTGGTCCACACCATATATTTATTTCATCTTCTATATCATCATATGAAATACTAACCGTTTTTTCAATAGTTCCATTATATTTGTCAGTTTTAAGTAGATTATAAACCTTCTCTGTATCTTCGATAATTCCATATAATTCGCCTTCAATCATTATTTTGGTAAATTCATTTAATTTTCTATAATAAGAAGCCGAATTAATTTGATTAATTGGAATAATATATTTTTTAACTATTTTTTTAATTATATCGATTTGTTCCCTGTGATTAATTGAAATACTACCGATTAATGAAAGCTGTTTAACTAAACCGACCTTTTCAGATTCTGGGGTTTCATTAGGACATAAAAATCCAATATGTGAATAATGAAGTTTTTTTGGTCCTGATGTAGCACCAGAAACAGCTTTATTTAAAGGTGCAACTATACGTCTTAAAAGACTTAGGAGAAACGGATAAGTTAAACGTTCAAGAGCATTGGTCACACCAGTTTTTTTATTAAATGTTCCATTGGTTACGGCAGAATGAATATTTTTAGTAATATAAGAATCATTAATTAAATTAATAATTTTTGTTGGTTCAGCTGGATTTTTAACTTTCTTTTTATATATTGATTTTAGACTTTCTAATACTTGTTTAATACTAGCTTTAAATATTTCAAACATCAGATCACCAACTAATAAAATTCGTTTTTGAGTGAATGAATCGCGGGCACTTGTTGGAATTTGATTTGCAACAGTTCGAAGTAATTTATTAGTCATATAAGCAGTAAAATTAATCTTTCCCAATTTTCCAGTTGTTATATGAGGAAGATAAAGAGAAAGAATATAATCAATATATTTAATTTTTTGTATTTTTTGAATTTCTGGGTCAGAACTATATTTAATTTCTGGTTGTTTTCTTAGTTTTGAAATCAAATAATCATATGCTTTTTCTTTTGTGTCAATTCTAATTTCTTCTCCATCTTCTGAGAGTCTAATAGCATTTATTAAAATTTGTTTAATATCATTATTGTCTGGATCATAACAAATAGAGTCTATTATATCCTTATCTGTTTCTATTCCCATAACTCGGAATAAGATAACAAGAGGAAACTCGAAAAATGGAGGAATTTCAATATTAATTTGTCCTTTTTTATTTTGTTTTTTATTCTTTTTATAATAACTAATACGAACAGATTGAGAGTTTAAACTAACATCTGCAGATTCTGAAATAATTTGAGCATAAAAACTTTCTGCATCTTCTAAGCAACGAATTTTATTATTTGCTTGTGTTTCTTGTGGAACTATAACCTTTTCCATACCTTTAAGAATAAAACAACATCCTGGATCATATTCACATTCTTTTTTAAGTTCTTCATCTGTTGGATGAGCGATTAGATTACAAAACTTAGATTTGACCATAACCGGAATTGTAGCAATAACAATATTATCCTCATCGATTTTTTTAGTTTCTATAAGTTCCTCAGTTAGTGTATTATAAACTTCTTGAATCTGTTGAATATTAACATTTATTTTAAGTGTGTAATTCATCATTTGAAGCCTAGCCTGAGAAGGATAAAGAATAACATTATTAAATTCATCACATGGAAGTTGAACAGTGCAATCACTAAATTTTAATTTATTAACATATTTAAATTTATCTGTGATTTGAGTGTTAAAAATATTATCAGAATTATATAAGAATTCTGGAATATAACGCTCTATAAATTGTTCATAAGAATCATAATTATGTCTATACATATTATTTTTATTTGCAAAATATTTATCTGCAAGATAAAAAAGATCATTAATATCTATCGACTGATTATCGGAGTTAGACATATTATTATAATAAAAAGACTAAAAAATTAATATTTATAATAAGTTAATAAGATGAATATAAATTATTTTTATCAATTTTTATTATTGTTTTATTTGATTTAATAAGTCAAATAAAACATAAAATAAATAAAAAAATTAATCATCTAAAATATTACATTCAATATATGAATAAAACGAAAGCATTAAATCAAATATTTTTTGATATCTTTTTTCTTTATTGTCATATTCTTCATCTATATCAATATCCATATATTCCTCATATTCTAAAAATTGTAAATATTTTTTAATATAATAATTTTCACTGTTAATATTGTCTTCAAATTTATAATCATTTGGAATAAAATAAAAAATATTATCCAATAATTCATATTGTTTTAATTCATCTTCTGATTGAATACCTAATTTTTTAATATAACTTGAAATATAATATTTAAAAACGTAATAAGTATATTTATAAAATTCGATATATATTTTATTTGAAAAATCAATATTTTTATAATTCTCTGTTGTATTATTTATGTATATCGACATAAAAAATAAATAAGTGCCAATAACAAAACATTTTATATCTTCTTCATTACTTTTATTTAAATTCATTAATTTATTTTTTTGATCTATTAATATTTTTGCTTTATCTTCGGATAATGAAAAAGATTTAAATATATATCTATTTAAATAATCAAATTGAGGATGTATATAATAAGAAAATAAAGATTTTTCTATGACATTATAAAAGTGCTCATATTCGAATTCATCGAATTTACAAAACATATTTTCCCAATTAATATCTTCCATTAATTTTATAATTAAATATTACTATTTTTAACAAATGATAATTTAATATTGATTAATGATCTTTGAATTCTTAAATTCAATTTTTAATATTATTTTATTTGAGTTAATAAATCAAATAAAACATTAGAATATAATATAATAATGAAATTATATGAATATATAGAAACTTATTTTAAAAATAAGGAGAATACAAATTTAAAAATAATATATCAATATTTTGATTCTTTAATTATTTTCTTAAATAAAATAAAAAATAATAACTCTAACATATTTAATTATGATAAAGAATTAAAAACACCAGATTTTATAAATACTGTTCATTTAGAATACAATAATTTTTATATCGATTTTATAAAATTTTTAAATTTTACTGGTAAATTCGATGATTTAAATAATAATTTAATGTTGAATTTAAATAATTATTTAATAAATAATTTAAATTTTAAAGAAAAAGAAGAAATATATAATCGATTTATTTATAATTCGAATGTTGAAACATTAAATAAAAATTTAAATTCAACTATAGCAATCGGTGATATTCATGGTGATTTTTTAACAATTTTAAATATTTTATCTGATTTCGATGATTTAACAGACATTAAAAATATAATATTGCTTGGCGATATTTTCGATTGTTTCAATAATGGAGTTAATATTTGTTATCAAGATTTAAAAGAAGTAAATTATGATAAAACATATGAAATAATAAGTTTTGCATCTTTCTGTCAAATTATATTAATGTTTGGTTTGTTTTATTTAATGTTTTACAAAAACATTAAAATTTATTGGGCTCTTGGAAATCATGATATTAATTATGGATTTTTATATTTTCATAGCTTAATATTTTATCTTTATGGTTTGGATCATTTTTATAATCATATAAATAAAGAAAATGGAAAAATAATCAAAGATGAAAACATAAATTTAATCATTTCAACAAATATAAAATATAATGATTATTATTTTGTTCATGAACCAGATAAAAAGATATTAAAAAATGAATATGTTTATTCAACTATTTATAAATGTATAATATTTTTATTTAAATTTCAAAATATTCAATGCCAAAAACAATTTATTAAACTTTATGATATCTACAATCAAAATAAAGATAAAAAGGATACAATAAAACATAAAAAATTAAATTCTTATTTAAATCCAATAATGCCAGAAATTAATAAAATTAATGATTTTCATTATAATTTTGAAATAAATTATGACGAAACAAAGAAAAATATTTTATTTTTGATGAATTATTTTACTATGTTAAAACAAGCAACAAAAGACCAAAAAACAACGGATAAGATTTATTATTTTCATATATTAGCATATACCGATAATAAAATTGATGAAATTGAATATTTAGATATTAAAATAATACATAAATTTGAATTTTCATTAAATAATTTTAATTTTCTTTTTATTTTATCAGAAAATGATAAAATATTTAAAGATATAAAAGAAGATAATGAATTAAAATATATAAATATATCATCTTCTTTAAATAATGTAATTGTTCCATTTGATAATTTAGAAACTCAATTTAATAAATTAATGAAAATAATGAATGATGACAATTATAAAAATAAAATATTTAATGATAAAAAATAAAATTTGATTTTAAGAATTTAGATGATTTTATAAATAATTTTTGTTTGAATTGCAAAGGTGAATATTTTAAAGGTAGTTTTACATCAAAAACTTTTAATGTTAAAATAATCAATAAAACAAAAATAATAAATTTTATTTATAGAAAAATCAACCAATATTCAATTGAAAAAACAAAAACAAATAAAGAAGATAAGAAATTAAATAAACTTGAATATTCATTATTAACCAATTTATTTATTGAAGAAAAAAATAAAAAAGAATATGAAATATTAAAACCTTATTTATGTTTTATTTATAAAAATAATGAAATTTATGAAAATAAAAAAGAAGAAATTTATAATGTTAAAAATCAAGAAATTAAATTTAAAAAATTAGATCCTTTAATATATGGACATTTGAACAATATTATACATATTCAAAAATCAATAAATTTATCACAATATTTATTATTTCCAGATGAAATTAAAAATTATGATTATAAAACTTTTAATGATATTATAATTAAACCATCGTTAAATTTTGAAATTTCAAATCTTAAAAATAAATGTTTAGATAATACAACAAGTTATTTTAAAATTAATGAAAGCAAAAAATCATATATTAATATGATGAAGAAAAATTTATTAAGTTGTGAATATAGAAATAAAGAAGATATTATAAAACTTAAAGAAAGAATTAAAGAAATTCGTAAAAGCAAGACAATGACAAATAAAGATTATAATACAATTTTTAATATTTTCGATTTTTATGACATATATTATTTTTTTAATACAAAGCTTAAGAAACAATATATTAATCATAATAATAACATGTTAAAATATTGGGTGTCAACAATAATAAAAATTGAATTTATTAACTCAAAAGATATTATTTTTTATTAAAAAATAATAAATATTATATTTGAATTTTAATAATGAAGGAAATAATAAATCCTTTTAATGAAACCGAATATTCACAATACTATAATTTTATTGATATGTCATTATTTTCTTATTCCAATAATTATTATTATTATTTTGGAGATTATTTAATTGATTATTTTTCATTAGATAAAAAAAATATTGAAAAAACAATAAAAGAAAAAGAAAATAAAATAAAAATGAGTCAATCAAATAAAATTGGTTTAAAACATTTCATTATTACAACATATTTATTTTTTTTGTCAAATGATTCATCATGTCAATATAAATATGATTTTTCGGAAGATTTGTATGCTGAATTTTATAAATACACTTATTACGTTTTTAAATATTATATTTCAAGTTATATTAAAAAATTAGGAATCAAATCAAAAGATGAATTAAAACAATATGAATTATTAGATAATATTTTTTATTTTATTCCAAATGATTATAAATTTGAAGACAATATTAATATAAATAATCCGTATATAAAAAAATATATCGAATATTTAAAAGATTTTGATTTTATGGATATTGATATAGATGATGAATATGATTCAGAAGAAAAAAGATATAATAAATTAATAGATGTAATTTTAACAACAACGGGTATTTTTTATGATTATTTGGTTAATGAATAATGATTTTTTATTATTTTTAACAAATAAAAATCGATTAATATAAATAAATTTATTTCAATTAATTTTTATTTAATTCTTCAAAATAAAAAAATTGATTTAATCGATAAATCAATTAAATTAATTTTTATTTAATTTGCTTCGCTTATTAAATAAAAATTGAATTTAATAATTCAATAATCATTAAT
>OIZA01000173.1_pt1 | contig 38632 bp, 42 predicted proteins | sample 1588381 | NCBI WGS metagenome assembly OIZA01 (sample SAMN03283277) | human gut metagenome | biome: human-associated habitat; material: feces | host: Homo sapiens | place: Peru | collected 2012 | reverse complement strand
AATTTAAGGCACGCTTTGAATTTATGGATACTTCGCTGCGCTCAGTATGACAAGGTAAGCAAGTATGACAAGGACAAGTCGGTATGACAAGCAAACCTCGCTTTTGGCTTGTTTTTGTCATTTTGAGCGTAGCGAAAAATCCATAAATTCTTTATCCGTAAAGTGAAAATTTTTGTATATTTCTCGCATATATAAAAATGTATGACAAACGGCGTTTCGCAAAGCAAGAAAGTCTCAAAAAGTGAAAAAGTTTAAAAATCTAAAAGGTTTTAAAAAGTCTCCACAAGCAAGAAAATTTCAAAAATATAAAAATTTTTAAAAAGCGAAAAAACTTTCAAAAAATGAGAAAAAATTTCAAAAAGCAAAAACCCTTTGTTGAAAAAAATTTTGTATAATGGCAAGAAAGTTAGGGTATTTGATGACGAACGAATTTTATATGAATTTAGCCATTAACGAGGCGTGGAAATATCAGTTTCTCACCTATGAAAACCCAGCTGTTGGCTGTGTCATCGTGGATAAAAACGGGCGCATTTTAAGCATAGGCGCGCACAAGGGCGCAGGCGAGGCGCACGCTGAACTCAACGCTGTGGCGCAGGCTTTGCAAGAGTTAAAGCCGAATTTAAGCCTGCCCGATGAGCCGAATTTAGAGTATGATTTTATCTTAAAGCACCACGACAATGCCCTTAAAGGCGCAGTAGCCTTTGTGAGCCTTGAACCTTGCGCACATTTTGGCAAGACACCGCCTTGTGCGCACCTTTTGAGCGAGCTTGGCTTTAAAAAAGTCTTTGTAAGCGTAGCAGATACCAGCGACAAGGCGCGTGGTGGGGGTGAGTTTTTGCGGAAAAATGGTGTTGAGCTTGAATTTGGGCTTTGCGAAGTGGCGGGGCAAAATTTGATAAAACCCTTTTTGAAGTGGCAGAAAAATGAGCCTTACAAGCTTTTTAAACTTGCCTTAACGCTTAATGGCTCGGCATTTGGCAAGATAACAAAGCGCGAAAGCGACATTTACACGCACAAAATCCGCTCAAAGATTGATTTGCTCGTTATCGGCGGACAAAGCGTTCGCACAGACCGCCCAACGCTTGATGCAAGGCTTGTTGGAGGCAAAGCACCTGACATTTGCGTGCTTTCAAGGCGAAATTTAGATGAATTTGACAAGACAGCCCCGCTTTTTAGCGTGCCAAACCGCCGAATTTACAGCGAAATTCCAAAGCAGGCGAAATTCATAATGTTTGAGGGCGGGGAGAATTTTTTGCGCGAATTTAAGGACGAAATGGACGCTTTTTTGATTTTTAGCAACGCTCATTTTAGGGCAAGTCAAAATGTGCGCGTGGAGGCTGAATTTAAGCCGCGTTTTAGGGGCGTTTTAGGGGAGGATAGCTATGGCATTTATGAGCTTTGAGCCGTTTTTGTATGCAAGGTGTGATTTGCGTTTTTTGCAACTTGAAGAGTTTGACACAAAAAAGAGTGGTAAATACACGCTTTATGAGCTACATTCTAGCACAAATGGCGAAAAAGAGAGCTTTTTTTGCACTGCTGTGGGCGAAAAGTCCTTTGAAAAGGGCGATGAGCTTGTCATCACTACCTTGAAAAATAAGGTGATTTTGTTTAGGAATTTCACTAAAAATTCAAACAATTTCAAAGAAGCGAGCCTGCGCCACAGCGTTTTTGCGCTAATGCTCTTTTGTATGAGTGCGATTTTTGGGGGCTTTTGCGTGAAAAATGGCTTTTTAGGCGTGGATATAGCGTTTTTTATGCTCTTTTTGCTTGGCTTTGTCATCTCTCTCATCAATTTTGGCTTGCTTAAAAAGCAAATCCGCATTTTAAGCACTTTGAGCAAAGAGGAATTTAAGGACTATGTGAGTTCTCATCAGCCTTAAAATAGCTCATCAAGCCTTATGTCCCAGCTCAAAAGGCTGAATTTAAGCCCTATGCCGTAAATCACAGCGCCTAAAAGCCCAGCAAATAAGCCCGCAAGCATATCATCGCCCATCACACCAAGCCCGCCGCTTACATTTTTATCCACGCGACCGATGATAGAGGGCTTTGCAATGTCAAAAAAGCGAAAGAGAAAAAAGGCTAGCACGAGACTAAATAGCGAGTTGCTGACCCAAGCGATGATGGAGGCTGTCAAAAAAAGCCCCGCCACTTCATCGATGACTATGTGCGAGCTATCGTGTGTGTGGCTTTTGCGCTCATAATCATCGATGATTTTTATCGACACGAAAAAGACAAGAAAGGCGAGCAAAAAAAGCGTCTCAATGCTAATAAAACGCAAAATCAAAAAGGCAGGCACTAGCGCAGCTGCCGTACCGCAAGTGCCGGGCGCAAAGGGCGACAAGCCTGAGTAAAAAAAGGTAAGGTAGAGTTTTTGCATAATTTTCCTTTCAAATTCGCACGCTGAATTTCGGCTTTAAAAAGTGAAATTATAGCAAAAAATTTAAGAATTTTGTCTCAATGTGAAAGTGAAGTGGCTTGACTTAAAAGTCAAGCCGTTTGCGCTAGTAAGCACTTGGGCGGCACTTTACCTCAACCTTTGTGGCTGTGGTTGCCCCACTTTGCGCACCAGCGGGGTAGTAGGCATCGATTTCAGCGTAGCGACCGACTTTTATGTCCCAAAAATTGCCTCTATCGGTGAAAATCCAGCTGTCAGCCAGCCCAAACCAACCGCACTCATCGAGTTCTACCTTTGTGGTAGGCAAGATTTTCACGGCAACTTGCCCTGAATGGATAGTGTCGATGATGACTACTTTTTGGGCTTCATTGACCTGTGTAACGGGACCTTGAAGCCAACTATCTGCATACAAACTTGCTGCTGCAAGCACTGCGCTAAGCGCGAACGCTAATTTTTTCATAGCTTTCTCCTTAAATAAATTTTTCGAGTGTGATTATAGAATTTTTGTGTGAAGTCAGTGTGAATTTTTGGATTTTTTTGAATTTTTTTTAAATTTTCTAAATTCTTATATTTTTTGGGTTTTTTGAATTTTCTAAATTTTTGAATTTTTGTTTTTAAAATTTTAATTTTTTTAAATTTTCTAAATTTTTTGGATTTTTCGCTTTCTATCGGAAGCTCAAGATGACAATGGTGTGCCGTCATTGCGAAATAACAAAGTGTGCTTTCTTTGTGTCCGTCATTGCGAGCGAGCCACAAGGCGAGCGTGGCAAGACAAAAGGTAAAAATAACGCTAAATTTATGGATTGCCACGATTTGCGCTTGCTTGTTTTTATAGCTTGCATATCACATTTATTGCTTATCATACAAAGTTTTACTCGCCAAAAGCCTAAATTCAGGACAGAATTCAACACAAAAATTTAATGCAAAATTCAGCGCAAAATTTAGCCTAAAATCCAGCAAAAATTCAAACGCTTTTTGCAAATTTTTATAAAAAATTCAAACAAATTTAAATAAATTCAAAAAAATTCAAAGTTTCCAAAATGTTTCCATTTGTGTTTATACTTTGCTTACCCTTTTGCAAAATGTGTGCTTGTTAGCTTGCATTCAAGGGACAAAGTTGAAAGGATAAATTTAAAAGCCTTGTTTTGTGCGTGAAAATATCATCGCAAGCAAATTAAATTTGCGTAGCAAGCCTTTTTGCGCGGCGCAAAAGCGTGCTTTGGGATAAATTCATAGCGCAAATCAAACTTTTAGCAAAAATTTATAAAGAAAGAAAATGCAAAATTTTAAAGAAAGATTGATTAAATTTAGCCTGTTTGCCTGCGCCTTTGTCGCTGTGGTGATAAGCTTTGCCATAATGCTTACCATACTCATCGAAGCGTTGAAATTCTTTCAAAAAGAAAGCCTTTTTACCTTTTTGTTTAGCTCGCAATGGGCGGCTGATGCGGCTTTTGTAAGGGCTGATGGCAGCGTGGGACACGGCGTTTTTGGGGCTAGCTCGCTTTTTTGGGGGACCTTTTATATTTCTCTCATCGCGATGATAACGGCTTTGCCACTTGGCATAATGTGCGCTGTGTATTTGGGTGTCTTTGCGAACAAAAAATCAAAAAGCCTTTTAAAGCCCATTTTAGAAATCATCGCGGCTATTCCCTCTGTCGTTTTTGGCTTTTTCGCACTCATCATCATCGCCCCTTTTGTGGTGTGGATTTTTGGGGCTTTTGGCATAGAAGCAAGCTATGAAAGTGCGCTTGCAGCTGGCTTTATAATGGGTATTATGATAGTGCCGATTGTGGCGAGTTTGTCGCAAGATTGCATAGAAGCAGTGAGTCAAAAGCGCATAAACGGCGCACTCGCACTAGGAATGACAAAAAAAGAAGTGGTTTTTGCCGTGATTTTGCCAGAAGCGATGCCCGGTATCATCGCCGCTTGTTTGCTCGCCCTTTCAAGGGCTTTGGGCGAAACGATGATAGTCGTGATGGCGGCAAGCTTGCGCCCAAATATGAGCTTTAATTTGCTTGAAGATATGACTACTGTTACCGTGCATATCGTCCAAGCCCTGCAAGGCGACCAAGCCTTTGACAGCTCGCTCACTTTAAGCGCCTTTTCGCTAGGGCTTGCGCTCTTTTTACTCACTCTCATCATCAACGCCATAAGCGTTCATCTTATCAACAAATTTCACAAAGGAAAGAATTTATGAATTTTAAGGACAGAAAACAATCCTCAAAACGCTTCAAAGCCTTTTGCAAAGCGGGGCTTTATGTGAATTTGTTTTTCTTGTGCGTGTTTTTAGGCTCTGTGAGTTATTTGGGCTTGCCCGCACTCAAACAAAGCTACATTTTAGTGAGCAAAGACAGCAACCAAACCGTGCTTAACCTACTCTCTCGCACCGAAAAACGCGCCTTGCGTTTGCAAGGCGGGGCGCAAAATTTAGCCAAAGCGCAGTGGCTTTTAGCAAATGCAGAAGCTGACCAGTATTTTAAGAGTAAATTCAACAAACTCAGCGATGATGAAAAAGCCCTTGTGGATACGCTCGTGCAAAGGGGCGAATTCATCGCTAAATTCAACGCAAATTTCTTTTTAGGCACGGACTCTAAAATCGCCCCCGAAAGCTCAGGCGTGCTAGCGTCTGTGGTAGGCACGGTGCTTTGTATGCTCGTTTGTATGGGCGTGGCTGTGCCTGTGGGCGTAGCGGCGGCGATTTATTTAGAAGAATTCGCCCGCCAAAATGCGCTCACAAGTGTCATAGAAGTGTGTATCAACAATCTAGCGGGCATTCCAAGTATCATTTTTGGGCTTTTGGGGCTTGCTTTGTTTATAAATTTTTTCGGCTTGCCCCGCTCATCAGCCCTTGTAGGCGGACTTACACTAGCCATAATGAGCCTACCCATCATCATCGTCTCCACAAAGGCGGCTTTAAAAAGCGTGGATACAGGTATGAAAAACGCCGCTTACGCGCTAGGGCTTACCAAATGGCAAATGGTAAGTGGCATAATGCTTCCGCTCGCCGCTCCGATGATACTCACAGGCTCTATACTCGCCCTAGCCTCCGCTGTGGGCGAAACCGCACCGCTAATGCTCATCGGTATGATAGCCTTTATCCCCGATATAGCCACGAATTTAGCCCAACCCACGACCGTTTTGCCCGCACTCATTTACAACTGGGCGTCTATGCCTGAAAGGGCTTTTTTAGAAAGGGCTGCTGCTGGCATTTTAGTGCTTTTAAGCCTTGTCGTGGTGCTCAATCTCACAGCGATAATGCTAAGAAAATACTTTCAAGGAAAAACACAATGGTAGCAAGAGTAGTGAATTTAAACCTTTTTTACGGCAAAAAGCAGGCTTTGTTTGACATAAATATGAGCGTAGCTAAAAACAAAATCACCGCACTCATCGGCGCATCTGGGTGTGGTAAATCCACATTTTTGCGTTGTTTTAACCGAATGAACGACAAAATCGCTAAAACACAAGGGCTTGTCGAAGTGGCGGGCAAAGATGTGCGAAGTGCTGATGTAGTGGCTTTGCGAAAGAGCGTGGGAATGGTGTTTCAGCAGCCAAATGTCTTTGTCAAAAGCATTTATGATAATATCATCTACGCCCCAAAACTACACGGCTTAATCGCTCACAAAGATGACGAGCGCGAGCTTGTGGAAAGGTGCTTGAAAGAAGTCGGGCTTTTTGATGAAGTAAAGGACAAGCTCACTCAAAACGCCCTTGCCTTGTCTGGCGGGCAGCAGCAACGCCTTTGCATAGCGCGGGCTTTGGCTATAAGCCCAAATTTACTGCTTTTGGACGAGCCGACCTCAGCGCTTGACCCTATTTCAAGCGGTGTCATCGAAGAGCTTGTAAAAGAGCTAAGCCACAAACTTTCGATGATAATGGTAACGCACAACTTGCAGCAAGGCAAGCGCGTGGCGGATTATGCGGCGTTTTTTCACTTGGGCGAGTTAGTGGAATTTGGCGAAAGTGCTGCATTTTTTGAAAACCCGCAAAAAGAAAAAACAAAGGCGTATTTAAGCGGAGCCTTTGGGTGAGCGTGTTTGTGGAATTTAGTTTTAAATGCTGAGTTAGGGCTTTTCACAGCTAAAAAGTGCTTTCAATTTCGCCTTTTATACTCATCGTAGCTAAATTCACGCGCCGTTTCAAGCTCGCCATTTTGCCTTAAAAAGAGCAAATTTGGCAACACAACCCCGTTAAAAGTCGTGTTTTTTACTATGCTGTAATGAGCTTGGTCTAAAAAAACTACCTTGTCGCCGATTTGCAAAGGCTTTTTAAAGGCGTATTCGCCCATTATATCGCCAGCTAAACAGGTATTGCCCCCAAGCAAATACGCAAATTCGCCATTTTTAAGGCTTGAAACCTGCTCACCCTCCCTTGTAGCAAGAATTCTTGCATTTGCTACCTCGCTCGTGTAAGGCATTATGATGGTATCAGGCATATGCGCCTCGCTTGAAGCGTCTAAAATGGCTATATCCTTTTCATTTCGCACTATGTCAATCACGCTAGCAACCAGCACTCCAACCTCCCAGCCCACAGCCTCGCCCGGCTCTAAAAACACCTGCACGCCAAATTCATCGGCAAAGCCCTTGCACAAGGCGATGAGCTTGTCCGTGTCATAGTCTTTTTTTGTGATATGATGCCCACCGCCAAAATTCACCCATTTCATTTTGGGTAAAAATTCGCCAAATTTTGCCCTAAATTCAGCCAAAACAAGCTCCAAGCTCTCAGCACTTTCCTCGCACAAGGCGTGAAAATGAAGCCCGCTTACCGCGCTTAAATCGACATTTTGCAAGTCTTTTGCCAAGATACCAAGCCTTGAAAACCGCCCACAAGGGTTGTAAAGCTCTTTTGGGGCAACTGAAAATTCTACATTAGAGCGAAGTCCGATTTTGACATTTGCGCGCAAAGCCCTGTCTTTAAAGCGCTCAAACTGCGCCAAAGAATTGAAAACGATATGGTTTGAAAGGGCTAAAATTTCATCGATTTCGCCGTCCTTAAAGGCTGGGCTGAAAGTGTGGATTTGCTTTCCCATAAACTCGTGGGCGAATTTCGCCTCCCAAAGCCCACTGCACGCACAGCCGCTTAAATACTCGCCCACGATTTTTAGGGCAGGACTGAACGCAAAGCCCTTTAAGGCAAGCAGCACCTTTGCTCCGCTTTTTTGCGCCACAGTCGCTAAAAGCTCGCAGTTTCGCCGCAACGCGCCCTCTTCGATGACATAGGCTGGGGTCTTGATTTGGTGTAGATGAGATAAAACTTGCATTTTTGCCCTTGAATTTTTGTGTGATTATAGCGAAAATTTGCTTATCAAGCCATAGTTAAAATTTTTAAAGCGATGATTTTAGCCTTTATTGTGTAACAAATGCACGCAAATTTAGTTTTGATGCTCTGTATTTGGTAGTCCGTTGTCTGTGTTTTATGTGTATATTTGTCAAAGGCTCAGTATGACAAAATGAGTGCTTTGCTTGCGATGATAGTGTGGATTAAGCAAGGTTAAAGTTCTTTCGTATGACAAGCAAAACACGAAGTCGCTTTTTGCTAAAAGAGCTTTAAATTTTACTTTTCATTCTCGTTTTGCTTTTTCATCATTTGCAGCCACTCGTGGAGCTTTTTTTCAGCTCCCAAGCCCTTGCTTTCGTAGAATTTTAGGGGTTTTGCAAGGTATTGTTGCTTGACATAGCCACCAAAATCGTGCGGGTAAAGGTAGTTTTTAACGGCTGGGTTGTTGTTGTCAAGGTGTGGCAAAATGGGCAGTGGCGGGTTGTTTTGCACGAAATTTAACGCCTTGTTGATAGCCTCATAGCTTGAATTTGACTTCACAGCACTTGCCAGATAGACTACGCATTGTGCTAGGGGGATTCGCGCTTCGGGGTAGCCTATGTTTTTCACCGCTATGAGCGTGTTGATGGCTAAATTTAGGGCATTTGTGTCGGCATTTCCTATGTCCTCGCTCGCAAAGATGACAAGCCTTCGGGCGATGAAATCCGCACTCTCTCCGCCCTCAATAAGCCGCGCTAAGTAATAAAGCGCCGCGTCTATATCACTACCTCTCAGGCTTTTGATGAGTGAGCTGGCAAGGCGGTAATGCGTGTCCTTTGAGCTAACGCCGTCATTTAGGGCGTTAGCTTTGAGCGTTTTAAGCGTTTGCAAGGAAAGCGTTTTTTCATCGACAAGCAGGGAGAATTCGATTAAATTCAGCACCGCACGCGCGTCCCCACCGCACATTTTAAGGATATAAGCACACGCTTTTTCATCGCAAATCACGCCAAGCTCGCTTTTTACGCGCTCTATCAAGGGCTTTAAATCGCTTTCGCTCAAAGCCTTAAATTCAAAAAGCATCACGCGACTTCTTATGCCTGAACTTAGCACAAAGAAAGGATTTTCCGTGCTTGCGCCGATTAAAATGCACTTAGCGTTTTCAAGCGGCAAAAGCAGCATTTCTTGCTGAGTTTTTGAAAGGCGGTGAATTTCATCAATGAAAATAAGCGGTTTATACAAGCTCTCATCATACTTTGCGATGATTTTTCGCAAATCATCAAGCTTGAAATTTGCCCCGTCAAACTCATAAAAATCAAGCCCAAAATCATTTGCCACAGCCCTTGCAAAGCTCGTTTTGCCACAACCTGCTGGACCGAAAAATATGCTGTGCGGGAGTTTTTGTTTAGCGATAAAGGTTTCAAAAAGCCTAACAAGCTCGTTTTGCCCTAAAATTTCTTTCAGCGTTTTGGGGCGAAATTTTAGGGCTAAATTTTGCATAATTATGGCAGCATAGGGTTTTTGGGGCTGTTTTTTTTCTCGCCCTCATCATCAAAGATGATTTTGTCGCTGTTGAAGTTGATTTCTTCGCCATTGACGCTCATTTTGCTGAGATTGAAATCGCTTTCAAATTTAAAATCCAAGCTGTAATTGTCGCCATTTTGCACGAAAAAGTTGTCAATGCCGATAAACATAAAAGGCGGGAAAATCTCGCTCAGCTTCGCCTCGCTTTGTGCGTTGTAGCGAAAGGCGTAGTTTGAGCTTGTGCCTTGCAAATCGCCGTTTGAGCTGAATTTTTTGCCCTTTGAGTTGAAGGTGTTACTAAATTTCACCACAGGTTGCGTGGCGAAAAAGATTTGAAGCATATCATCGGGCAAAATCGCGCCGAATTCGCCCGCATAAAAGGCTTGGACGAATTCCATAGACACATTTTCTACCTCGAATTCGCCTTTTATGTCATCGAGTTTGATTTGCATCATCGGCGATTCCACGCTTTTTATGCTGATATTTACCTTGCTTGCAAGCATTTCGCCAGCCTCAGGCAGGCTTTGGTTTTTGCTTTTGGCACTTTGCGAAGTAAAGGCAAGCTCCGAAAGGCTTATATCATCGATTTTTACGCTTTTGACAGAGCCTTTACCATCTGCTACGGCGGCACCAGCGAAATACTCCGTTATGCTAACGCCCTTGCCATAGTCCTCTGCGTAAGCTAAATCGCTCATAGTGAAACTTATAGGCGCATACCCAGACGCATCAACGAAAGTAAAGTCCTTAATCTCAGCACTTGATTTGAGCATTTTGCCCGACAAATCAAGCTTGCTTTGTCCGCTTGCACCTACGAGTTTGAACGAGTTTTCGCCTTCTTTAAAGTCTATGTCAGCGACTTTTGTGCGCACGCTTACCTTGCCAAAGAGCGAAACGCCAGCCCTTATGTCAAGTAAATTTTCGTTAAATTCTACCTTTGAGCCTACAAAAACCTCTTGCAACGCTGCAAAAATAGGGCTTTGCACCTTGATGATGACATTGTCCTTTGCAAGAGCGTTGTTTTTAAGCTCCATATCCACGCTAAAAGTAAGCCACTCGCCAAACTCAGCACTGCTTGCTAGCTGATAAGACTCAGCCTTTATGCGCCCCTCAAAACTCGCCTTTGAAGTAAAAAAGCCTCTCTCAAACTTCACATTTTCAAAGGCTACGAAGTCGTTTGGCTTGATATTTTGCTCGAAAAACTGCTGATTGAGCTTGCCCATATAAGCCACTTGCGCCAGATACGCTACCAAAACAAGCCCCACTGCGAGTGCTGCGATGATGATTTTTTTCATTGTCTGTCCTTTTTTGAAACTAGGCTTTATTATAACATAAATTTCACACTTTCGTGGCATTTTTGATAGAAATTTAAAAAAGGGTTGGTTTAAATTCTTGTTATTGCGGGTTTGCTTTGTCGCAAGTTTTTGCTACATAAATGCGCACTTATCCTTGCAAACAAAGCTTTTTATAAACCTTGCTTTCAATGGCAAATAAAGCACAAATCAACATTTAGCAAAAGAGTTAATTTAAAAAAAGCCATAAAATCGCTTGTTAAGGCGTAAATTTGCTTTTTAAAATTCAAAAATTAAGCAAATTTGAGATAAACCCACCGCAAAAAAGCGGCGGGTGAAGGAGATAGTGAGTTAGTGCAACTTGCTTGGGTTTTATCTTAAAAACCCAAGCTGGTGCATTTTAAATCCATTTAAGTTCGCAACAGCAAGGCAAAAAGCAAGTATCGCTCAGCACAAAGCCACTTCAAAGTGCTAAATTTAGGCTTTAAGCAAGCTTTGTCAGCAAAATTTGCTTTGAATTTGTGGCTTGATTTTGTGAAATTCAAGCCACAACGCGCTTTTAATGGCGTAATAAACACTCAATGCGTTTTAAAACACCTAAAATTCAAAGTCGCAAGAAACTTAAATCGCTTTAAGCCCTACGCACTTTGAATTTCAGCACGCTTAAAAATCATACCTAGCTTCAAAGCGGATACTATTTTGCTTTTGGGTTTGCTTATCGCCCTTTGAGTCGGTAAATTCATCGCTTTTGTGCGTAAGATACGAGTAAAAACCCGAAAAAGCGAGATTGTCGCTGTGCTTGTATTCGAGTCTGCCGACTATTTCTTGCTTTTTATCTTTTATGTTTTTGCTTTCAGCACCTACCGTAACGCCATCGCGCTTGGTTTGTCCCCACGCATAATCCACTCCCACGCGCACCAAGTCCGCGATGGTATAGCCTAAGCCCCCAAACACAAACTGATTTGCGCCTATATCGCCGTGCAAGCTCGAACCGCTGGTGTTTTGGATTTCTTCGCCTGCGGTGATGATGTCGCCCATATCTTCAAGCACATTGACGCTGAATTTGTCCTTTTTTCCATACGCTGTGTAGCCCACGCTCGCGTCAAAGCCCAAGAATTCCACGCCTGTGGCTATGGTGTATAAAGCCCCGCCCGCCATTTCGCTGCCTGCTGCGCCTGTGAATTCAGCACTTTTGAGATAGCTTAGGCGGTTGTTGGCGAGATATTGAGCCTGCACGCTTAGGCTGCCAGCGTCTTTAAAGTCCAGCGTGTAGCCCAAATCCACAGCATACATTGCCATTCTATCATTGACATAGCCAAACCACGCCTGCCCCGTAAGTCCCACGCTCTCGCCATAGTCCAAAAGCACCGCCGCTCCGTAAAGGTTTTGCGCGAAAATGGCATCTTTCATCGTAGGATACTTGCCCGCTAAAAAGGCTGTGTTTGCATCGTCATTTTCGTCATACTCGCCGTATGAGCCGTTTGCAAATTTACCCAAGCCAGCCCCGATAAAATCGCCATCATCATTGACACTATCCACCGCAAAAGCCGTGAGCGTAACGCCGGGCAAGGCTTTGTTGATGAGCTGAGCTTTCATACCCACAGAGCCGCTGAGGCTGTCGTTGTCCGTCCAAATCGTGCCTAGCCTTTGGCGTCCCAAAAGGATACTTGTCGCAAAAATCGGGTTGCTGTCATAGCGCAGATACGCTTCTTCAAGGTAAATAGGCAGTTTAGTTTGAGCACCACCATAAAAACCGCCGTCAGTTTCGCCGTCTGGATTGTAATTAAGCGTGCCAACAGCCTTAAATCCATCTCCCAAGCTCACACTTGTGGTAAGCAAAGCCCTAAATTCGTGCCTTTGCGAGCCTGACAAATCGCTTTCATAAAGCGTGCCGCTTTCGCCGTCTTTGAAATTTGGCACAAAGCTGTCATAACGATACCTCAAACTCCCGCTCACATCGACATCTTTAATCGCCTCTTCCAAAGGCGTAGCATCGAGTGAGCTAAACGAAGTAGCAGTGATAACTGCTATCAAAGAAATTTTTATGTTTTTCATAAAATTTCCTCTCCTTTTCAAAAAGATTTTTAACAAAAGCATTATATCATAGAATTTTAATTTTGCAGCAAAAATTATAAAATTTATAAGAGTTATCAAAATTTAAAGAAAATTGAGAGTAAATTTTCGCAAATTTTAGGCTTTAAAAAAGCTGATTTGCACTTTGTTTTAGCAAAATGCTTATTTTTTAAGCTGAAAAACGCATTTTTTAAAAACTTCGCCGCGTTTAGCATAAGAACTAAACTGGTCTAAACTCGCACAGGCTGGGCTGAGTAAAGCCACTTCATTGTGGCTTAAATTTGCCGAATTTTTCTTTGAATTTTTGCTTAAATTTACATTTAAATTCTCGCTTAAATTCGGTGCGTTGAAATTTTTATCGATGAGCGCAACGGCATTTTGCAAAAGCTCGCATTTGTGCGCCTTAATGCCAAACTCATCAGCAAGGGCTAAAATTTTCCCCGCACTCGTGCCTATGGCGTAAAGCTCTATTTTAAGGGCTTTCATCGTCTCAAAAAGCGGGCGCAAAGACACCCCTTTATCGTCCCCGCCGATGATGAGATGAATTTTTTTGTTTTGGTAGCGTTTAAGCGCGGCAAGGGTTGCGTCTATGTTTGTGGCTTTGGTGTCATTAACCCACAGGCGTCCGCGCGCGTCCAAAAGCTCTTCAAGCTTGTTTGGCTCGATGATGAAAGCGTTTAGCTTGTCGTAGCTTGTTTTGTCAAGCAAAATTTTTTCTATGCTTAAAGCAAGCACGGCGTCCATTAAAAAGGGCGTTTTAAAGGAAATTTTGTCTGTATTTATCCCCATTTTGTCCGCTAAATCAAACTCATCTTCATAAGCGATGATTTGCCCTTTGCAGCCCTTTGCAAGCTTGTGTTGGGCTTGAATTTTAGGCAAAATGGCTATGTCGCCTTCTTTTAAACGCTCTAAAACGCTGAGTTTGTCGCGCTCATAATTTTCAAAGCTGCCGTGCCACGAAATGTGGTCGGCTGTGATGGGTAAAAGTGCGTAAATTTCAGGCTTTGCGCTGTGTGTGTAGTGTAGGGTAAATGAGCTGGTTTCAAGCACCCAAATTCTAGCGTTTGTGTCAAGCTCAGCCAAAGGCACGCCGACATTTGCGCCCATTTGCGAGCCGTGTTCTTTAAGCAGGTGCTGAGTCATTTGCGTGGTAGTGGTTTTGCCGTTTGTTCCGCTTATCCACACGCTTTTTGGCATAGCATCGTAAAAAAAATCATACTCGCTGATGAGATTTTTAGCCGCTTTTATAAGCTTGTGTTCGCGCGGAAAGCTGGGGCTTGGGATTTCAAAGGCACTTTCATCTGCCTTAAATTCGCAAGGATTTAAAAGCGTGTTGCCAAATTCATCTTTGCTTGAAAGGGTAAATTTATCATCATAAATGTTAAAACCGCCAAATTTTTCGCCCAAAACGCGAGCGATTGCCTGAGTGGTTTTGCCGTAGCCAAAAAGCGAGCCGCGCATAAATTCACCTTAATTTTATCGTGGCGATAGCAAGCAGGTTGCTTAAAAAGGCGAGTATCCAAAAGCGGACGATGATTTTGTTTTCTACCCAGCCCATTTTTTCAAAGTGATGATGAATGGGCGCCATTTTAAAGAGCCTTTTGTGGAAAATTTTAAAGCCCCCTACCTGTAAAATCACCGAAACCGTCTCAAAAACAAACACAAAACCGATGAGTAAAAGTAGAATTTCGTTTTTGGAGATGATGGCTAAAAAGCCCAAAAAACCGCCTATGCTAAGGCTTCCGCTGTCGCCCATAAAGATTTGAGCGGGAAAGCAGTTATACCACAAAAAGCCCATCAAAGCCCCGATAAAAGCCGACACGATGATGGCGACTTCGCCCAAATCGGCTATTTTAGGTAGCAGCAAATACTCGCTATAAAGTGCGTTACCGCTCAAATAGATAAAAACGCCAAGCGTAGCCAGCGAAAAGATAGACGGGATAGTGGCTAGCCCGTCCAAGCCGTCTGTTAAATTCACGGCGTTTGAGCTTGAAATCATAACAAGCACCCAAAACACCACGATAAAAGCACCCATATCAAAGAGCGGATATTTGTAAAAGGGCATAAAGAGCTGCGAATTCACCGCTTCGCTCACATACAAGGGCAACACGCAGGCAAGGCTAGCAAAGGCAAGCAGCAAGAGCTTGATTTTTGGGCTTAAACCGCTATGGTTATCCTTGTGAAGCACCTTTTTTAAGTCATCATAAAGCCCAACAGCACAGAAAAGCACCAAGCACAGCAGTGCCACAAGGGTAAGAGTCGTGTCAAAGCGCATACAGAGCAAGCTCGCCACAAGAGTAGCAAAGACAAACACCACGCCGCCCATAGTTGGCGTGTCGCTTTTGCTTTGATGAGTTTGGGGCGCATACTCGTAAATAGGCTGTTTAGCGCCCTTGCCCTGCGCCCAGATGATGAATTTTGGCATCAAAAACAGGCTCAAACACAACGCGAAAAAAAACGCAAAGCCCGAACGCACGCTGATATAAGTAAAAAACGCATAGTCGTTGAAAAAAGAAAGATAATACAAAATTTTGCCTTTATGAGTTTTTAAAAGCCTAATTATAATAAATTTTTTGTGAATTTTGCTTAAATTTAACATTTTTTGTGTGAAATTTAAGCAAAGCCCTAAATTTTTGCCTTGCTGAACCTTGTTATACTGATAATTTTTGCCATACCGATTTGTCTTATTATGCCGAATTATTTTTGTCATACTGACTGCTTTGTTGTCATACTGAGCGAAGCGAAGTATCCACGCAAAACACGGAGAATGTATTACTGAATACAGAGTATCGAAACGGAATTTATGGATTTTTCGCCTATGGCTCAAAATGACAGCACTTACACAATGCGCTTTTTGAAATTCACTCAAACACGCCTTTACAAAGTCCTTTGCTGGCTACTTACCTTTAACTTCGTAAGCATAGCTTGGGTGTTTTTTAGAGCTGAAAACCTGCAAGGTGCTTTAAATTTACTCAAAGCTATGTTTGGCGTGGTGTGGGTTGAGTTGCCACAAAAATGGCACAGAATGCCAGAAACCCTAGCGCAAATAGACGGACGAAACGACACTATTTTTTACATTTTAATCAGCATTTTGGTGTGCGTTTTTTGTAAAAATTCAAATCAAATTTTACAACTATTGTTTGTATTAACATTTTTTATATGTTGATTTTGGTTTTTTGTGTGCAAATTCTTCATTTGCCGATACTTCACAATGCAGAAATATGGCTTGATAATCTTTATAAAGTTAAGGATTATATCAATGCAACAAACACAAAAAAACAACGGCTTATTATTATAAGTGGTTCAAATTCGCTTTTTGGATTTGATAGTAGTTTAATCGCCAAGTATACCAAATATCAACCTATAAACTACGCCACACACGCTGGATTACCTATCAATTACCATATTGATAAAATCATCACAAATGCAAAACGAGGTGATATTATAGTTTTACCTTTGGAGTTTCAATACTATACTAAAAATAGTCCAAATGATGATATTTCATATATTTCAAATATGCTTACTTGGGGTAATGGATATAAAAAATATATTTCTTTAAAAGGTTTGTTTTTAACATATTTTAGGCAATCTCCTTTACAAATCATATCAAAAATTTATAATTGGCAAAAAACAAAAATCAGTGATAATTCTATCGAGGAAATGCTCACAACTTGGGATAAAAATATTGCCATAAATAATCCTTGTGGTGAAGCTATCGTGTATAGTTATAAAGGTTTAAGTCCTTATGGGGATTTTTGTGCACAGGAAAATGAAAAACCTTATATCGTTGATTATGATTACGGCTTACAAGCGACTACTAAAATTTCACAATTTTTTATTGATGAATTTCTACGCCTAAAAGAATTTGCCAAAAAAATGGACATTAAAGTATTTTTAACCTACCCAACAAGTGCTGAAAATAAGCATTTTAGTGTGAAAAATCCAAATACACTTCAATACATAGAAAATCTAAAAATACAATTAGCTAAAAATAACATTAAAATTTATGGAGATTTTAAAGATTTTCATTTTGAGCAAAAATACTTTTATGACACACCATACCATTTAAATAAACAGGGTGCAGTTCTACGCACAAAAAAATTTATAGAGCTATTAAAGAAACTAGAAAAAAGTGGAGAAATTTAAAAATAAAAGCCTATGATTTAGCCCCTTTGATACGAGAAATCAAAGAATGGGAGAAAAACCAAAACGACAAAAAATAAGCTGAAATTTATATTAAAAACACTTTATGCGAATTTTGATTTAGCTTTATGTCTTTGTTTTAAAATACAAACGCCTAAAAATGTTGATTAAATTAAATTTGCTATAATCTCGCCTATGAAAAAAGCAAAAAAACAAAAAACCATACTTTTTGATTTAGACGGCACGCTTATAGATGGCACTCAGGCGATTTTAGAGGCTTTTGAAGTGGCTTTGCAAGGCACACAGGCGCACTTTGATGATGAGCGCATAAAGGCTATGATAGGCTTTCCGCTTGACATAATGTTTGCAAATTTGGGCTTTGTGGGCGAGCAAATTGCCGAGCGCATAGCAGCTTACAAGGCGCATTATTTGCAAATTTATCTTGCTCAAACCACGCTTTTGCCACTTGTTAAAGAGGCTTTGAGCATAGCGCAAGATTTTGCGGATTTAGCAGTAGTAACTACAAAAGGCACGGCGTCCAGCAAGGCTATTTTGCAAAATTTGGGCGTTTTGCACCTTTTTAATGCTGTGGTTGGCAGGGACGATGTGAGCGAGCCAAAGCCAAGTGCTGAGCCTATTTTAAGGGCTTTGACGCTTTTAGATAAGGGCAAAGCCGATGCCTTTATGGTCGGCGATACGCATTTAGACATAAAGGCGGCGCAAAATGCTAAAATTTCGCCCATTGCGGTAACTTGCGGCTATGAAAGCGAGCAAAATTTAGCAAAATGTGGCGTTTTACTCAAAGCAAATGCTTATGAAGCGGTAGAGTTTATCAAAAATTTATAATTTTTAGCTCAAAAGCCTGAATTTTTCGCACCGCAAAAGCCCACAAATCGCCCTTTTAGTGAAAATTTGAAATTTTTTAGCAAAATTAACACAAAATTTAAGAATTTTACACTATAATTTTGCTTTTGATACTTTCACAGCGATTTACTCTAACTTTGTGGATTCATAGCTCAGTTGGTTAGAGCAACCGGCTCATAACCGGTTGGTCGCAGGTTCGAGTCCTGCTGAATCCACCACTTTTCTAACGCTCTTTAACGCTTATTTTACAGGCTTTGCGCTTGCTTTGTTGGTTTTGATTTTGCTTTGTTTATGAGCGCAAATTTAAGGACAAACTTAACCCTTGTTAAGCTAAAAGCGCACAAATTTAGCTAGAATTTAGCCTAAATTCACACAAAAAGGACGAAAATGCAGGTTATTGCTTGGCAAAATGCTGAATTTAGTGGCGAAAATGTCGTTGTGAGCGTGCTTGCGCAAAATGAAAGCGCGAAAGAAATCCAAATCCTAATGCCTCAAAACAGCCAAATGAAAGAGCATAAAGCTCCCTTTGACATTAGCGTGCAGTTGCTTCGCGGAGAGCTTGAATTTAGCGTGGCTAGCGAAAAGGTAGTGCTTAAAGAGCTTGATATGGTGTGCCTTAAAGCAAACGAGCCGCATTCTCTGCGGGCTTTGCAAAACTCCATAGTGCGTTTATCCTTAGCCCAAGCTGACTCAGCAAAGCGCGTGCAAGGCGTGCTGAAACGCAACCCTTAACAAATTCAGCATTTGCGCCTTTGTTAAATTTACCGCCCAAACAAACGCTTTTGAGCGAATTTATGCTTTGATTTAAATTTTGCGCCCAAATCATTAGCCCGTTTTACCACGCTTAAACGCTTGTTTGTGGGCTTTGCTTTTGATTAAGAATTTTTCTTTATAATCGCTTTCATTAAGATATGAAAGGGGCAAAATGCGAAGTGTGAGGATAGTGCTAGATGAGGAAAAGATTTTGCGTGAGGGCAAATATAAACTTGATGAGCTTTATGCTTACCTTGATGAGATAGCAAAAGAAGCAAAGCTCGTTAAACAAGATAAATGCAATTACCTTTCAAGTGGCGACAAAAACGACTTGGCGCGTGTAGGCATTTTTACGATTAACAATGCCATAGAAAATGAAGCTATTACAAAAAATGTCAAAGAATGGTTTTGGCTTATAGATGGCAAGCCATATATCAATCTCATTGAAGATTTAAAAGGTAAAGGTGTGGGCGTTTGGGAATGAGTGAAAAACACAGGCTTTATCAAGCACAAAGTAAAGAGTAATGATGAAAAATTTAAGCAAAAGCGTGAATTTAAGCCCCAAAAATGCAAATTCAAACTCAAAAAGCGTGAATTTTAAAGGCATTTTATGACGAAATTTAAGGAATTCAGTAAAAAGCCACTTGTCATCAAAATCGCCGCAAGGCTCATTTGGCTGGCGCAATGGGTGCTGTTTTTAAGCTGCCGCAAGATTTATGAGGGACACCCGCTTGAAAAGCCTTGCGTGCTGCTTTTTTTTCACGGACGGCTGATGCTGATGCCCTTTGTGTTTAGGAAATTTTGGTATGGCAAAAAGCGGGCTTTTGTGATGATTTCTCAGCACGAAGATGGGGAGATTATCGCGCAAAATATCGAAAATTTCAGCATAGACACCATAAGAGGCAGCACTTTTAAGGGGGCGCGTGAGGCTATAAGGCAGGCTTTTCGCGCACTTGATGGGGGCGATGATGTGGTGATAACGCCCGATGGACCGCGCGGACCTTACCGCTCTATTTCTGATGGTTCTGTGAGTATTGCTCAAAAAAAAGATGTGCCGATTTTGCTTTTAAACTATGAAGCGAGTCGCTTTTGGGAATTTAAAAGCTGGGACAAAATGATACTGCCAAAGCCTTTTAGCACCATAAAATACCGCATTTCAGCACCTATTAGCGTAAAAAATTTAGAGAAAAACGAAGCAAAGGCAAAAATCCAAGAAAATTTTGCTATCATTTCAAAGTTAGATAGTTTTAAAAAGGAATGAAATGTTTTTGAGAAACTTTGTCGCTCAGCTTCTCATCTGTGTGATTTTTGAGGACAACAAGCACGCCGTTCGCGCACGCAGCATTCGCGGCGATAAAGTCGTCAAAACCTACGAAAAAAGCTTTGAGGACAAAAAAAAGCTCTTGCAATATGTGGATAATTTGAGCCAGAATTTTCAAATTTATTATATCGGTGCTTTTTTTGACGCTAGCGAGCAGGCACTTGTGCCTGTTTTGTGTGCGGGCGAGCTTGGGAAATTTGGCATTGACAGCAGGCAAACGCAAAGTTTAACGCTTTTAAACGCTCAAATTTGCGCTCCAAAGCCTAGCGTTAGGGAGTATAAAAGGCTTTTTGAGGATTATGGCGAGCTTGATTTGCTTTTTTCGCCCTTTATGCTGCTTTATCATTGTATCAACACCAAAACCAAGCTCAAAAAAGACAAAAACACGCTCTTTGTCTTTCGCCACTCTATCTACCTTGCGCTGATGATTTGCGAAAACAAGCGCATAAGTTTTGGTAAATTTTATGATTTGAGCACGCAAAACATAGTCAATTTAGACGAGGATTCAATCAGCCTTGATGAAATGCCAGATGCTGAGGTGGGCGAAGAAGTAGCGGGCTTGATACGAGAGGACGCTAACGAAAATGCCCCGCAAAATGCGCCCGCAAACGCTGATGAGGCAGCCCAAAACGCCCCAGATGAAAGATATATCGCAAATTCGGCTATGGATTTGAGTAATTTCGGCAGCGATATGGATATGTGTTCTTGTATATTTGGCGGGGTGCAGGAATTTTACACGAATTCTTTATATGAAGCTAAATTCATCGATGAAGTGGTGTTTTTTGACAACTCAGACATTAGCCAAGCGGTGCTTGACTACATAGAGGGCGAGATTTTCATCAAACCAGAAGTCGTTAAAATCGACACTTTCAACCTGATGAACGAGCTAATGCGTAAGGAGCTTGAAATATGACTTATAGCTTTGTCCGTCCGCGTATCAAGCCGCTTGTAAGCCTTTTTACGAAAATTTGGGTGCTGTTTTTTGCTGTGTGTTTGGGCGTGATTTTTACGATTTATTCTTTCGCAAATGCCCGTGTGATGTCGATGAAAACGCAGGTTGAAAACAAAAAGCTCGAAGCTGTGGCTTTGCAAGAGGGCATTGCGCAAAATGACGCCCTTTTTGAGCTGCTTACGCAAAGAAAGGATTTGTCTTTAAGCATTACGGGCGAGCGCGGCTCAAACGAGCAGATTGAAAAGGTGATGAAAAACCTGCTTGGCTTTGTGATAGACTCAAATTCCATTCGCCTTGAACACCTGTATATGGACAAAAAAAAATTAGAGTTAAAAGGTATCACGCCCACGCGCGAAATTTTTTCTTTGCTTATCCAAACGCCCTTAAAAAGTATCTTTGACAAGAGTGAAGTGAGCTTTTATCCGCTGGCAAATGGCTGGCTTAAATTCACAAGTATCAACACCATAGAGGAAAACAATGAACGATAGAAGTTTAGAGCAAATCAATATCACCAAGCTTGTGCTTTACAGCCTACTTTTCATCTGCTTGTGCGGGGGCTTGATAATGTTTTTGATAATGCCGATTTTGCAGGATTACAAAAGCTCTATGGCTGAACTTAGCTCGCAAAATGGCATAAATTACGCCGTCAATGAGAGCTTTCAAGAGAGTTTAGAGCGCGTGCAAGGGCTTGAAAAGGACAACAAAGAGCTTTTGACTCAGTTTGATGCGGACTTTAACAAGACACATTTAGTGGGCTTTTTGGAGAATTATTTTTTCGAGCCTGTTTTAAGCGAAATCAAACACAAAAAAAAGCCCGAGTATTTGCTTGGCGAGTTTAATGTAAGTGCTGTGATGGACAATCCTAAAATTTTTTATCGTTTTATCGAGGATTTAAAGGGCTATCAAAGCCTTATCAAGCTTGAAACGCCCATTGACTTGCGCTCGCGTGATGATGGAGAAATTGACATAAAATTCATCATTAAGGTTTTTTCATCACGCTTTTAAGGGCGAATTTGCAGGATTTTTAATGGACTTTTGGCAAAATATCTACTCAAATTTCAATGTCGTTGCCTTTACCATAGGCGGTTTTAAGGTGCATTGGTATAGCTTAATGTATGTTACAGCCCTTTTGCTCGCACTTTTCATCGCTAAAATTTTCGTAAAGCGCGATAAAATAGATATTAGCGACAAAATGCTTGACAGCTATTTCCTTTGGGTAGAACTTGGCGTGATATTAGGCGCGCGCATAGGCTATATACTCATTTATGACGCACACACAGCTTGGTATTTGGCGCGTCCGTGGCAGATTTTCAACCCCTTTGACATAAATGGCAACTTTGTCGGCATTCGCGGAATGAGCTATCACGGCGCTGTGGTAGGCTTTTTGCTTGCTACCATACTTTTTTGCAAATTCTACAAGCAAAATATATGGCGTTATCTTGATTTAGTCGGCATTAGCGTGCCTTTGGCTTACACTTTTGGGCGCATAGGCAACTTTTTAAACCAAGAACTTTTCGGGCGCGAAACGGATATGCCGTGGGGGATTTATGCAAATGGCGCACTTCGCCACCCTTCGCAGCTTTATGAAGCCTTTTTGGAGGGCGTTGTGGTGTTTTTCGTGGTGTTTTTCGTCCGTAAATTCAAGCATTTTGAAGGGCAACTCATCGTGGTGTATCTCATCAGCTATGCCCTAGCTCGTTTTGTGTGCGAATTTTTTAGAGAACCAGACTTTCAACTCGGCTTTATCGCCCTAAATTTCACTATGGGGCAGATTTTAAGCCTGATAATGCTCGCAGGCACCGTGCTTTTGTGGCTTTATCTTAAAAAAGCAAGCAAGACGCATTGACACGCCTTTTGCGCCCCAACACACCGCAAATTCACATAAATTTAAGCAAAATTCCGCTCATCATCAACGCCTTGCCAAAGGAATTTTGCAAAAAGCTGAATTTGTTACTTTTTTACTTTTTTCTCAAATTTTTTGAAATTTAATTGAAATTTAATGATATTTAAATTATAATAAGCCTACGAAATTTCAAATTTTTCACAAGGAGTAACGATGAGTCAGCTTATCGAAGGTTTTTTAGGGCGAAGCATCGAGGGTAAAAAGAGCAAAATGCCAGCGCGTCTTGATTTTATCCAAAGTGCTACGGGGCTTTTTCTCGGGCTTTTTATGTGGTTGCATATGTTTTTTGTATCCACGATTTTAGTCAGCGAGGAATTTTTCAACTCAGTGGTTCATTTTTTGGAGCTACGATTTGTCTATGACAATCCGATTATGAGCTATATCACTTCGTTTCTAGCCGCCTGTGTGCTGATGATTTTTATCATTCACGCGGGGCTTGCGATGCGTAAATTTCCTATCAATTTTAGGCAGTTCCAAATTTTACGCACTCACACGAAGATGATAAAGCACGAAGATACGACTTTGTGGTGGGTGCAAGCATTCACGGGCTTTGTAATGTTCTTTTTAGGCTCAGCTCATCTCATCATCATCATCACAAACGCCGACAAAATCAGCGGTGCGATGAGTGCGGACAGGGTTATCAACCACTTTATGTGGGCGTTTTATATCGTGTTGCTTATCTGCGTGGAGTTGCACGGCAGCGTGGGACTTTACCGCCTTTGCGTGAAATGGGGTTGGTTTGAGGGCAAAGACGCCAAAGCAAGCCGCAAAAAACTCAAAACAGCTAAATGGGTAATCAGCGTGTTTTTCCTAGCGCTTGGCGCATTGAGCCTTGCTGCTTTCATCAAAATCGGCTTATCAGCCTAAATTTAAGGATATGGAGTAAGATATGAATATACAATACAGCGATGCCTTAGTAGTAGGCGGTGGTTTAGCGGGTTTAAGAGCGGCGATTGAAGTGGCAAAGAGCGGGCAAAGCGTAACGCTTTTAAGCATTTGCCCTGTAAAACGCTCGCACTCAGCAGCCGTGCAAGGCGGTATGCAAGCAAGCCTTGCTAACAGCGTTAAGGGCGAGGGAGATAACGAAGATGTGCATTTTGCCGACACGGTAAAAGGCTCTGACTGGGGTTGCGACCAAGAAGTAGCAAGAATGTTTGCTCAAACTGCACCAAAGGCGGTTAGAGAGCTTGCGGCGTGGGGTGTGCCTTGGACTAGGGTTACCAAAGGACCTAGAAGCGTTGTCATCAACGCTGAGCGCACCACGATAGAAGAAAAAGAAAGCGCACACGGGCTAATCAACGCTCGCGATTTTGGTGGCACGAAAAAATGGCGAACCTGTTTCATCGCCGATGCGACAGGGCATTGTATGCTTTATGGCGTAGCAAATGAAGCCATCAAAAATCAAGTTAAAATCATCGACAGAATGGAAGCCGTGCGCGTAATGCACGATGGCAAACGCTGCTTGGGCGTGATTGCAAGAGACTTGACAAACGGACAGCTCATCGCCTTTGTCGCTCGCGGCACGATGATAGCCACAGGCGGTTATGGTAGAGTGTATAAACAAACCACAAACGCCGTGATTTGCGAGGGAACGGGCGCAGCCATAGCCCTTGAAACAGGACTTTGCCGCCTTTCAAATATGGAAGCGGTGCAGTTTCACCCAACCCCTATCGTGCCAAGTGGCATTTTGCTGACTGAGGGTTGTCGAGGGGATGGCGGAATTTTGCGCGATGTTGATGGCTACCGCTTTATGCCTGATTATGAGCCAGAGAAAAAAGAGCTTGCAAGCCGCGATGTTGTAAGTCGCAGAATGATGGAGCATATCCGCAAGGGCAAGGGCGTAAAAAGCCCTTATGGAGACCATTTGTGGCTTGACATTTCGATTTTAGGGCGAGCGCACATTGAAAAGAATTTACGCGATGTGCAAGACATTTGCAAAACTTTCAACGGCATAGACCCTGCTGATGAGGGCGAAAAGGGCTGGGCGCCTGTGCTTCCTATGCAGCATTATTGTATGGGCGGCATTCGCACCAAGCCAAACGGCGAAAGTCAGTGGCTAAACGGGCTTTTTGCTTGCGGCGAAGCTGCGTGCTGGGATATGCACGGCTTTAACCGCTTAGGCGGAAATTCCTGCGCTGAAACTGTCGTGGCTGGTATGATAGTGGGCGATTATTTTGCCGAGTATTGCAAAAACAACGGCGAGAAAATCGACACAAATTTAGTTAAAAAATATCTCTCACAAGAGTATGATTATCTTAAAAGCCTTGTCAGCAAGACGGGCAAGCACAATGTCTTTGACATTAAAAACAAGATGAAAGAGCTTATGTGGGAAAAAGTGGCGATTTTTAGGACGGGCAAAACCCTACAAGAAGCCGTTGATGAGCTTGAAACCCTTTATAAAGAGTCCCTTGATGTCAAGGTGCATTGCAAGGAGCTTGATTGCGCTAACCCCGAGTTAGAGGAGGCTTATCGCGTGCCAAGAATGCTTAAAGTCGCACTTTGCGTAGCCAAAGGCGCACTACTTCGCACAGAAAGCCGCGGGGCGCATTATAGAGAGGATTATCCAAAACGCGATGATGAAAAGTGGATGAAACGCACCAACACCTTTTGGGTAGAGGGCGAAACTTCGCCACAAGTGGAGTATGAGGAGCTTGACATTATGAAAATGGAAATGCCCCCAGCATTCCGCGGATACGGCGCCAAAGGCAATATCATCGAAAATCCGCTCAGCGCCAAACGCCAAGCTGAGGTTGATGAAATCACAGCCAAAATGCAACAAGAGGGCAAAAACCGCTATGAAATTCAAGACGCGCTAATGCACTATGAGTTGCAAGCCAAATACAAAGCCCCAAATCAAAGAACAGGAGTTGATTATGAGTAGAAAACTAACGATTAAGGCGTTTAAATACAACCCTTTAAGCAAAATTTCAAAGCCGTATTTTGCTACTTATGAGCTTGAAGAAACGCCCTTTATGACGGTGTTTGTGTGTCTTACTCAAATTCGCGAAAAATTTGATGCGGATTTGAGCTTTGACTTTGTTTGTCGGGCGGGCATTTGCGGAAGCTGCGCGATGATGATAAACGGCACACCAAAGCTTGCTTGCAAAACGCTCACAAAGGACTACAAGGACGGCGTTATCGAGCTTATGCCTATGCCAGCATTTAGACATATCAAGGATTTGAGCGTCAATACGGGCGAGTGGTTTGAGGGTATGTGCAAGCGCGTTGAAAGCTGGGTGCATAACGAAAAAGAAGTTGATATAAGCAAACTTGAAGAAAAAATCGAACCAGCCGTGGCTGATGAGACTTTCGAGCTTGACAGGTGCATTGAGTGTGGCATTTGCCTTGCAAGCTGCGCTACCAAGCTAATGCGCCCAAATTTCATCGGCGCGACAGGGCTTTTGCGCACGGCTCGCTACTTGCAAGACCCGCACGACCACAGAAGCGTGGAGGATTTTTACGAGCTTGTGGGCGATGATGATGGCGTTTTTGGTTGTATGAGCTTGCTTGCTTGTGAGGATAATTGCCCAAAAGAGCTACCTTTGCAAAGCAAAATCGCCTATATGCGCCGCCAACTTGTAGCACAAAAGTGCAAGCAATAGCATTTAGCGCACAAAATTCAAGGCTTTTCAAAAAGCCTTGAATTCTTTAAAAAGTTTGCTTTAAAGTTTTTTAAAACTCATTTTAAAAAACTTACCTTAAAAATTTATTTACAAATTTTATTTCAAAAATTCATTTTCAAAAAAATTTACCTTGAAAACTCATTTCAAAAATTCATTAAAAATCTCATTTCAAAAGCGCAAAAATTCAAGCAAAAGCCTAAATTTACCATAATAGTTGATTTTTATTGATGGTATTGTGCTAAACTCACAAGAGTAAAATTATGGCGTTAAATTCTCGCCTTTGCCACATTAAGGAAGCACGATGAAATTCATCATTCAGCTTGTCATCGCTCACAAATTCAAGGTTTTGGCGTTTTTGCTTTTAAGCGTGGCTACGAGTTTGCTCGGCGTTGGCACTTTGGCTTTTATTAACGAGTATTTGCTTAAAAGTGGCGATGAAAAGGGCATTTACATAGCTTATTTTGCCGCCCTTTTGCTTACCTTTTTCGCCTGCTCGCTTTTTGTGGAGATTTCGCTGGCGCGTTTTGGGCAAAATTTCATTTTCAAAATGCAAAAAAGGCTCGTCAAACAAATCCTTGACACGCCCTTTTTAAAGATAGAGCAAATCACCAAAGCAAAGCTACTTGCAAGCCTTAACAACGATGTGCGTATCATCTCTTTCGGGCTTTTGCGCTTTCCAGACTTTATCCAGTCCCTGATTCTCATCATCGCAAGCTCGTTTTATCTTTATCTTTTATCGCCTAAAATTTTCCTTTTTTGCTCGGTTTTCATCGCGCTTTTGTTTCTTGTGGATTATCGCTTTTTGATGAAAGATTATCAGTATTTTAGAAAATCGCGCGAGATAGATGATGCCTTGCAAAAAGACTATGAAAATATCATTGACGGGCGCAAAGAGCTAGCTTTAAATGCTTATAGGGCTAAGCTTTATTATGAGAATGAATTTGAAAAACACGCAAAGGGCAAGCGCGACACAAATGTGATGGGCGCGCTTTTTCAAAGCCTATCAGGCAACTTCTCAAATGTAGGCTTTTTAGCCCTTGTTGGCTTTGAATTCTACCTTTCCTTGCGCTTTGGCTGGGCGAGTTTGGAAAGTGCCACAACCATCGCCATCGCCATACTCTTTTTGCGCACGCCGCTGATGGGCGTCATAGACACGATTCCCACACTTTTAATGGCAAAGGTTTCTTTGGATAAAATCGAAAATTTAGCGCTCAGCGAGCATAAGGGCGAATTTGAGCTTGTCAAAGCGCCCAAAATTTGGCACTCGGTGCGCTTTGATGAAGTCAGCTTTTGCTATGACAGCAAGTTTTCGCTCGCACCAACAAGCCTTGAAATCCACAAGGGCGAGCTTGTCTTTCTCATCGGCAAAAACGGCAGCGGCAAATCCACATTTTCCTTGCTCTTGTGCGCTCTCATCGCCCCAAGTAGCGGAGCGATTTACTTGGACGAAACGCCCATAAATGAGCTGGGCAAAGCGCAGTATCGCTCTTTAATCACCGCAATTTTCAGCGATTTTCATCTTTTCACGCAAGCTATTTGCGATGAAAACTTAGCTAGCGAAGCTAAAATCGCAAGCTGGCTCGAAATTTTAGAGCTTTCACAAAAAACACAAGTCATAAACGGGCAAATCACCACGACAAAACTTTCCACAGGGCAGAGAAAACGGCTTGCGATGCTGATAGCCTTGCTTGAAGAGCGGGATATTTTAGTTTTGGACGAGTTTGCCGCCGACCAAGACCCGATTTTTCGGCGATTTTTTTACACCAAACTTTTGCCGCTACTCAAAAAACAAGGCAAAACAATCCTTGCCATAAGCCACGATGAGAAGTATTTTGATATGGCGGACAGGATTTTGCTCGCGCAAGATGGCGTGATACAAGAACTAAAAGCCCAAAACGGCGAGAGTATGAAGGATTTAGCCAAAAATTTAGTGGAGAGATTTTAAATTCACCTTTATAAAACGAGCTTAAAGTCTTATTTATGCGGATTTTTACCTTTTAAATCTCCACTTTGTGATAAATAAACTTTTAATTTAAAAGCACCTAAATTTCGAGGCTTTACGCCTTGAATTTTTTAAAAACCTAGTTTAAAACAGCTAGACTTTTTTATGCCTTAAATTCTTTTGGATTTTTCGCTCGTTTTACTCACTCAAAATGACAAATTCCTTGTTATGTTGTAAAACATTTCGCAAGGACGGTTGATGATAAAATCACAGCTCATAAATTTACATTTTGCAAAAAATTTTACGCTTTTTAAGATTTGCGCCGTTAAAAAAAATTGCCCTTTATCCTCGCTAACTTTCTCCCAAAAGCCCTTGAAGTAGGCTTTTGGCGTTAGCGCTAGCTTGGGCGTTTGGGCTGTTTTTGCCCTTTAACATTTCAGCCCTTATGTCAAAAAGACTGAATTTTTCGTCAAAAGCGCTTGAATTTAACTTCGCGTTTGATGAATTTGTGTCAAAATTTGCTAAAAATAGCTCCAAATGTTCAAATTCCTCGCTCAAATCCCGCTCATTTTGCCGCATTTGCTCTAAAAATTCTTTGCAAAACTTGGCTTCTTGCCTTTGCTCGTAAAAGGCTTTAAGTTGTTCTTTGCTGAGAATTTTAAATCGTATCTTGTTTTCATCGACCTTCCAAAAAAGTTTGTTGCCACCAGCTAACTCAAATGCTGTGGGGGTTTCAAGCTCATCGTATATGCTGTGTAGGGCTTTGGCAAGCTCACTTTGTATGTGAGGCTCTAAATACCGCACAAATGGAGCAAAAAAGCTGTCAAGCTGCCCTGTTTGTAGGGCTTGATGATAGCTTTGCAGTTTAGAAACTATGCTCTCATAGAGTCTTTCTTCTCTCAAAGGGTTTGTTTCGACTATGTAGTCGTTTGCCGCATCGATGATTTGCCCTTTCAGTTCCTCTCTCGTGGTAATTTGCTCGCTGTAATTTTCCAAAAATTCCCTAAAAGCCTCACTTTCAACGCTATGCTCTTTGAGTTCGTCAAGCACACTTTGCATTAAATTCAGCAAAAACTGCTCGGCTTGTTTAAATTCGACTTTCACGCCCTCATAGGATTTAGCAAGCTCTTTGAGTTCGTTAAGTGCCTTTTCATCGGCGTTTGCGTTTAGTGTTTTCAGCTCTTGCCACGCCTCAGCCTTGAAATTTGAAGCGAAAATGTCCCTTTTGGCAAAGGCTTTGGGGCTTGAATCCTGCTGTATGGCTTGGAGATTGCTCACAATAGCGGCTCTTGAAACGATTTTTTGGGCTTGTTTGATGAAAGTCATAAAATTTATGTTCGCAAACTGCACGGCTTTGTTTTGCTTGCTTTCTTTGCGTGCTTTGATAGCCTGTGCGAGCGTGCTTTCACGCTCATCTTGCGTGGAAAAAATGCTCTGCATAAGTGCCTTTGCGCTTTGAAATTTGCGAAAATTTATGTGTTTTGTGAATTTTGCAAGCAAATTTCGTTCCAAATCCGCAAAAGCTAAATTTAAATGGTCGGAGTAGCGGGATTTGAACCCACGACCTCACCCACCCCAAGGGTGCGCGCTACCAGACTGCGCTATACTCCGCACAAAACGCTTTTGTTTGCTGCAAATTATACTTTTTTTTGGTGTGCTTTGGGTAAATTTTTGACAAATTCAAGCACTTTTTTAGAAAACGCCCTATTTGTGGCAAAAATTTGCTTTTATTTTTAGGCTGATTGTTGTTTTACCTCAAAGCAAAACTTGCAAATGAAAACTTCGCTTTCTTGCGAAAGCTCACAATGGCGTGTAAAGCGTGTTGCCCTCATTGTGAGGCTTGTTTTTGTAAATTCGCTATCGTTGTGAGTAAAAAAGTGCAAGCGGGCTTTGTGCCATCAAAGCAAATTCAGCCTTTTCAATAGCCCTTAAACAAGTCTTGGTGTCTGCCTATTTTGTAGAGTTTAAGTATAGTGTCATCTCTTTGATACACGATAACTAAGTCTCCATAAATATGGCATTCTCTAAATCCGTTAAATTCGCCAGCCAAAGCGCGGTCTTTAAGTTTGGGGTCTAAAATGTCATCATTAAGAAGTTGTGTTACCACGCTTTGAATGGTATTTGCGTCCCAACCTTGCTTTAATACGAGCTTTAAATTCTTTCTATATGTGGATTTAATGTCTATTGTTCGCATTTTCAGCTGCAATTTCTGCTTGGAGTTCTTTTACAAGCTGCTCGTGGCTTGTGTATTGCGGTAAGCTCACGGCATTTTTCAAAGCATCAGCCGTCTCATCGGTAGGTATGCTGTGTAAAGCTTGCTCAATTTGGCTTTTTCTATCAAGCAAACTTTCTTTTTCGCTTTCTAATTTAGCAAGTTGCGCCTTTGTATTGTCAAGCTCCATAAACAAAGACTCTTCGCTATAAACGCTGTAATCAATAGCTCTTGCTCTCATCTGCGCCCCCTTAACAAAATTTGTCTCATTATAGCACATTTTGAAAAACAAAGCAAAATTTTATCTTACAAGGTCTTTATTTAGCTCAATTTTAAGGATTTTTTGAATTTTTGTGGCATTTTGTTGGTCTAGTTTATAGCCCAAATTGACAAGGGTTAAAATGGCTGTTGCAAATTTAGCATACGCTTTGGGCAAAGCATCAGCATAAAAAACGCTTTGGCTGTGTTGTAGCTCTTGTATGGACTTTTCTAAAAAATTATTCATCAATCTTTCAGCAAGCTCGCGGGATTTTAAAGAGATTTGTTTCCATTCTTTGATTTTGTTTTCAAGCTCTTTTAACTCTTGCTCGTTTGCTTGTATCTCAATTCCATAGATTTTCGCAAATTCTTCAAGCCCTGCGCCCAAACTTCCGCCTCGTCTGCTAATTGCTCCGCTTTCTCGGCTCTGCGCTCCGCCTCGTCTGCTTCTTGCTGTGCTTCGAGATTCAGCGAAATTTCTTTCTCCACTATGGCTAATGCCTCGTTCATTTGGCGTTCTTGTGCTATCAGTGCTAGCAAGTAAAGAGCGCAAAGGGGAATTTCGCTCATCATCTCGTCTGTGGCTAGATGAATTTTGTTGAGAGTTGAAACTAAATTGTCGTAAGTCGGTAGGGCTGATAGTTTGTCCATCGTGTTGGCTGTAAATTCGACTTTGAGCATTTGCTCCATTTTCTTGTCCTTGTGCTAAATTTTGTTGTGATTGTAGCGTGTTTTGGTTAATGATTGCGTTTTATTTTTTAAACGCCGTTTCAAATAACTTTGCAAAAATTTGCTTAAAATGATGATTTAACAAGCCTTGCAGCCACAACATAACACTTTTTTGACAAAAGAGTTTAAATTTAATGTAAATTTTTGTTATAATAATCCCTTAAATTCACAAATTTAGGCAAATTTATGCAAAAAAGCGTTAAAATTTATAAATTCAAGGCAAAATTCAGCCTAAATTCACGCTCAAAGGGCGTTTTACGCGGAGAACAAAAGGCATTGTATGCAAAAGATTGATTTAAAAAACCAAAGCGTTTATAAGCTTTATTTTCGCTATTTTCTGCCATCTTTGTGCGCTATGCTTGCGCTTTCTACTTACAATGTCGTTGATGGGATTTTTTTAGGGCAAAAGCTTGGCGAGGACGCGTTGGCTGCTGTGGGGATAGCTTGGCCTGTGTTTCCTGTGCTGATTGCTTATGAGCTTTTGTTTAGCATAGGCGCAGCAAGTATCGCGTCCTATCATTTGGGGCGTGGCGAAGATGAAAAGGCGCGAGAGGTGTTTTCATCGGTGTTTTACTTTGCGCTTATCAGCGGGACAGCCTTTGGACTGCTTTTTTACGCCTTTTGCGATGAGATAGTGGTGCTTTTGGGAGCAAGCGAAAAAATCGCCCCTTTGAGTAAGGAATTTTTGGAGGTTATCTTTCTTGGTTCATTTGTCATCGTGTTGCACCCGCTGCTTGATGTCTTTGCGATGAACGACAAACGCCCTATGTTAGCTATGTTCGCGATGATAGTTGGAGCGTGCAGCAATGTCGTTTTAAACTACACCTTCATTTTTATTTTTGAATGGGGCTTGTTTGGTTCAGGTTTAGCGACTATTTGCGGGCACGGCATAGGCTTTTTTATACTGCTTTCGCATTTTTTAAGGCGCAAGGGGCAGATTTATTTCGTGTGGGCGATGAAAATTAAGGCTTTGCTAAAATCAGCTCAAAACGGCGTAGCACAGGCAAGTGCGGAGTTAAGCGCGAGTTTGGTTATGCTTGTGGCAAATCATCTTTTAGTCTCACTTGGCGGAGATAGAGCTGTGGCAATGTATAGCGTGATTATGTATTCTGGTATAGTCCTTTTTACCATACTTCTGTCCGCTTCACAAGCCATACAACCCATAGTGAGCTTTAATTTCGGCGCAAGGGCTTATGACAGGCTTTTGCAAATGCTTAAATTTGCCTTGTCCTTTTCTTTATCCGCTGGTGTCATTCTTTACGCGCTTTCAATGGCGTTTAGTCATTATTTAGTCGTGCTTTTCTTGCAAAAAGACGGCGCAGGCGGCTTTGACAGCGAGTTTTTACGCGATGTGGAAAGCGCGATGAGCGTTTATTTTATAGCTTTCATTTTCATCGGCTTTAATATGAGCGTGGCGAGCTTTTTTCAAAGCATTCAACGCCCTGTAAGTTCTTTCATCGTAACCATAGCCTACACTTTGGTTTTTGTGCTTATCTTTTTTATGGTGCTGCCTGAATTTTACGCCCTTGATGGCATTTGGGCGAGCTATCCAGCCGCGGAGTTTTGTAGCTTTTTCGTGGCGATTTTGGTGCTTTGCTATGCCTTTAAAAAAGGCGCATTAAAGGCAGAAAAGTGGCGTTAAATTTACAAAATGCCCTAAATTTAGCTAAAAATGCTTAAAAATTCAGCACAAATTCACTGCCCTCGCCGAGTTTTGAGTGGCAAGAAATTTCTATGTGGTATTCTTTGCAAATGCTTTTCACTAGGCTAAGTCCTATGCCAAAGCCGCCTTGGTCGCTGTTAAAGCGGGCGTAGCGTTCAAAGATTTTTGTGAGATTTTTTTCATCTATGCCGTATCCGCTGTCTTTTATGCTTAATGCGCGCCCCTTTAAATTCACGCTTACAAAACCGCCTTTTTTGTTGTATTTGATGGCGTTTGAGATGAGATTGTCAAGCATTTTGTTGATTTTGCTTTTGCTGGCTAAAATGGTGCTATCGCCTTGTAAATCAACGCTCAAAGTGATTTGCTTGCGCTCAAAAAAGAGTCTAAAATACTCCAAACGCTCCCTTATCGCCTCTTTCATCACTATGCGCTCTTCTTCGTTTGAAATCGTGTCGGGAAAAGTTAGGAAAATCAAATCAGAATAAGTCTGCGAAAGCGTCTTTGCGGCGAGCTTCATTCGTGCAAATTTCGTGGTGTCAATGTTTTGCTGCTTTTCAAGCTGCTCTATACTCAGTAAAATCACGCTCAAAGGCGTGTTTATCTCGTGCGTGAAATCCTTGATGAAAGAATTTAACATTGTGATTTTGCTTTCAAGCGGTTTGAGCGCGATTTTCACTAAAAAGCGCGACACTAATGCGATGAGCGCGAAACTTGCAAGCGCGCTTAAAAGCACTTGTAGGCGGATTAAAAGCAAGTCTTGGCTTACATTTTCGCCCTCGATAAAGGTGTATAAATAGCCCTTTTGAAAGGCAGCTGGCGGGGCGAAGTGTCGCTTGTTTTGCGCTGCAAGGTGGCGTTCTTTTCGCACTTGGCGTTCGTCTAAATTTGCACGGCGTTCGTAAAAATCGCGTCTTTCGTGCAAGGCGTGCTTTTCGTCCAAAATGTCTTTTTCGTTAAATTCTTTTTCAAAGCCGTTTTTTTCGCTCTCATCGGTGCTTAAATTTTGGCTTAAATTTTGGGCTTTTTCGCCATTTTTTTGAGTGTTATTTTGTTCTTTTTTTTCATCATCTTTGCTTGGAAATTCCACAAATTCACGCGCCTCATCGCCAAAGCCCGCACGCCCTAAAAAATACCCCGAAGTCCTCATCAAGCCCGTGTAATACACGCTGTTTTTGTAAATCCCGCGAAATTTGCCCTTGTATCTGTCCTCATCAAGTGCCTTTATTTCAGCGTTTTCAAGCTCAAAGGACAGAGTCGAGCAAAGGACACTTTCGCTGTCAATGAGCGCGAATTTAATGTTTGAAGCGTTGCTTATGTCTTGGCAGGATTGTTTTAGCGGGGTGTAGCGGGCATTAAGCACGCTTAAAACTATGGTGCGGTGTGTGTCTCTTAATGCTCTGCTTTTCTCAACAACCAGCTCATCGTAAAGTTTGTCATACCACAAAATGAAAAATATAGCCAAAAAAATGCCCGTTGTGGTAAGATAAATCAGCAAAATCGAGCGCGTAACCCATTTAGCCTCGGACATAGCTATACCCTCGTCCCCTTTGATTGACTATGCAATCCTTGCCAAGTAGCTTTCGTAAATTTTTCACATAAGCGCGCAAAGATAGCTCGCTAGGCTCTTCATCATACTCCCAAAGCTCGTCAAAGATTTTTTCAACGCTTAAAAATTCGTTTTTGTGCTTTAAAAGCAAGGTTAAAAGCCCTATTTCCTTGCTCGGCAAGATGATAGCCTTGTCGTTTTGATACAAAATGTGTGAATTTAGGGCAAATTTAAAGCCATTTCCTAAATTTTCGTAATCTTCATTTTGGTGCGCAAAAGCCCTTTTTAGGATATTTTCCACGCGCAAGGATAGCTCGCTTAACTCAAAGGGCTTTTTGATATAATCATCACAGCCCGAGTTAAAGCCTTCTTTTAAATCATCAGCGGTGTTTAGCGAAGTGAGAAAGATAGCAGGCGTCATCTTGCCGCTTTTGCGCAACTCTTTAAGCAGTGAAAAGCCGTCCCCTAGCGGCACTTTGACATCTAAAATCCACAAATCATAGTTTTTTTCATAGGCTAAATCAAGCCCTTGCTGCGCATCTGTTGCCAAATCCACGCTGTAACCCTCATCTGTCAAGTGTTCTTCTACTATCTCGCTTAAATTTATATCATCTTCAAGCAAGAGAATTTTCGCCGCCATTTTCGCCCCTTTTTGTAAATTTTTTGTTATTTTAACACTAAAACATTTACAAAAAACATTTTTATGTTATAATAAGCTTGTAAATTTTAAGTGAATGGAGAGAGATTTGCTACCAAAATGGTGTGATGATTATAGCATAGACAACCCGATGATAGACGAGCAGCACAAAAAACTTTTTGAGCTAGCTGGTGCAGTGGAGAGCATAGCCGACCGCTCCGTGAGCAAACGCAAGATTAAGGACTTGCTGACTGAATTTTTTCACTATATGCGCGACCATTTTTCTGATGAAGAAAAATATATGGAAAGTATCAACTACCCAGAGTTAGAGCCGCACCGCCGCATTCACAAAGAGATAATCCAAAGTATGGTGCATTTGATAGGCTCAATAAAAACGACAAATGACTTAAAAGAACGCCTTTATCTCATCTCTAAAAAATGGCTTTTGGAGCACATTTTGTTTGAAGATATGAAAATCACCGAATTCGTCCGCACGCAAGCGATGAAGAGCGATGGTGGCGCGCTTGCTGATGAAGTGAGCTATATCGATGACAACACAGAGCATCAAGGCTACTACTACACCTGCGCCTGCCCTGAAAAAATCCACGATGTCTCCCTTGATGTGCATCGTCAAATTCAAGTGGTAGAAAAAGATGTGCGCTGCCGCATTTGCAACGAGAAAATCGTATTTTTGAAAAAAAAAGAAGAAGCGTAAAAAGCTAAATTTAAGGCAAGCGTTGAGGCTTTGAACGCGTGAAATTCAAGCAAAATTTTAAGCAAATTTACCCTGCGCTTACCTTTGCTAAAAATGCTAAAAAGCGTTTTTAGTAAAAAGCCTCGCACTTGCGATAATGAATTTTGCCCTTAAATTTAAAGCGTTTTTGGTTTCAAAAGCGTTTTGTGTTTTAAAGATAAAATCTTTAAATTTTCATCTTGTTTGACAAAAATTCATCAGCGACACAAAGCCACTTGCTTTTTGTCGCCTTTTTTTGTGTGAATTTTTATCATCTTAACCGCAAAATTCAGCATTTTTGAATTTAGAGCAAATTTTGCGAAAAACTATCACATATAAAGTCCGCCGTTGATTTTAAGCGTTTCGCCCGTGATATAAGAAGCATAATCGCTCAGCAAAAACGCCACCGCATTTGCCACCTCATCTGGCTCGGCAAAGCGTTTGAGCGGGATATTTGCCATATACGCGCCTTTGATTTCCTCGCTTAAAGCCTCTGTCATATCGCTTTTGATAAAGCCGGGCGTTACGCAGTTAAAGCGCACACCACGCCCTGCGCCCTCTTTGGCAAAACTTTTACTCATCGCTATCATCGCGCCTTTGCTTGCGGAGTAGTTTGCCTGCCCTGCATTGCCCATTTCGCCGACTATGGAAGCGATATTTACCACCGCACCAAAACGCGCCTTACTCATCGCTTTAAGCGCCTCGCGGCAGCCCAAAAAGGCTGAGTTTAAATTTGCGTTGATGACGCTTGAAAAGTCCTCTAACTTCATACGCAAGGCAAGTTTGTCATTTGTGATACCAGCGTTATTGACAAGGTATGAAAGCTCGCCATCAGCCTCTAAAATAGCCTTTATACCAGATTCAAAAGCCGCTTCATCGCTTGCATCAAAGCAAATCACCGCCGCGCTGCCGCCGTTTTGCTCTATCTCTTTTTTTAAAGCATCGGCAAGTTCAGGCTTGGAGCGGTAGTTTATCCACACCTTTAAGCCAAAACCCGCCAGCACCCGCGCAATGCTCGCGCCTATGCCCTTGCTAGCCCCTGTGATAAGCACATTTTTGCCACTAAATTTCATCTTTTGTCCTTTTTGTGAATTTTTGGGGTATTTTAGCACAGAATTTCAAATGAAAACTTACTCACCTTTCATATCAGGTAGCAAGTCCTTTATGTCTATGTCAAATTCATTAGCGATGATGAAAAGATGGTGTAGGTTGTAGTTCGCCCCGTGCTTGCGGGTTTCGATTTTAGCGATATAATTTGGCGATTTATGCCCCAAAATCCCCGCAAGTCCTAGCTGTGAAATGCCGCGTTTTCGCCGCTCACGCTTGACATTTGCTACGATTTCATCTAAAAATTCAGCCATTTGCTGTTCTACATTTTCTACACTTTTCACATTTTGCCTTTGATTTAAGGATTTTATGTTTTGATAAATAAAAATTCAAACACTTATAAGTGTTTGTTTGTGGAGTTTGAAAAGGGTAGAATGTTGGAAAATTTTAAAGGATAAAAAATGGCAAAAATCTGTGTCGTTGCCGAAAATAAAGCAAAATTTAAGGTTTTTAAAGTCGATAGAGACAGCAAGGCTGATTTGTGCGTATTTGTTGTCGATAGAGACATAAAAGCGAAAGGTGATGCGCTTTGGTATATGGAGGATAAGGACAATAGAGCCACTTCAACTATTGCTTGGGTAAATAGTGAAAGTAAAGCACACTTTAAAGTGTTTTTTGTAGATAGGGAAATTAAAGCAAAGTGGAACAAACCGCATAAATATCAAAATATGCTTTAATATAGCTAGGAAAACTCAAACGATTTGTAAATCGTTGAGAGCAAATCCACTGAAATCTTGGGAAATTTGGGCGTTGTGATTTTCTCATTCTTTTAAGTTTTCACACTTAAAAAATAAGTGAAATCGCAATACCGATAATGCGAGTATATTTATACTCGTGGATAATTTAAGGACAAACAATGCCAAACCAACCACGCAGACTAGACAATGAAAAACGCTATCAATACACGCTTATTGATACACACTATCAAGCGGATAATTTTACCAAAGGCAGAGCCTTTAAGAAATTTTTTGATGAATTTTGTCAAAATGTTTTTGAAATCAATCTTGCAATGTTTGAGGACATAGGCGAATTTCCTATCGCTTATAACGAAAACAACGCTTATGCGAGCATAGGCGCAGCTTTACATACGCTAACGCCTTATGCGTGGAGCGAAGCGCAAATCAACTACAAAGACAAAAAGCACAAAAACGACACTGAAAATTCAGCCAAAACAGATGAAAAAGAAAAATGGCGTTTTGTGGATTTTTGGTGTATGAATGCAAATAAAGAATTTGAAGTGTGGATAGAAGCAAAACGCTTGTGGCTAAATATCGGCAAAAATGCGCAGTGGCAATTTGACAGCATAGCTTGTGAACGTATAAAAAATGCCTTGTGGCAAATTGACAATATCAAAAAGGCAAAACCTTATCAAATCGCCAAAGACACGAATTTCAAAGTCGCTTTGTTTGCCATACCTTTGTCGTGTGCGGCAAGTCAAATGCCTGATGATAAAGATATAAAACAAGCACCCAAAGCAGTGGCGGATTTGCTGGCTGAATTTATTGACAATAGGCGCAATATGGGCGTGCTGTGTGCGGTGCTAAACCTTGACGCACAAGGCAAAAAAGAAGTCGAGACTCTTTATTTAAATGATTTTACGCCTTATTTTGCGCTTGCTGCTGTGGTGTTAGAGTAAATTTGAAAAATACTTCTTTGTGGATTTTTGCTACGGCTTGCGCCTTGCAACCCGTTGGGTCGCTCGTTTCACTCACTCA
>OIZA01000172.1_pt1 | contig 38703 bp, 30 predicted proteins | sample 1588381 | NCBI WGS metagenome assembly OIZA01 (sample SAMN03283277) | human gut metagenome | biome: human-associated habitat; material: feces | host: Homo sapiens | place: Peru | collected 2012 | reverse complement strand
ATCAGATTCATTAAAAACTGTCCGAAAAAGTGTCTTAATTTATGAGACCATTATAGTCAGAGAAGAGGGAAGGGCAGTTGGTTTAAGTGAGGGCAAGGCAGAGGATTTATTGCTTGTTCTGGGACGCAAAGGTGAGGTATCGGAAGCATTGAGGTGAAACATTCTAGCTGAAAAGGATTTGACGTTGCTGAATGATTGGTTTTTGCAGTCACTTTCATGTGAGAGCGTAGACAATTTTGCTACCGCTTTTGGGAAATCAGCCAATCTATAACATTGATCGATTTTATGCCATCATAGGTAGAAGTCATTCCTGTATCTAGGGAAAGAATAATTTTTTCATAGTTGTCACTGATTTTTTGTAGCGGATATAATTCTCTCTTGCGGACCTCTTCGGTAATCATTGATTCAGTTACCTGAACGTATATTTTGTCATCCGTTTTTGTCGCTATAAAGTCTACCTCAAAATTTTCTACCTTGCCGACAGATACATCGTAACCGCGGCGAAGTAGTTCAAAATACACAATATTTTCCAATGTATGGCCGGTATCGCGGTCTCTGAATCCTAGAAGATAGTTTCTTAGGCCGATATCAACAATATAGTACTTTCCCAATGTACGCAGGAATTCTTTGCCCTTGATATCAAATCTTTTAATATCATAAAAGAAATATGCTTCCAGTAATGCATCAACATATGCCTGAACAGTATGCGCACTTGGAGTTCCCTTTCGTTTACCGTCTTTGAGTAACCCTTCATTTACGAGTATGTTCCCAATAGTGGATACAGATATATTACTGCCAATGTTATCAGCAAGGAACATAACAATTTTTTTCAGAAGAACGGGGTCTGTAATACGTTTTTGTCCTCGACGATTTTCACGTTCAAGGATATCCCTCATAATCACAGTTGAGTAGATCCCCTCAAGTAAAACAAATGCTTTTTCTTGATCCAAGCCAACATCAGCAATACCTGGCATACCACCAAATTTTATATATGCATCAAAGATTTCGCGAATTTCATAATGCTCTCCATTTTTATCAAAGACCTGTTTTCGCGTACCACCTAATGCACTTTTGGCTTCTCTGATCTCGAAGCCGTGGAAAGATAAAAACTCAGAAAAGGATAGTGGTAGCATTTTTATCTCCACACATCTGCCAGACAAATAGGTGGCATATTCAGATGAAAGCATGTATGCATTTGAACCTGTAACATAGATGTCACAATTAAAATCAACACGAAAAGAATTAATTGCATCTTCCCAATCGGGGACACGCTGAACTTCATCAAAGAAAAGGTACATTCTCTTATCGGGTATAATACGCGCTTTGACATAATCGTAGAAATCATCGCTATTCATATTTTTGAAAGCATGCGATTCAAAATTTATCTCAAGAATTTGGTCATCAGAGATGCCGGTTTCTATTAAATGCCGTTTCACTAGCTTGAGCAGACTGGACTTGCCACATCTACGGATTCCAGTGACGACCTTTACTGGTTCTGTGTCCTGAAATGCAATAATTTTATTTAAATATAAATCTCTATTTTTGAGTTCGAGCGTATTAATCATGTTATATTCCTCCTTGCAGTAAGCATAGCAAAAATTTTTAAAAAAGTAAAGCTTTTGCTTTCAAATGCAAAAAAATATATATTTCTGCTTTTTCTGCATTTCAAAGACTGTTTATAAGTATTACATATTGTATTGAGAGGAACGAAAAAGTATTGTGGATGCCATAGATTCGCTTAAGGTGCTTGGATTTATTACGGCGATGATTGCAAGGTGTGGTTAGAAGGTTAATGTGGCAGAAAGCGTCATAGATGCAGATATTAAACAGACCCAGACAAAGAATTGGCTGGCTATTTTAGAAACATAGGGGATTTATCAAAATTTTACGATAAAAGAATTGTAAAAAATTGTAGAATTTAATGACAAATTTAATGATATGTTGTATAATTAACTTGTGAGAAGAGCTGAATGTGTGATGGATAATCAAGAGTTATCCGTCAAAAGGCTTATTGATATTAAAGATAGCACTCTGTAATATTCCCCAACGTATATGACAAAGAATGATAAGGAGAAAAATATGCCGAATATCGAAAAAACATTTGTTGAATTTGCATTTTCCAATATAAATCCTAATAAATTATCCTTTTCATTTACTTGGGATGATAATTTTGAGCGTCATATAAAATATATTTCCCCTATTTTTGATAAATACCATAAGAAATGCACATTCTATATCAATCCTGGAGAACCTGATTTCAAAGGTCAACTCCAATCAGGATATAATATGTTAGCACATAGAGGATTTGAAATTGGAAGCCACGGATATACGCACCATCATTTTTCACACCTTTCAAGTTATGACTACTCTTGCCAATTGATAAAATCTAGAGAGCTAATAGGGCTGTTATTAGGTACTAGCCCAGTTACATTTGCATTTCCACACCATGATTATACTCCTGAAATGCTGGAGCAGGCAAAAACGATCTATTTTGAGACCAGAAATACATTAAATAATTCACAACGTTTTAGCCTAAAAAGTTATACAACTTCATCTGAAATTCAAAGTGTTGTGCAAAATGCTATTTCTTCTGGTCGTTCGATTGTTTTTTCAGGACATTCAATCAGGCTCAATTCTATAAATGACATTATTGATGGGTATGAACCTGTTTCAATTGATGTATTAAACGATGCCATTTCTATTATATTAAAGAATCATGCTATTGCAGAGATATGTACATTTTGTCAAGCAGCATTAAAGACATATATTAAGACAAACTGCGTTTATACAAACGAAGCTGTGTCTATAAGCAAAGAGCAGATAGCATATCTTAAGCGTTTTGGACTAACACCAAGAAGAATTGAGGAATTAATATGAATATTATGCAGTCCCCAAAGGTTTCTGTTATTGTTCCGATTCACAATGCAGAAAAAACAATCATTCGTTGTATTGAATCATTAGTCAATCAAAGTCTTAAGGACTTGGAAATTATTCTTGTTAATGATAATTCTACAGATAAGACTGATGATATTATAAAGGAATATCAACAATTATATCCTACTCGGATAATCGTATTACAATCCCATAAGCCAAAAGAAATATGTGGTCCGGGGTATGCAAGAAATGTGGGTATAAAAGCAGCTCGTGGAGTATACCTTGGTTTTGTTGACAGTGATGACTGGGTTGATAGTAATTTGTTTTCTATTGTATACAATAAGTCCATAGAAGCAAACGCTGATGTAGCCGTTTTTGGCGTCAAAAACGAGTATTCCAATACTATTTGTTCTCAAATCCGTTATCAATACGAATATAATGCTATAAATCATTCTTACGCTTTGCATATGCTCTGCCGTTTGCATAACAATGATTGTTTTATTAGTCCAATGGCATGCTCCAAAATATACAGGGCAGACTATATAAGGAAAAATAATTTATACTTTGATACAGATAGTTTTTTTGAAGATGATCAATTCACGTTTTGCTGCTTTCTACATGAATGCAAAACACTATTAATACCGCAAGTATATTACCACTATTACCAAAATGCAGAATCCATAACACATACATTTTCCAAAAAATATATCGATACTCTTGTAACGGCCTTTGTCAACATACGAAGCTACTTACAAACTTACTCCTGCTACGAAATGTATTATGATGATTATCATGCATATATGGATAAATGTGTTTCTTCGACATTAAATACATTATTTTGCGCTGAAAAGGATATTGTTGTACAAAAAAAATATATTATTTACTTATTAAAAAAAATAAGCGAAAATTTTTCAATTGATGAATGGGTTCACTATTTTGATATACAACGGATACAACGATTTCTTGGGATTAATAAATAAAATAATCTTGCAAATATTTTTGATATTTTTCGTCAAATTGTATCAAATTATATTCTGTAGTATCATCTGTAAGTTTTGCCAATGCAACTCTTGCATGTTTGAGAACAAAATATTGCTTTTCAGATAATACTTTTTTTTCGTTATTTTGAATCCATTTCAAAATATAATTTAATGCTATAGGATTACGCAACTTACCTAATGCTTCCATTATACTTACAGCAGTGTAAAAATTTTCTTCCGCTGTAAGTTGGCGACATAAGTTGTTTACCCCGCTATGTAACTGTTTTTCGCCAACTATATCTGCCATGTGTTCTCTTATATAGCAATTTGAATCAAAAATGGCATTACAAATAACATCATTTGTTTTTATATTTTCGTCAGTCATTAAAAAGGCCTCTAATTTATAACGATTTAAGTCGATGGATGCAGTTTTTGTTTGCGAAAAATATTGTATAATCCATGGTAAAATTATATCCATCATTTTATTTGCTTTGGCTAGTGCTATTGCCAAATCGGTTTTCCATATTAACATTTTTTCTTTGTTAGCATTAAAATGTTCCCCAAAACTGTCATCTAAAAAAGCTCGAACAGACCTCTCTGTCACCGGGAACATTGCGAGCGAAATCAATATTTCTCTATATACCGCCAAAAGTCCATTAATAATTTCTTCTGGCTCCTTAACAATTGTATATCCGAGGAGTTTTTCATACTCAGACAAAAATCTTTCGATATCTTCTGAATTATATTTTCTAATTTCATTGTTCAATATAGAAATCAAAAAGGGCAAGTTTTCAGGCAACTTTCTTTCTAGATATTCTATGAACGATTCCTCGTCATTTTTTACGTAAGAAATAATTCCCCTAATATTCAGTGCCTCACGGAAATCCGCCATATAGCTATTTGAAGAGATTTCCTCAATAATTTCGGATGTGAGATATATCATATTATCAGGATCATACTCTATATATTTAAGATGGGTAATATCAAAGGGAACATATGATCCTTTTTGCTTAAGTATAATAATATTTTGTGCTTCTTTAAAGGAATGAGCTACCCCTAATTCATAAAAAACATTTGGATTGCAATCTGTCAAGTCTGCAATAACGCAACGTGACCTTAGAATTTCGGTAAGTATTTTATTTATAATAGGAGTTGCGCCACCGATTTCGTCTACTCTATTGCATACATAACCAGCCTTATTTAATTCCGACTTTATAGCTCCATATACACGATTGAGTTTATCTTTAAAGGGCATGATCATAAAGCAGCGGTTTTTCTCTACAGGTACGCTCACTCTTTGAAATTGCTTGGGATATATTAAGTATTCGTCCATATGTTCATTCCTCTCAAATATTGTAGACATGATAACACAACTTTAAAACGTTGTAGTGCTTCAATAAGCCTTTTGACGGATAACTCTTGATTATCCATCAAAAAAGGCAATCCGCCTTTCAGCGGATTGCCCCACCCTACCTGCTATATTTTAAAATCCTTTCTTGGGTGCTTTGCAATTAATATATCCCTCTGCTTTGCCACTGCCACATGCGTGTAAATTTCCGTAATATTGATTGAACTGTGTCCAAGCATCTCTTGGATATATCGGATATCCACATCTGCCTCGAGAAGACTGGTTGCAAAAGTATGGCGGAACATATGTGGTGTGATGTGCATTTCAATAGCAGCGAGGGAACAATATTTATTTATCATCCGGCGAACACATTGATCCGATAACGGGGTTCCGTTTTGGTTCGCAAAAAAATGACGGCACATATGGATTTGTCTGCTGAATTCCCTCTCGTATCTTTTCAGAACATCAATAACGGTCTCGTTTCCGATCTGAATGCGGCGCTCCTTGCTTCCCTTTCCGTAAATGAGTACCGTTCCATCGTACAGATTGACATTATCGGGGCGTAATGCACAAAGCTCCGATATTCGCATACCGCTTGAAAAGAGCAGTTCTATGACGGCGGCATCGCGCAAGGCATTTCGCTGCAGGTATAAGGTGTTTGCATTTTTGCATTGCTCATAAATCGTGGTTAATAATAACTCTAAAGTGTTCAAGGGGATTGTTTTGGGGAGTCTTATTGGTTCCCGAAAATGAATCTGTATTCGCCCGAAAGGATTTTGACTTATTATGTCCCGATATTCCAGAAAATGAAAAAAAGCTTTTAGCGATGCAATTTTCCGCTTGACTGTTTTGGGCTGGAATTGATTGTGTAGTGTTGCAATATAGCGTTCCAGAATATCAGGGCTGATATAGTCAGCTTCACTTATGTATGGCTGACCGGAAAACTGCTGCAGGTCGATCCGGTAGGACTTTAAGGTCTTTGTATCTAAGCGTTTCTGGGTTTTACAGTATTCCAAATAAGTTTGAATATGCCTTTGTAAATTGTTCATTTTGAAATCTCCAGCTTTGTATTTTTTTGCAACGCAATTATATCAGACCAAGGGGCCTCGTGTCATTTTATGTCAATGGATATCACCCTCTGAACCCTACACCTGTCCTTTTTTTACACACCAGTTGACCCCACGCCGTAAAAATAGTATGATGTTACGGAGGAAAGTTTATTATCGGCTAAAAAATGTAAGAAAAAGAGGTAAACCATGGGAAAATATTTTGGCACTGACGGTTTCCGCGGGGAAGCCAACAAGACTTTAACTTCGGATCATGCATACAGGATCGGACGATTCTTAGGATGGTATTATCAGCATGAGAATCATAAGTGCAAAATTGTGATTGGCAAGGATACACGCCGCTCCTCGTATATGTTTGAATATGCGCTGGCTGGCGGACTTACGGCTTCCGGAGCAGATGTTTACCTGCTTCATGTTACGACGACTCCCAGCGTGTCCTATGTGACGAGGACAGAGGACTTTGACTGTGGAATTATGATCTCTGCAAGCCATAATCCCTATTTTGACAACGGAATTAAACTCATTAATTCCAACGGAGAAAAGATGGATGAGGAGACGATCCTGAAAATTGAGGATTATCTGGACGGCAAGGTGGACGAAGTGCCTTATGCTGAGCGGGAGAATATAGGCTGTACGGTGGACTATGCGGTAGGCAGAAACCGTTACATCGGTTACCTGATTTCGCTGGCGACCCGTTCTTACCGTGAGAAGAGGGTGGGACTGGACTGCGCCAACGGAAGCTCATGGATGATCGCTAAGAGTGTGTTTGATGCGCTGGGCGCCAAGACCTATGTGATAAATAATCAGCCGGATGGCTTGAATATCAATACAAACTGCGGCTCTACACATATCGAAGGCTTACAGAAGTTTGTAGTGGAGAATGGTCTGGATGTGGGATTTGCCTTTGACGGTGATGCAGACCGCTGCCTGTGCGTGGATGAGAATGGAAACGTGGTAGACGGCGACGGCATCATCTATATCTACGGAAGGTATCTGAAGGAGCGCGGAAAGCTGCTGGGAAATAAGGTCGTTACTACGATTATGTCTAACTTTGGACTGTACAAGGCGTTGGATGCGATCGATGTTGAGTACGAGAAGACGGCTGTCGGGGACAAATATGTCTACGAAAATATGCTGCAGAACGGCTACCGTCTGGGCGGCGAACAGTCGGGACACATCATTTTCAAGAAGTATGCAACCACCGGTGACGGCATACTGACCGCGATTAAGATGATGGAGGTCATGCTGGAGAAGAAGCAGCCTCTGAGCGAGCTTGCCAAGCCATTCAAGATTTATCCGCAGGTATTGAAGAATGTGAGAGTGCTTGATAAGCAGACGGTGGCAGAGGATGCCGAAATCCAGGAGAGAGTCGGCGGCATCGCTGCGGAACTTGGCGAGGAGGGAAGGATACTTCTCCGCGAGAGCGGAACCGAGCCAGTCATTCGTGTCATGGTAGAGGCTTCAGACAAAGACACCTGTGAGCGTTATGTGAATGAGGTCGTGAATTTGATTCAGAGTAAGGGCTATGTGACAGAATAGGCGCTGCCGGAAAGAGTAGAGGTTTAATATATGTGCGGTATTGTAGGTTATATAGGGAAAGAGGCAGCAGCCCCCATTCTGCTGGAGGGCCTGTCAAAGCTGGAATACAGGGGCTATGACTCCGCCGGAATCGCAGTGCGGGACAGACAGACCGGGGAGATAGAGCTTGTCAAGGCGAAGGGGCGTCTTAAGATCCTGTCTGAGAAGACGGACGGCGGCAGAGCTATGCACGGAACGATCGGAATCGGTCATACCCGCTGGGCAACGCACGGCGAGCCATCTGAGGACAATGCGCATCCGCATTGCAGTGATGATCAGGCGGTTGTGCTGGTTCATAACGGCATTATAGAAAACTATCTGGAACTGAAGGAGAAGCTGCGCAAGGCGGGCTATACCTTTTATTCGCAGACGGATACAGAGGTCGCGGTAAAATTATTGGACTATTACGACAAGAAGGTAAACGGTGACCATCTGGAGGCACTTTCCCGCACGATGTTGCGGATCCGTGGCTCCTATGCCTTTGGCGTGCTGTTCAAGGACTGCGCGGATAAGCTGTATGCGGTTAGAAAGGACAGTCCTCTTATCGTCGGCAAGAGTGAGGATGGAAGCTATATTGCATCGGATGTTCCCGCAATTTTAAAATATACCAGACAGGTTTATTACATCGGGAATATGGAAATTGCTGTGCTGGAAGATTCGGCAATTCATTTTTACAATATTGACAGAGAAGAAATTCAGAAAGAGGCTGTAACAATAGAGTGGGATGCTGAGGCGGCGGAAAAAGGCGGCTTTGAGCACTTCATGATGAAGGAGATTTACGAGCAGCCCAAGGTTGTCGGCGATACCCTGCATCATTATCTGAAGGATGGGAGCATTGATTTCTCCGAGGTAGGTATCAGCGATGAACAGCTGCGCAGCCTCGAGAGAATTTACATTGTAGCCTGCGGCTCCGCTTACCATGTGGGTGTAGCGGCAAAATATGTGTTTGAGGGAATGGCGGGAATTCCGGTAGAGGTGGAGCTTGCCTCCGAATTCCGTTACCGTGAGCCGCGTCTTGTCAAAAACTCTCTTGTGATTATCATTTCCCAGTCGGGTGAGACGGCGGACAGCCTGGCGGCTTTGCGGCTTGCGAAGGAAAAAGGCGTTGACACACTCGGCATTGTGAATGTGCTTGGCTCCAGCATCGCCAGAGAGGCGGATCTGGTAATGTATACGCTGGCGGGACCGGAGATCTCCGTAGCGACGACAAAGGCGTATAGTACGCAGCTGATGGCGGTATATCTGCTTGCGGTGCAGAGTGCTTATGTGAAGGAAGAGATCACAGAAGAGCAGTACCAGACATTTTTACAGGAATTAGAGTCGATTCCCGATAAGATCCAGAAAATACTGGACGACAAGGAACGCATCCAGTGGTTTGCGAATAAGCATGCCAACAATAAGGACATTTTCTTTATCGGCAGAGGCATAGACTATGCCATCAGCATGGAGGGAAGCCTGAAGCTTAAGGAAATCAGCTATATCCATTCCGAGGCATATGCAGCGGGCGAACTCAAGCACGGTACGATCAGCCTGATTGAAGATGGTACATTGGTCATCGGCGTCATGACACAGGAGGCGCTGTTTGAGAAGACTCTCAGCAACATGGTGGAGGTCAAGAGCCGCGGCGCTTATCTGATGGGCGTGACCAGCTACGGAAATTACAGCATTGAGGACACTGCCGGCTTTACGGTGTACGTTCCCAAGATCTGCAATTATTTTGCTACAAGCCTTGCTGTCGTTCCGTTACAGCTGCTCGCGTACTATGTCAGCGTCGCCAAGGGTCTGGATGTGGATAAGCCCAGAAATCTGGCAAAGAGTGTGACGGTAGAATAAAAAATTAAAATCAGTTTTACAGCCAAGTGCTAAACTTCGTTATTTGGAAGTTTAGCACTTTTTTTGGTGTCATTGAAAATGAATTAATATCGGATTATGTCGAAAACAAACGGATTAAGACGATTATGTTGCAATCCGCTATTGCTTTATTTAACATTTTGCTAAGGGGGCGATTGTTATAAACAGAATGTCGTCGTTTATTGCAAAAAAGTTGTATCAAGAAAGCATTATTGAAAAGAGTGATGTAGATGCCTGTATCTATGGCATCCAAATCACGATGGCAAATCTAATCAATTTTGCCATTGCCTTAAGCATTGGTTTATTCACGGGCACTTTGCTAGAAATGGCATTATTTTATAGCATTTTTGTGAGCTTGCGCTTTTTCTGCGGTGGATACCATGCGGAAAGCTATTTAAAATGCTTTTCGCTTTTTTCGGTAACCTGCCTGTGTTATCTGGGCATGCTGCGGGTAGTCACGGAATACGGTCGGTATAAAACAGTGCTGTTTGTAGTGGCAGTGATTTTCCTTGGAATATGCATTTTTGCAAAGGCGCCTATTGAACATGAAAACCGGCCATTCACAGTTGAGGAAAGAGTTCAATTCAGGAAAAGGAGTATTCAGCTCTATTTTGGATGGTCAGCTATAGGAACGATCTTATGCGTAAAACAGATAGAAAGTTTATCTGTAGGATTTATTTGTGTATTTGCAATTATAGCGATCTATATGCTAGTTGGAAGGAGGGGAAAACATGAAGAAGAAAATGCTTGAAATGTTAGCAAAAGTAGCTTTAAACGCTGCAAAAAGAGCAGATGGCAGAGCATCTGAGTTCGGACTTTTCCAGCCGAAGAGACCTGAAAAAATCAGAAAATAACATAAGAGAATGTGAAAAAGGAGATCGGGAATGAAGAAAATCCGAATGTTACTTTGTTGCATTATCCTATGTCTGCTTTTGCCCCAAACGGTTCATGCTGAGGAATTTATTTTTGAGAAAGAGCCGTTAGATATTGTTTTTGTCATTGATTGCAGTGGTTCCATGAAGAAAAATGATCCATCGAAGATGGGTTTAAGCATGGTACAGGCATTCGCGGACACCGTACAGGCTGAGAATATCAGAATAGGCTATGTCGCTTATAATGATGGCATTCTGTCCTGTTCTGCTCCAGAGGCGATAACAACCGCCGAAAAGAGAGCAGCACTGAAGGAAGAGATCGGAAGCATAGCATATTCGGGAGATACGGATATTGGTCTGGGAATATCTTATGCGCATGAACTGTTGGCTGGAGGGCAGGATTCCAGAAGGATAATCGTTCTGATCTCGGATGGTGAAACGGATCTGCCTGATAGCGCTGAACGTACAGAGGAGCAGTCAAATCTCGAATTGGAACAATGTGTCTGCCAATGCAAAGAGGAAAACATAAAAATCCATACGGTGGCTTTTGGAAATTATGATGGAAACAAGGCTGTCCTTGAGAGGATAGCATCAGAGACAGGTGCCGAAAGCTATTCTGCGGAGAGGCCGGAAGATCTGATCGAAGTGCTGTATGGAATTTTTCAGGACAATTTGTTTTATGAGATCCAGCAGTTTTCCAGCGGTATGTATGCCGGAGGAAGCCAGGAAATCAGATGTGTATTGGGTGCCCCATATCTGGACGAAATCGACATATTACTGCTGTCCACCGACACTATCGGTGAAACAGTCGCCCGATATGGAGAGCAGGAAGTTCCATTTACCAATCTGTCACACTATGCTGTCTGCAAGATTGAAAACAGCGAGATTGATGCCGCAGAAAAAGAATTGGTCATTCGTTTTGAAACCGGTGAAGGGCAGGAATTGCAGGTTTATGTAATCAGTTACCGGGAATTGATTCCGGTATTACAGATACCGACGGAGGTTGGAAAAAACCAGAAGGTCGGCTATCAGGTCTATTTCAGAAACCGACAGGGCGAGCCGATAACGGATTCCGAATTTTATAAGACATTTTCATGGGATCTTCGCTGTGATGCGCCGGACGTAACACAGGAGATTGCCCATGTATCAGATGGAATATTGAAAGGAAGCCTCTTTTTCCCGCATTCCGGTTCCTATGCATTGAACGGAACCTTGACAGATGATTTCGGAAGTTATCCCTTTTCGGCCTTAGTTAAGGCGGCAAATGCAATACCATCGGGAAGCATTCCCGAAGAAGAAAGCACCCTACTGGATGCTGAGTGGACAATTTGTCTGGATGACTACTTTAAAGACAGGGATGGCGATACACTTTCCTATTCTCTTGCAGATGTGCAGGAGGGTATTGAGGTCAGATTAGATGGTAATTTGCTGACGATCTCACCGCGGAGCGTTGGGACACACATCGTATCCATACAGGTAAGCGATGGGGAGGAAACAATACAATATGTCCATCGGGTCAAAGTTGTTCCGCTGTGGCAGGTTTACTGGTGGGTCATTTTACTGGCAGCTTTAGCAATACTGCTCATTTTGTGGAGGCTGACGCACAAGCCGAAGCCGGAGCTGGAGCGCCTGACAGAAGAGAAAAAACAAAATCATTTTTGCGGAAGACTGGATGCATATTTTGTGTTGCAGCCGCAGGAAGAGGAGGAGATTCCTCCGCTTTCCTTCCAGATGCATAAGATAAAAGACGGCAGGGTATCACTGGGATCGCTTTTTGGATTGTACCCTGAACAGACGCAGATATTGCAGCTGGAAGAAATTTTTCTGATTGCGGATGAAAATCGAAATATGATTTTATACCACAGATCGAAATCCAGTATTATGGTCGGAAACACTATTGCATGTATGCAGATACAATATCATATCAGCTTTGGTGACATCATCTACATTACTTCACCGGATGGAAAATATGATTTGGAAATTCACTATGTTGCAGTGTTTCAATGAAAAAGAATAAGGAGGAAGTAGCAGGCATGGAGACAATCACACAGACAAACAGGACAATATTGTTTGCCGAAATCAATCCGGAGCGATTTAACTTGTTGACCTTAATCGGAGATGTACGGGGAAAGAGCAGTCTGGATGATGAAAAAATAAAGGAAATCAATGAGGAATTATTGGTTGAAAGTTTTGAAGATTTCCTCGAGAAATTCAATCCGGTCGTGTATTCGTGGTGCGATGCGGCAACAGGCAGCATTCAGTACAGTCTGGTAAAACCTGAAAATATTCCGCAGAACTGCATTACGGAAATTCCACTGAATGAATCTAACGATCTTCTGAATATGATTACTACGCTCATGGATGCCAGAGATGCGCAGGGCGTGGCTAATGTGGATTTCCAGTTCAGCAACATTCTGGAGATGATCTCCCCTAAAAAAATAATGGATGATATTCGTCAGGTTCGCAGGGAGATTCAGTATACATACGGAAAATATATGGAACTGGATGAAGAAGACCCGAAGCGTCTGGATCTGGGAGATAAGCTGAATTACCAGTTCGAGCAGGCGAGCCAGAATTACAACAACGTACTTGCCATGCTGCCTTTGGCAATCGAGGACATCAAGACGAGACTGCTGCTGGGAGAGGGTGAGACCGGACAGGGAAAGTCCGACTTTAAGGCGGGTCTTCTGAGTATGGGAGAGGACGGAGAGCTTAAGATTCTGGAGATGAAACAGGAAGAAAGCACTCAGCTTGCGGTGGTTGATGATAAGATCAACACCAGTCTCATTGAAACCTTCCGGGAGGATTACGACGCGCTGAATGAGGATCAGTCCGACTATGTGAGAGATCTGGTGGTAAGAACCTTCTGCCCGTTAAACTCGACCATGGAAAGCAGCGTCAATACGGAACTGGAAGTGCGCAACTACAATAACTATCTGGAATTTTACAAGAAAAGCAAGGATGACTTTGTGAAGGTAGTGAAGCCGTTAATGGAGCGGATATTGGGCGTAAAGACCTTCTTCGACCAGTACCGGGTAAAGGAGAAAGGCATGCAGCCGAAGCTCCTGATTACCAACTTGCCCCTTGAGATGATGGTGAAATCCAGCAACCTTCCCAAGCTGATTGCTTACCTCAACACGACAAATGATAAGAATGAGTTTGACAATACGATCTGGTTTGGCATTGTGCCGGATGTGGAGCTGAACCATACCGAAGGCGGAAAGCTTCAGAGGGTTCGTTTTGCGGGAAATAAGCAGGAAGAAAAACGGGGCAATAATACGATGGAAAGCGTAGCCAATCTCATGAATGCGCTGGAGCCGTACCGGATCACCACCTTCTTCAGCTTTTGCTCGGGGGAGGAGACCACCTTCAGCTATGTGGCAACAGAAGGAATTAATATCTACAAGGAAAAATGTACGCCGCTCATGAAGAAATCCTACAGCGAGTTTGCCGTACCGTGTCTCCCGAATGCAACCATCATTCCCAAGGATAAATCCGGTCTGGTTCTGGATAAGCGGATGGTTATGGATGGTGAAGGAAAGGTATCTCTCTCCACGGAAAAAGATGACGTGATGAAGATGTGGCTGGAAGGAATCTATGTAGGCGCGGCATATGAAGCGGCAGGACTGGTGGCAGCATGGCAGTGCCCGGAGTACCTGAAACAGAGATTTAAAAATACCAGCATGGAATATCCCGGCGTCAGATTCGATGTGGAGGCAAATGACAATGCCCTTCTGGCGACGACCAGCATGACGAAGGAGATTTCCGGCTTCACCAATGCCATTAAAAATTCCATAAACCGCACAGGCTTCGGTTTTGTGTTTTCTTCGGATAATGCGCAGTACAAGGGGCAGGAGATCAAGAACATTACCGTTTATAAGGCACGCAACCTGTCGAGCAATGGAAACGAGTTTGAGCCTATCTATAAAACGCTGGTGGTTACCTACATTGAGCGTATGCTGAGATTTTTCAGCGGCGACTTTAAGCAGGATAAAATTCTTACGTTTTTCAGCAATAACCCAAGCAGCCAGAAGAGCAGATGGGATGCGGACAGGCAGCATGTCAACTCCATTCTTCAGGATGGTGATGAGTTGGATTACAGCATCGATGAAAAGAATGGAATCTGCGATGTGCTGGTAACATTTGCAAACACTACTAAGAACCTTAAGGTACAGCTGATAAGAAAAGCTGGCAATGAATAATAAGGAGGAGAAAAATGGGAGTAAGGTTAAGCATTGAAGGAAGCGAGTCTATCAAGTTAAAGGAGACCAGTATCACCGGGATCACGTTTGGGGCAGATATTCCCCATGATTCCAATGCCAGATCAACGGATCTGGGTTCAACGGTATTGATTGAAGGCAAGATTCTGGCAGCTGTGGATGGCGAAGCAGCTGACGATACCAGCAAGATTGCGAAATGGTCTCTGGTTGCGGCGGAGAAATCCGATTGCTATCGCAAGGTACAGATTGATGTGGTAAGTGCATCTCAGATCGTGCGCCAGATCACTATTCCCAACGCTTTTGTGGTGGGCTATGAGGAGGACTTTACAGATGAGACAGGCGCTGGCACATTCCGCCTTCTGATAAAGCAGAAAAAGGATAAGATGAGCAGCCTGAAATTCGAGGGCGGATTCAGCGGAGAATAAGCGAGCGCTTCGGCGGTATGTAAAGTCAAATGTATGGCAGATGAAAGGAGTCTATTATGGGATTTACATTAAAGGTAGAAGGAAATACCACGATTGAATTGGGAACGACAAGCATTACGGGTGTAAAGGTACAGACGGATATTCCGCAGGACAGCAATGCCAGATCTACGGATCTGGGCAGCACGGTGACCATTACAGGAAAGATTTTAACGGCGGTGGATGGAGATCCCTTTGACGGGACGAAGCAACTGGGACTGTGGGCGCTTGTCCCGGCGGAAAGCTCTGACTGTTACCGCAAGGTTACCGTAGAGGTAATTGCCGCTTCTCAGGAAGTCCGCAAGTATACCTATCCCAATGCGTTTGTTGTGGATTACAAGGAAACCTACGGGGATGTGGAAGGCATCGGAACCTTTACACTGATTATGAAACAGAAAAAGGATAAGATGGCACAGGTATCGGTCGAGGGCGGATATAGTCTTACCTAACATAAGTATTCCGCGAGTGGCTTAAGCGGAAACAGTAAAGGGGGCTGCCTGATTATAGGTAGTCCCCTTAGCAAATATACACAAGGATGGCAGCAGCCGGAAGTAAGCGGGAGGCAGAAGAGGAAAAATGGGGAAAACAACAGAGAGAAAAAGAATGAAGCAGCTTCTTGATATTCTGATTTTTCTATGCGGAGTGGGTCTGATTATCTGTCTTTTCAGAGAAACAAAAAACATTCGCTTCATGCCGGTGCTTATGGCTGTGATCCTGATTAGTGTGGTGTGCGCGATATGTGATTTTGTGTTTCTTTGCAGCCGTAAGGGCGCAGAGGCTATGCTGCCTGATCCTGAAAGCGCCGGAACACACGGAGTGCAGAGGCTTGTTTTGCTGGATGAACAGGGCAAGCCTATTAAGTCGTGGGATTTGCAGGGACAGATTTCCCTGATTATCGGAAAAGCGGGACAGGATCAGGAGCTGGATATTGATCTGGCTGATTGTGAATACAGCGGTTTTATTGATTTTCAGCATGCCGTGCTGAATTTTTGTCAGGATGAATGGTATGTGGAAGATCTGGAATCCCAGAATGGCGTCAAAATAAGAAAAGTGGAAGATGGAGAGTGCTACCGGGTGGTCCATCGGCCATGTAAGCTTGCGGCAGGAGATGTACTTTACATTGCAAATACAAAATTACTTTTAACGTGATGTAAAGGTGAAAATAGATGAAATCAGACAGAGTGTTGCGAAGATAAAAGGAGATGAATACGGAATGAGTTTAGCAAAATGCCCCAATGGACACGTTTATAATTCCAGACGCTACGGGAAAATATGCCCGTACTGCAATATGAAGATTCAGGAAGAGACATCGCCGGAAAAGCCGGCAGGGTTTGAACCTCCGGTAGAAATTCTGGATGAGACAGTACGTCCGGTGTGTGGCTGGATGATCTGCATTGAAGGCGCAAGGGTGGGGATGGACTATAAGATCCATGAAGGCAAAAACTTTGTCGGACGGGGAGATGATATGGACATTCAGATTCTCGGTGACAATGAGATCAACCGGAAAAATCATACCATAATTGTCTATGACCCTAAAAATCTGAATACCATGATTCTGCCCGGGGATTCGGCGGGTATTGCCTATCTGAATGATAAGCCGGTCTATGTACCGATGGAGTTAAATCCATATGACATTATCAGTCTCGGGCAGAGCCGTTTTCTGTTTGTTCCCTTGTGCGGAAAGAACTTCTCGTGGGGTGATCTGAAATGAAAATAACAGGTGGCATGCAGGTGTTAATAGCGGTGGGCGCATTGTACATAGCACTGTTGGCATACCGTTGTTATTTACTCTGGAGAGACAAAAAGGATACAGGGAAAACAGATTCCCGCATTGGAATCGCCCAGACCACAGGTAATTGTCAGATTCAGGCGGACATCGCTCAGACATGGACGAACAGAGCCGGAGTGATGGCAGTCATAGCGGATGGCATAGGCAGCGCCAATACAGGGGTCGTTTGCGCACAGATAGCGGCAGACACCATTCTTGACGGGTTTGAACCGTATCAGGAGTTAAATAATCCGGCATATTTCTTTAAAACGGCTTTCGGGGAAGCCAGCAGGCGGATTCAGAGGACAATCGGGGAGCGCAGGGGCGGTGCCAGCGTGGGTGCTGTGTTCTTAGACCGCAGCCACCTGCATTATGCGGTGACAGGCGACATCAGAATTGCTCTCCTGCGGGGCGAGGAAATCATTCCCCTGAGCAAAGGACAGACGATGGATGTACTGGCGGCACAGGCATATGAGGACGGAAAGCTTTCTAAACAGGATGCAATCTGGAGCATGGAAGAAAAACGCATCTGGAGCTATCTGGGGCAGGACGGTTTCCATGAAATCGAAGTCTGTGAGCAGCCCATCCTCCTGAAAGCAGGAGACAAGGTGCTGCTGGCGAGCAAAGGAGTCTTTGAGGAGCTCTCGTGGAGAGAGCTTGAAGACCTTCTGATCGATACAGCGCCCTCACAGGAGCTGGCGGAACGTGTTGTCAGCGCCGTGGAACAAAAGGATAACCCCCAAAAGGATAACGGAAGCATCATATTGATACAAAAGGTTGAAGGTTAAAATGAGAAGAATAAATTCGGAGTTTCAGACGCTTCATATATCGGAGGAAGGGCAAAAGTTATCCAATCGGGACTATTTCGGCTATGTGGAGATGGATGATTTCGCCTGTTATGTGCTGGCGGACAGCCTTGATGATGACCCGGCAATCAATAGCGCAAGACTCGTCGTGGACAGTGTTATCCGTGATTTTACAGAAGCTCCTACCATGAGGAAGGGGACGCTGAAACGCTATTTGCGCAAGGCGCATGCGGAACTTCTGCATCAGAGGGCGGGAATGCATTTAAAGGTTGCCGTGGTGGTAGCAGTGACAGATTACCGGATGCTCCGCTATTGCCATGTGGGAAACAGCCGCCTGTATTTAGTCAGAAATGCCCGGATTCTGGAGAGAACGAAGGATCAGTCATTGACGCAGAATCTTCTGGAACAGGAGCGGATCGTGACGGATGAGGCGGCATGCCATGAGGAATGCAATAACCTGTATTCCTTTCTGGGCGAAAGGGGGAAACCGAAGCTGCAGGTTTCCCGTAAGAAGAAGCTGGAAGACGGCGACCTGATTCTACAGCTCACAAGAGGCGTTTGGGAACAGTGCGGGGAAACAGAATTTCTCCAGATCGTGAATGATGCCAAGGAAACACAGGATATTCTGAACCAGACGGAGGACTTCATTCTCAGGCAGCAGAATGACAGGAGCATCGATAATTATTCTCTGGCGGTAACCTCCGTAAACAGGGTGTATCAGTCCCCTAAGAAACCGGTAACGGCAAAAAAAGTCCTGATGATCGTTCTGCCTGTCCTGCTGACGCTCGTGGCCGGCTCTGTGGCGCTTTACATACATAGCCGGAATGTCCGGACAAAAACACAGACCATGCTTCAATGCATGGAGGATGGGGCGGAGTATCTTGCCTGCAGCAACTTTCAAAAGGCGGCAGAGCAGTATGGAGAGGCGAAAAAGCTGGCAGACGGCCTAAAGCGGAAACCGGAATATGGGGAAGCCGATCAGTACGTCAAACTTGCGGAACAGATCATTCTGGCGGACGAGACACTGGGCGGGGGAGAGTATAAGAAGGCGCAGGAGCTATATCTGACAGCCAGACAGATGGCAGTGGAAGCCGGAAATATCAGTGTGTCCTATATTAAAGCGCAGCTGGAACAGACGGAAGGCTACATAGAGGTCTTTGACCTGATTGCCCAGGGGGAGAGAAAAGAAGAGTACGGCAATCTGGAGGGGGCCATTGAACTGTACGCACAGGCGAAGAAAAAAGCGGCGGCGCTGTACTTTGCCGAGGGGAAAAAAGAGGCGCTGGAGCTGCTAATGGCAGCAGAAGAGAAACTGGACAAAGAGCAGATGGAGGCAGAAGAACGCCTTCAGCAAATGATAGAGCAGGAAGCGGCGGACAGAGCTCTGGAAAATGAGCGGAAGACAAATGATTATCAGAGCGCCATTGAACTGGAAAACAAAGGCAATGAGCTTCTGGCAGAGGGCAGCTATGAAAGCGCCATTACCTTTTTCCAGACTGCGCAGGCAATTTACAGCCGTCTGGAGCTGCGGGAGCTGGCGGATGGGATTGAACCGAAAATGGAAGCGGCCCGGGCAGGAATTGCGGCCAGAAATGCAAGGGCAGCAGAACAGAATGTGACAGATTAGATGGAGGTAAGCATGAGCCGGTACACTTATATTTTGAACCCCACATATGAGGAGATGGAAAACGATACCTATAAGCAGAGCAAACTGGAGAAAATGACAACTTTCCATCTGCGGGAGATATGCAGGAAAGAACATCTGGTGGTTTCGTCTGATAAGAACGGAGACCGTGAGGGGCTGATACGCCTGATTATGCGATTCCGCGGACAGCGCGAGTACCGCCATATCAAGAACTTCTGTGAAGCGGGATTAGAACGGATACAGACATTTCTGGACGGTTGTGGTATCCAGTTTGTGGATACGCCCGAATTGACCATTCCGGGCACAATTACCCTTTTTGAAGGCACGGAATTAAACGAACTGGATGGCTACCGCATCAGGTGTGAGGAAAAAATATATGCCGGAAATTTATTATTAGTGGATGAGGCCCTCAGGGTTTATACCTGCTTTTATCTGGAAGAGGTGGACGGTGACACCTATCTCTTTAAGGGGCGGAATGTGCAGGTGCGGCCGCTGGAGAAACACCGTTACTTTATTCTGTACTTTCCGGGTGAGAGAACGTCCGAGTTTCTATATGACTGCTACTATGGCAATCAGGTGCCGGTACCCGGTCATGTGGAAGGCATTCGAGTTCCGCTGCTGGACATCTGCGAGAGGAAGGTTCAACAGGTGGATCTGCCGCTGGTAATTGATTTTGGAAGCTCTAACACCACTATGGGGATATGCCTGCCGGACGGAAGTACAAAGATCGCAATGGTTAAAGGACAGACCATTATTCCCAGTCTCATCGGAGTCAGGGAAAAGAAAGACAACGAGACGGAGTTTCTTTTTGGATATGATGCACAGGCAATGAACCAGCAGAACTATCGGGATGAGGATGTAGCTGTCTTTTATGACATCAAGCGATGGGTAAGCGATGCAGAGCGCTCCGAGAGTGTCATTCTCAAAAGCGGGTGCAAATACCAGTTTTCGAGAAAAGAAATGCTCAGGGCTTATCTGGACTATCTTCTGGAGCTGGCAAGACAGCAGTTTAAGTGCAGCTTTACCAATGTCCAGCTTCTTGCCCCGATCCGTCAGAAGGAGAAATTCCGCCAGCTTTTTAGGGAATTGCTTCCCGAATATACAGTCAGCTGTGAACTGGATGAAGGAATGGCGGTTCTTTTTCATAGCATTCACAGCCTGATTCAGGGGAAAAAATATGAGGAACGCAGGTGGTATCATGCGTTGGTAATTGACTGCGGAGGCGGAACGACAGACCTGACATCCGGGCAGTTCTGTATTGAGAATAACCGGGTTTCCTACATTGTCAATCTGGAGACAAAGTATGAGAATGGCGACACCAATCTGGGCGGGAATAATCTGACCTACCGGATCCTGCAGCTTTTAAAGATACGCATTGCGGAAGCGCTGGATGCAGAGGGGAAGGAGGTTCTTTCCATTGGGAAGATCGGGGAAGGAAAGGCCGCCTATGAAGAACTGGAGAGGAGCTACCAGAAGGCGGAGAGATGTCTGCCGACACAGTTCAGGGAATATGAGGGAAAGAGCAGAGAACATTACTTCTTTGTGAAAAATAATTATTACTATCTTTTTGAACTGGCAGAACAGATAAAAAAGCAGTTTTTTCAAAAGGAATTTTGCTATGAACTGAAGCTCTCAACGGAGCGGGGAGAGGGCATTTTTCTGGATAAATGGAAATTGTCGGTCTGTGAAGAGGGGCAGTTTGAAATACCTGCCAGCCCGATCAGCATATGCCTGTATCTGAACGAAATTGAGGAGCTGCTGCGGCCGGATATTTATAGTCTGATGGAACGCTTTCTTGACCAGAAGTTCGAGAAGGGCGAGCTTGCAGAATATGAAATGATTAAACTGACGGGACAATCCTGCAAATCACGATTGTTTCTGGAAGCTCTCAAGCAGTACGTTCCGGGCAAGAGAATACAGGGAATCCGGCGGGACAATGCGGGAACCGAGTTGAAAATGTGCTGTCTGGAAGGGGCGCTTGCCTATTTCATGAACTGTAAGCTCGGTTACATGAAGGTAAATGAAAAATATCGTGTGGGCAGTCTGCCCTATGAAATTATGGCATATACCCATGAAAACAATGAAAAAGTTCTGATTCGGAGCCTCGACCCGGAGGAGCACATTGGATATATTTCCCGTTTCCATATCGGAAACCAGTTAGACCTGTACTTAAATGACGAGCAGGGGAAACTGCTGAAAACCTATTATTTTGCATACGACACGTCTAAATTCGGGAAGACCACCCAGAAGGAAATTGACGATGCCTATGCAGGAACCGTAATTCAGGAAGAGACGGATACCATTTTAGAGGGGGAGATGAAGTTCTTCGTGTGGGTATCCAAAGAAAGATGGGGATTTGTCATTCTGCCGATTCTGAGAGATCAGGAGGCTTTATATAAGGGTGACGAAACGTTTTTTGACTTTGAGGATGACACTTGGGAACTGAATTTCTTTGACGGAAGAAAGTAGGTGACATTTGATGGAAGGGATGAAAAGGATCATCCAGCAGGAGATACAGTCCATTGACAGTCTGGAAGAGAGAGTTGCCTTTAAAGAGCTGATGGAAAGCGTATTTTTATCCGTCTATGAAACCAATCAGCAGATGTATGACAGATTGGAGCAGAGGGTAACGGAGGAGCTGGACTACAGTAAGGACCATTATCACATACGGATGGGGATGATTGAAAGAGAATATTTTGACGCATCCCACCACCTCTTCTCTCCGATGGAAGAAAGTGATCTGGAAGAAAAAAGCTATGATATGCAGGAAATCCTGCGCGCAGTGACGGAGGACGGAACGTTTCCCCTGATGAAGGTCATGCTTCACTGTGACTACCTTGAAATTCAGAGGCTATGGGAAAAGCAGCCGGTATTTGAAGGAATGATCAGGACGGAACAGCCGGAGAGGGAATGGAAGATAGAAGTACAGCTCAGGCAGAACAGGGATTATCTGAAAAAGATAGAGTATCTGTATTTCCTGTTTGTTAAAAACGGAATCCCCTGGCAGACGGTGAATGCATCCTATCTGTACAAAATGGCGGATATGGCAGTGACGAAGCTTCCTGAGGAAATTACAGGGAATGAAAAAATAGTGGAAGTGACCATTCAGTTTGGGGAATATAGCCGGATTGTTCAAAAAAATGTCATTCCGGTGTGGAATATCCAGAAGTTGGAATTGGAGAGTATTGGTTTCCCGACTCCCTGTGAAGACCATGTCAATTTTGAACACAACATCTCCTTGCGCGACTATGGGACAAATAATGCCTATCTGGTCGAGGATGACCGGAAGATCCAGAGCGTCAGCCAGTGCGGAGAGAAGCTTCGGATCGTAAGCGGTGTCAGCGAAGCGAAAAAATGGAATATTTACAGCATCCGTTCTTCCAGAGACCGGAAAATCGACCGCTATACCTATCCGATTCTGGGGAATGAGCGAATGGAAAGCTTTGCGGAAAAATATCAGGAAAAGTGGGGCCAGAGCATCCGCACCAAAACGGAACTGGCGCATTTCCTCAAGGGCTTTGGGCTGCAGGACTATGTCTGCTATCAGGATTGCCGTGTGGCAAAAAAGTTCCCGGATAAAAAGGAAACCTACTCCATGAATGCCTTTATTACAGATGAGATTCGGAACAGGGAGGCGCAGGAGAAACTGATTCTGTTTTTCAGACCGGGACAGAAGGAAACATGGCTGCAAAGAGACATTCTAAGCTTTCTGGTCTCTGAGGTACAGAGAATTTACCCGGAATATGACTGTGGGGGAGTGCTGACGCTATGAGATACCTGTGGGAGGTACTGCTGGAAGCCGGAAGAGAACAGATTCCCGAGGAAAAGCTTCGTTTTATTCATACATCCGGAGGAAGCAGCTATATGGAAATCGCGCTGCCCTGCATCAATCAGAGCTGGCTGGGTGATACTGCGGGGGACGGGAAGCTTATCGAAGTAAATACCTATTTCCGGTTTTATGACATTTTTAAAAACATGTTTTCACCGGATCTGACGGATTATCCGGCATTGCGTGAGAGCCTGACGAATCTGCTACTTCATATGCTGGCGAAGAATGATGTGCGCAAGGGCATGACGAAGGAGGACTACCATAAGCGGTTTCTGGCGCAGGAAATTACAGAAGGAGGCTTTGGGGAAGCAGCAAGTGAAGTGTTTGGCGCGATGAACAGGGAAGAACAGGAAATTCTGCTCAGCGGATGGATGAACAGCTTCCGGGTGGGGAGCGCCCTCCCTATTTTCCTTGACATGATAAACGGTCTGGTGAAGGACAGTATCGTTTACCATAACAATGAATTTCCCGACGAGATTTTTATTTACACAGGGCTGAAAAGAGAGCGGAGCCTGGAACAGAGAATCCGGTTTCTGATTGATACCTTTCTGGACATCAGGTATCGGGCGGAAGTCTTTTATGAATACCATTTCGGAATTATCGGGGTAGAAGAAACAATGCAGATAGATGAGATCGCTATCTGCTGAGCAAAAGGGAGGAAAACAATGTTTCAAAATATTTATCCTGTCTTTGAAGCAAAGAGACTCCTGAAAAAGGAGATGCTTGAAAATCTCAGAGATTATCCAAGGAATCTGTTTGCCATACAATACCGGAATTATAGCGACGGAATCCTTGCAGGCTGCGACATTAAGGGAACCGGCGCGGGGCTGACCATCCTTCCGGGCATATTGTGTCATAGTGGAGTGCCCTATTTTCTGGACAAGCCATATTCCGTTTCCTGTGCGGCAGAGGGAAAACAGGTGTATTTGAAGGTACATTTTTGGGACAAGACAATGGCTGTCAGCGGAGAGGAGTTTCTTTCGCAGATTATCGTGGATGAGCAGGAAGCGGTTGGAGAACAGGAGCTGGAGCTTGCCCGCTTCAAACTTCAGCCGGGGGCGAAGCTTCGGTCAGACTATGTTGATTTTTATGATTATGAGACGGAATTTGATACGGTGAACCGCATTCATGTGCCATTTGCGGCGCCTGAACGCCCCGGCATCTGGCCTCAGCTTCTAAAGAGCTTTGCGAGGGAACTGATGCACCATAACGTGACAAATCCATGGGATCAGGCATTCTGTCTCAGCTGCCTGCAATTAAAAGAGGCCATGTCCTATGAGGCAGTCGCTGCCTACCTCAATGGGAGACGGGGACAGGACAGGGAATATACCAATTTGCAGATATACACTTCATTAAAAAGCATTCTGCGCGAGACTGGCAGCAGGGAAGAAGAATCAGGACAGCCCCGCAGGAAAGAGGGAACCTTACTTATGCTGTGACGGCGTGCGGTTATGAAAGTATGAACAGACAGGAGGCGGCAGACATGGAAAAAGAAATCGATTTATCCATAGCACGATTCATAAAAGAACAGTGGGAACGGGAAGAGGAGGAGAAGAGGGAGCGCCTGAGGAAACAGTATGACCCCAGGGAGAGGATCACTTATACCCTGGAGGAGCTGATAGAGGGAATCCGCAAGGGAAAACAATACATTTACACACTGCGGATGGAGTTTGAGCCGAGACAGCTGTTTGAAGGACAGGTTACGATTCCATACATTAAGAATTTTTTTGATGTGGAGGACAGCCAGCCGGAAAGCGTTCTTTTCGCCAGCAACCAGAGAGAGACCACTATGACCTTGGCGTGGATGCCCTGTAAGAAAGTGAAGCAGTCCCTCGATCAGTGGATCGCAGAGACAAGGGAGGCTGTAAAGGAATTTCATTGGAATATGAAACCGGAGCGGAAGAAAAGCATGGGGAATATGGAGTATTTCTGCTTTGCAATGCCAACTGCGGAGGGAAAGCTTTATAGCGTTATGTTCCGTTTCCAACAAGGAGAACGGCTGTATGTGGGGGCTTTGAATTGCCCGGAAAAGGAAAGGAAAGGCATGGGGCTTTTGCTGGAAGCCATGGTTTATGTGATCGAGGAAATGAACTGTTAAGAGGGAGGACTGTGGGAAGATGGATGCGATTACCTATGGGCAGCTCATACTGACGTTGGGCGATACGGCATTGTCGGTACTGAATCTCATTATCAGAGAGGAACCGGGAGAGCATGGAATACTGTCCGCAACCGTTGCCGCGGAGGAAGGGGCGAAGGATTTCCTTTTATATGAAGAAAGGGGAAGCGTGGCAGTATACGCTGTCGTAGAGAAAAAGCGAAAGCCCTTGTTTTATGGAATTGTGACCCAGTTGAAAGTAAAGACCAACGGAAATCAGTGTGTTATTGACATGGAAGCAGTGACGGCAAGCTATCAGATGGATCTGGTGGCGAAAAATCGATCTTTTCAAGATACGGCAATGACTTCCCGCCAGCTGATAGAAAAGGTTATGGAACCCTACCGTCAGCAAAGCCATGTCTTCTTTGCGATACCGGATGAGGAGCTCGGGCAGATCATGGTTCAATATCAGGAGACTGACTGGGCATTTTTAAACCGCATTCTGTCCAAATACGGTGCAAAAGCTTATGTTGACAGCACAACCCCCGGAATCTGTATAAGGGCAGGGCTTATGGATCTGGAGGAGGATGCAGACTGGGATAGCCTTCCGTTTACGGTGTCGCGCAGTATGTCACCCACATGCGCGGAAGGGGCATTAAAGGGACAGCTATGCTACAGGCTGGAGGCATATGATCTCATTCCACTCGGGGAAAAGGTGAGTTTCCGTGACCATGAGCTTTACATAGGCAGAATCGAGAGGAACATCAGCCAGGGGCTTCTGTCTAGCAGCTACAGCCTGTATTTCCCGGAAGGGCTCAGGGCATGCAGGTACAATAACCCATTTCTCAGCGGCGTATCCATAAATGGCGCGGTTACATCGGTAAAGCGCGACAGGATTCAGGCAAGGCTGGAAACAGATGTGCCGGGAAAATGCCGGAGAAAGTACTTCTTCCCGTTTTCTACCGTGGCGGCATCTCCGGACGGGAGCGGCTGGTATTGCATGCCCCAAAAGGGAGACCGTGTAAGAATATTTTTCCCTACGGATGATGAGAAGGAGGGATATGCCATCACGAATATACAGGGCGAATCGGCACCGGCTTCTGACAGCTCTATGGGAAATCCCGATGCGAAGGACATCACAACACCGGACGGCAAAGCAGTAAGGTTTGTTGAGGGCGGCATCCAGCTATCCGTAGGGGACGAAAAGGGGACAATAACGCTGACCAATGACGGTAAAGCAGAAATCCGGACAGATGAGGACATTGAGATCGGTGCGGCTGAAACACTGTATTTTACCACGGAGGGAGAGCTGAGCGTGATAGCCGGGACACAGATACAGATTACGAATGATGCAGGTGGAAGCATCCGCATGTCAAATGACACGGTAGAGATTCAGGCAACCGTCGTCAGGAACAATTAACGGAGGTGTGCAATGTATAGCTTACATGACGTAGGGGTAACAGGGCTTTCGCTGAACGAAGTGCTGGGATGCGAAATTGTATCTGGGATCGGTGAACACAGTACACTCGTGCTCCTTGCCTATGTGGATGAGGAGAATATGCTCTATGAACTGCCTGATCTTCAGAAAATAAAAGTTTACCTGAGGGATGGCGGGGAGAGGAAAACTATTTTTTCCGGCGTTGTGACAGATATCCAGCTGTCCGAGCAGGGGCAGATGAAAGTAGCCCGGATAGAGGGGAAAAGCCAGAGCTGGTTGATGGATCGTGAAAAGCGCTCGCGTTCTTTTCAGAATACCCGGATATCCTTCAAGACATTAATACAGGAAATCCTGAAGTCCTATCAGGATGAAAAGTGTGATTTTATCTATGCGGTCAGGAATCAGGCAATCGGGAGACTCCTTGTCCAATACGAGGAAACGGACTGGGAGTTCCTGAAAAGAGTGGCATCTCTGAAAGGTCTTGTGCTCACACCCGACAGCCAGCAGGAGGGCTTGAAGTTTTATATGGGCGTTCCGTTGCTGGCAGGTTCGGGCTTTGCCTATCATGTGCGGGAGCTGGCGAAGAATATGGAAGCCTATTACCTTCTGAAGGCAAACGAAAAAAAAGTGTTTGCGGAGGATTTTACCTGTTATCAGGTAGCGTCAGAGCAGCTTCTGAGAATCTTTGAACCTGTCACCATACAGGGGAAGCGTTTCGTGGCGTGCTCCTGCCGGTATGCCTTTACAGGTCAGGAAATGACAGGTACTTACAGACTGCAAAGCGCCGAAAGTATTAAGGCGGTTGCTGTCTATCCCATGCACCTGATCGGGGTGGCATTGATGGGGAAGGTGGTCAATGTGTCAGGGACAAAGATACAGGCATTGCTGGAGATCGATCAGAATCATACGGAAAGGGCGGCGTATTGGTTTCCCTATTCTACCCTGTCAGCCTCAACGGACGGAAGCGGCTGGTACTGTATGCCTGAGATCGGGGATAATGTACGGATTTATTTTCCTTCTAAACAGGAGAAGGAGGCGGTGGCTCTCAGTGCGGTGAGCAGCTATACCGCGCCGCGCGACGGAAAAGACAGGATGGCGGACCCTGACAGCCGCTATTTAAGGACGAAGGACGGACAGGAACTGGCATTGACACCGGATTATATCAGGCTATCCTGCGGAGAGGGAGCGGCTTCTGCAACCATTCAGACAGATGGAAAGGTCATTGTACAGGCACAGGCAATGGTAAAAGCCGAGGCGCAGGAAAAGATGGTTCTTCATGCAGAGGAAGCGCTGAACATCCATGTGACAGAGCAGTTTGTGGCACACAGTCTGGACGGCGGGCAGATCGTGTCCGCCGAAGGGGAGATGTTGATCAGAGGTACGCAGGTAGATTTGGATTAATACTTTGAGGGAGGAATTCCATGGAGAGAGAAATAGCCTTGCAGGATTATGAAAAAGCAGTGGCTGGGGCAATATCGGATTTTCACAGCCATATTGGGGAATATCTCGTGCAGCATGCCGGATATTTGGAAAAGCTGGTCAGGGACGGCATGCTCCTTCTGGGGAAACAGATGGAGAAGCAGGGGAAGGAATATGTGTGTTTCATTTATTTTTCCTGGCTGAAAATAGATCTGATAAACAGAAAATATCGATTCCTTCTCCATGGACTGGATGCGCGCTGGTATCTGGATGACGAACCTGCGGAGGTGTATGTGGATGCGACCGAATTGTTTGAGCCGTTTGATAAGCTGAGGGACGCTTTGGAGGAGGCAAACCGGGGCTATGGGGGAGCAGTGAATGACTATGACGTCCGAAAGCTGCTTTTTGCCGAATTGCCTTTTCTTGACAGCTGTACCTGTCAGGTCCTCCGCTATGTTCTGCGGGACTGGGAGGAAAAGGGGATTTTCGAGCCGGTTACACGCTCGCCCTATTGGCTTTTAAAGTGGGGAGAATATCGTGACAGGGCAGAGTTTCTGGTTCAGACGGACCGGGTGGCAAAGCCGGCTTCTGCATGGAAGAAGGAACTTACAAAGGCAGTACACGACCCGGAGCACATGGTATTCAGCTATTGGTATAAGGGAAATTGTGAAAAGAAGAGTCCCAAGGACATAGATATGCGTTTTATTACCTTTGAGGAGTGTAATTTAAGAGATCTTGCATTTGAAAACTGCAACATGGAGGGAAGTCGTTTTACCAGAAGCAGCATTGTGAACTGCAGCTTTGCGGGGTGCAATTTAAGCGGTGCAGATTTCCGGAACAGCCGCTTTGAAAATACATCCTTTGCCGGAGCTGAGCTTACCGCCGCGATATTTCCGGCGGAAAGCATTCCGTTTTTGGAGATCAGCGCGGAACAGCTTCAGGTAATCTGCATATACAGGGGGGAGAACGCATGAGGTATTTTTTCATCACACAGGATGCAGGATTGCCCTGCGGAATACAATATCGTGATTTTAACATCAATGGCGGCCGCCATCTTTTCTCAAAGCAGGATGCGGGACGGCTGAATGACAGCGTTGTTCTTTATCTCGCAGGGAGTGGAAAGGAAGCCAGATGGGATTTCCTTCAGTGTCCGGTAACTATGTTTGAGGAACGGTTCAAGGACATTCTGGATGCGTATGAGCCGGAGCTCATATTTCAGGAAGTGGTAATGATCCATAAGGAAAACAACCTTCAGTATCGATATGTACATACCTTGATGGAGCAGATAGATGCCGTCTCGGAACAGACAGAATACTATCCAAATGGAACGGTGAAACGTTTAGTGATAGACAGCAAGAAGATCGGGCGGCACAACTTGTTTTTGCTGGATGGAAACCACAGGAAGGATCCTGTTGTCAGCCTTCCGCTGGCAGAAAGCCTTTTGCGCCGGAACCCGATGGGCATACGCCTTGAAGAAGTGGAGGTGGTGTAGATGAAAAGAGCAAGGATAGCAACAGGGGGATTAAGAGCACATCAGGATACTTGCAGCCTCGCGGATTATGAAGACAGGGCGAATCAGGCATACCGGAAATATAGCGAGGCATGCGAAGCTGCTGCGGCAGCAGCAGAGAAAAAAGCAAATGCGGAAAAGGCATACAGTGAAGCAGCCAACAAATGCTATTGTGGCGAGCCAAATGAAGAAGACTGGAAAGAACTGGCAGAAGCAAGTAAGGCTCTGGCTGATGCAAGAAAAGAGGAGAAGGCTGCGACAAAAGCTATGGAAGAAGCAGCAGATGAGGCACAGCTGGCGAGCGATTGGGTGGAAGTGAAAAAGAGGGAGCTTCGCAGAAGCGCGCGTAACGACACGACCTATGTGGTGCATTGTGCCCGGATAGAATGTACCTATGGTATGCGGGAAAGTTATCTGGCATTGAAGTACACCCACGGGGTGATAACCCGTCAGATTCCCCAGATGACGACAAAGGACACGGTCCTTGATACCAATATCATTAATTTCGGAGGCTGCAGGAGCAGGGAAAATCCATCCCTGCATGAAGCGGCAAGGCAGGCAGCCGCCCAGGCAAATGAGATCATCGAGGAGGAGACCGGCTGGGGAGGCAAGCTGATTGATGCCCTCTTTTGCCGCAATGAAGAAATCAAAGTATCGGATAGCCTGCTGGCAAAATGTATTGGAGAATGCAAGGCATGCCTTCCTGAGAATATTGAGTGGGTAGGTGGGCATGAAAAGGTGTTTATAAATGGAGAACCTGTGCTTTTGCGCAAATGCAGGTTGAGATGTATGTATGGCGGGCAAATCACGATTTTACTGTCCGGTCAGCCGGAATAGGAGGAAAGGATGGAGCTTACTTATCAGGGTCTTAGAATCAGGCTTCCTCTGGAGGGGGTAATCGGTGTAGAAACATTTACACTGGACGCGTCCTTTAATAATCATGTGTCGGCAGAACTTGCATTAATCGCAGAGGAGGAAGGGATTGAGGCGGCTGTCCATCAGATAACCGATGGTGACAGCATCGAGGTTTACGAGGAGGGGCAGGAAAGACTTTTATTTGCAGGCAAGATCACGGATGCCCGGATGGTAAATGAGAGGAGTCTGTGCTGCCTGAAATTGAAGGCGGTCTCCTATACTATGGAATGGGATCTTGCCCCGGTAAGCCAGAGCTTCCTCAATCTGGATATGACCTATGAGCAGGTCATGAATAAGGTGCTGAAAGACCAGCCCAATGCCGAAATCAGGGACTGTGTGACGAGGGGAGCAGTCATTCCCGACTTTTTGCTTCAGTATGAGGAGAGCGACTGGCAATTTTTAATGCGCCTTGCAAGCCATTTTGGAACCTTTCTGGTGCCTGACTGCCATGCAATGCATGGGCGTGCTTATTTCGGAATTCCTGATATGGGAGAAGAATACATCCTGGATGAAGAGGACTATCAGGAAACAAAGGATATGAATCGGTACTATCAGATCGGTTGCGCGCTGGGGATTCTGCCACAGGAGCACATGGGATGGAAGGTGACTTCCGGGCGGGATCTGAGTCTGGCTCAGAAGGTACGTTTCAGGGGAATCAGTACCATCGTCACGAAAGTACACTACAGCACGGTAAACGGAGAATTAGTCCGTGCCTATGAGCTGAGCCGTGAAAAGGGTATGGTGTGTGCGCCCCGGAAGAATCCCAACATTTTCGGAATGAGTATTCCGGCAACGGTAAAGAAGCGTTCCGGTAATTGTGTGAAGGTACATTTCCACATTGATAAGGAATATGATGCCTCCCCGAATACAAAGTATTTTACCTATGCCATCGAGAGCAGCTTCATCTACTGTATGCCGGAGGTGGGCAGTCAGGTACATATTTATTTCCCGAGCGATGAGGAAAGAGATGCTGTGGCAGTCCATGCAATCAGGACATCCGGTAAGGCACAGGAGCCGGATCATAAATCCTTTTCCAATGTAAACGGAGCAGAACTTTTGTTAGCGCCGTCCTCTGCATCCATATCAGCGGATCAGCAGCAGGAGACCTGTGTATTTTTAAGCGCAGAAGGAAATGCCTTCATTACAGGAAAAACGATCGAAATCTCTGCCGGGAAAAATCTGTCCATGGGTGAGCCGGTGGAGGAAAATGGAAATCCCACAAGGCAGCTGGCATTGGAGGCAGGTACAACGCTTTCTCTTCAGGTAGGAGAGAATGGCACGCAGATCGAACTGACCGAGGAAACAAAGATTATTGCAGCCTTTGTAAAAATGGAGGCTGTGGACGGACAGACTCCTGTTACGAACCCAAGCCAGCAGGAACTGTTTGACAATGTGACTGCGGGTGATGCAGATGTAAGGAACCAGATTAACCAGAGTGCGACCAATGAACTGGTAGAAAAACATGAACAGGGGCGTAAGCAGATATTAAAGGGCTTTGCCAAAATAGCTGCCGTTGTTGGTACGGTGGTGATTGCTACGGCATTGACGGTTGCTACCGGAGGCGCTGCGGGTCCGCTGGCTGCTACCATCATTTTTGGCGCCATTTCGGTGGGGTTTGCTGCCTCGGATATAGGGGAAGGCATAGATAATATCAATAAATCCAAGACAGGAAATCTGGATAAAGGGTTCAACTTTATCCGGGATAAAATGTGTGATGGGAATGACGTACTTTATGACATTATTAAAGGCGGTGTAGATATTATTTTTGGCGTTGTGTCAGGCAAAGCGCTAAGCTGCATTTCCAACGTGGCGACAATAGGGCGTTTTGCCTGCAACAGCACAAAACTGAAGTTGCTCAAGTCCGTAGTTCAAATAGGTGGAAATGTAATCAATGCAGGCTTTAATCAGTTGGTAGAGACCGGCAAACTGGATCCCGGGGCTCTGATGCTTGAAGTGGGACTTGGAACACTGCAGGGATTTGTAGGCGAAAGAATCACAAAGGGTATGCTCAATAGTAAGACAATGGGCAAAATCCTTAATAAGACCGGGATAACCGGTCCGTTAGGGCTAAAGCTGGTAGAAACTTTGGTAGGTACCGGGGTGGATACGGGGTTAGATTGGATATACAGCGGACTGTTTGGCATGGAATTCAACTTGGGAGAGAGCCTGAGACGGAATGCATTTGCGAATGCTCTTACAGCTTTTATCTCCGACCCGGTGGATGCCGTCACGGGGACATATGTGATTCATACTACAGATTTCATTCTGGCAAGCGTCCCTCTGTCGTTGCAGCTGGATCGCGCCTACTACTCCACCAGCGGAAAAAGTTCTGTGCTTGGCTGGGGGTGGAGCTTCCCCTATGCCAGCAGGGTTTACCGCGATACACAGGATATGGAGCATATCCGGCTCCATCTGGAAGCAATTACCGGACATTCCCTGTGCTTTGAAAATGAGGATGGCAGATGGATAAATCAGTGCAGGGGTACGGCACGCTTCCGGCTTGCGGTACAGGAGGATGCCGGATGCCCGGAGCAGGAAACCTTCCTGCTCACGGATGTGGTGGAGCATACCCTGTGCGCCTATGACAGTCAGGGACGGCTGTCCTATGTAGAATGTCCAAACGATCAGAGACTCACGTTCGCCTATGGAGAGGAAGGGCTTAAGCAGATTACCACGCCGTTAGGTAATGTGCTGGAGGTAGAGTGCAGCAAGGGACACATTCTGCAGATCACGGACGAAATTGGGCGCAGAACCCAGTACCGTTATGCGGGGGATTATCTGGTAGATGTGGTGCATACGGATGAGGGCATTACCCATTATGAGTATGATGAGAATGGACATATCATATCCGTTATTGACCAGAACGGCAGCCGTTATCTTGAAAATGAATATGACGAAAAGGGCAGGATCACGCGGCAGGGCTTTGCCAGCGGTGTCTACCAGACCTTTGCCTATGATGACGCTCATCGCAGGAACACCATTTATTACAGTGAGACAGGAAAAACAGAAGTCTACGAGTACAATGATCAGCTGCTGAGGGAGAGAAAGGTCTATGAGGACGGTACCTGCGAAAGCTATACCTATTCCGATGATAATTTAAAGATTGGCGAGACCAGCCGCTCGGGACTTCAGAAAGAGTGGGGGTATGATGCCTTCGGGCGAACCATCCGGGAGAAATCGCCGGATGGCTATGTGGTGAGCTATGCGTATGATGAAAACCATGATTTAGTACATACCTGGGACAGCGATGGATGGGAGAGCATCTATGTCTATGATGATGCCCATAATCAGATCCTGACCCGGAAAAAGATAGCTGACGGGAAATGGCAGGAGGTTTCCAAGGAGTATGATTTCCGGGGAAGATGTATTCTGGAGAAGGATGCTCTGGGAAACAAGACTGTCAGGGAGTATGATGCCGATCATAAATACCCAAGCCGTGTCGTTACGCCAAAGGGTGAGGAGACGGTCTATAGTTATGACAAAGTAGGCCGCAGAATGTCCATCAGAAATACTTATGGAACGGTGGAGCTTGCCTATAATTCCCGGAACTTTGTTACGAAACGGACTGACGGGGAGGGCTACACAGAGCATAAGTTCTATGACCGCATGGGGAATCTGACGGCTTACTATCCGCCTGTCCAGTGGGAGAATAAGGAAGGCGGCTATGAGTACCGCTATGACTTCCTTGAGCGGATCGTGGACACAATATCCCCCTTGCAGGAGCATGAGCGTGTATTCCGGAACTTTGATGGAGACATCATTAACCGGATTCATCCGGTAAGTTATGCCCTTAAGGGGGAAACGGGCGAAGGAACCCGTTACGAGTATGATCCTGACGGTAACTGCATCCGCGTCCGTTACCCGGATGGCGGAGTGGAACGGCGTTTCTACGATGTGGATGGAAACCTGATAAAGCAGGTACAGCCGGAATCCTACGATGCCGCCCTTGATGATGGTGAGGGCTATCGTTATGCCTATGACGCCATGGGGCGTCTGACCATGGTACAGGATCCGGAGGGAAATATTCTTCATACCTACGAGTACAATGGACATGGGCAGGTTCTTCGGGAGGTGGATGGCGAAGGGAAAGAAACCCTTTCCGTCTACAATGGCTTGGGCTGGAAGATCAGGCAGCAGATCAGCGTCCGTAGGGGAGAAGACGGCACGTTCTATCGTACCATTGCCTATGGCTATGACAGTCAGGGAAACAAGGTGGAGGAGGCTTACGGAGAGCAGGAGACGGAAAAGGATGCGGAGCCCCAGAGCTGGCACAGGCTCCACTTTTCCTACGACCCGAACAACCACCTTACCGCGGTAAAGGACGATTTCGGGGCACAGCTTCGCTATGACTATGACTGTCTGGGCAACGTGATCTTTGAGGAACGGATCATTGCAGAGGGAGTCCGGAGCATTATCCGTTATGCCTACAACAAAAACGGTTGGCGGACACAGAAGACGGAGGAGATTCAGGGCAATGGCGAGGTGAAGTCCGCCGTTACAAGGTACGGCTATGATGCGAACGGCAACCTGACGAAAATCATTACCCCCAAGGGTTTTGAAATCAGCAGGCAGTATGATGCAGATGGCCGCCTGACTGAAGAGAGAGTTCTTGACAAAAAGAGCGGCATCGACAGACGGTCGCAGTATGCCTATGACGAAGCGGGAAATGTGCGGAAACGTACCATCATGGGCACGGACGGGGAATGTCTGGAGACCGGCTTCCGGTATGATTTCAAGAACCGTCTGACCCATAAGACAGAGCCATGCGGTGCAGCCACACGCTATTTCTATGACCGGAACGACCGGTTATTGAAGGAAATCAGTCCCTACGGCTATGAGCCGGAGAACGACGACGGGGCTGGAACGACCTACCGTTATGACAGCCGGGGCAACCGGATTCGCGTGACAAATGCGCTGGGAGAGCTGGTACAGGAGCGTTCCTATAATCTTCAGAATCTCCCTGTCACGCAGAGAGACGGCTTCGGAAACAGCACTTCTCTTTCCTATGAGCTGGACGGACAGCTCAGGGAGGTGCGGAGAGAAGGCAGACCGCAGGCGGGGAAACGTTCTCTGCAGCAGTACGAGTACAACGCCAGAGGGCAGATCACCGGCATTGTGGATGGAAACCGGAATCAGATTTCCTACGATGTGGACAACTGGGGCAGGATCACGGGCATCCGCTTTGCGGACGACGTAAAGGAAGGGTATGAATACACTCCGGCAGGACAGGTAAGCAGAGCCGTTGACGGAAACGGTAATTTCGTGCAGTACCATTACAACAGCTTCGGCAAGGTCAGCGAGCGGATTGACCAGCTGGGGTACAAGGAGAGCTTCCGGTATGACGAGGAGGGCAACCTCGCCCTGCACATCGACCGGGATGGCAGGCGTTTACAGCGCGTCTGCAACGTGTTCGGTAAGCCCGTTTATGAGAAGGCAACCGATGCGGAGGGGAAGAATCCCAGTATCAGCACATGGCATTACGACAGTCTGGGCAGACTGAGCCGTGCGGTGGGCGACGGGCATTCCTATGAGTATGTTTACAATGAACAAGGCAGGCTGAAGGAGAAGCGCTCGAGCGGGAAGCGCCTGATTTCCTATGCCTATGACAAGGCAGGGCAGGTGACGGAGATCAGGGACCCGGCGGGGGTATGCACCCGTTATGAATATGACCTTTTGGGCAGGAGGAGCCGCATCTACAATGACAGCGGACTGGAGGTGCGTTATGGCTATGATGCGCTGAACCGCATAAAGGACATTCATTACGGAAATGGGGTAACCACCTCTTATGCCTACGATGGGGATGGAAATCTCAGCAGTCTGGAAACAAGAACGGCGGATCAGACGCTGCTGTCCTTTACCTACCAGTATGACGGAAATGGGAACCGGACAGCGAAGGCAGGAAATCAGGTGTCGGCAGTAACCGGTGGCGGCATTACTTTGGGCAGCTGCGCTCTGGATATTTCCTACCGGTATGATGTCCGGGGACAGCTTTTGGAAGAGCGGCGAAACGGCGCTTCTGTTTGCTATGCTTATGACAGGGCGGGAAACCGCATTCGGAAGACGGATGAAAAAGGTGAGCTCCATTATCTCTATAATGAGAAGAACCAGCTGATGCAAGAGGTGGGAAATGAAGGAGCAAAGCGGTTTACTTATGATAAACAAGGTGGTATAATAAAAGAAGAGAGCCTTACATGGATTCGGCAGTTCACTTATAACAGCCGCCACCAGCAGACGAGGGTGGAAACCGAAAACGGCGATGTGCAGGAGAACCGCTATGATGCGGAGGGACTGCGCTTTGAACTGTTGGAAAACGGCAGGAGAACCAGCTTTATCTACCACAATGGAGAGCTTCTGTATAGGGAGGGAAGAGAAGGAGCTCCCACAAGCTACCATCTGGGCGCGGGAATTGAAGCGTTCCAGAGGGAAGAGGAAACCTATTACTATCATCAGGATGAACAACTCAGTACTGCGCTTATCACAGATGAGATTGCCGGCATCAGGAACAGTTATCAATATGATGCATTCGGAAATGAACTGGACAGTGTAGAACAGCTTCCTAACCATATCCGCTATACAGGTCAGCAGTATGATGACTTGACAGGGCAGTATTACCTACGGGCAAGATACTACAACCCGGAACTTGGCAGATTTATGCAGGAGGACGTATATCAGGGAGATGGACTGAACCTGTACGCCTACTGTAGCAACAATCCGGTAGTGTATTATGATCCGAGTGGGTATAAAAAGGGTGCCAATTCCGGATGTCCGCCTGCGTCAAACAATGGAGGAGATGGCGGAGCACCAGAGGCAGACGGGAGTGGTAGAAAGAAACAAGGCGATACAAGAGAATTTGATACTAGAAAACAAGCTATGAATGCTGCAAAAGATAGAGTCGGGGTTCCTCATAGTCAACAGCCAGATAGGCAATGGGTTGTTGGTGATGATATATATAAAAAAGGTAGCAGCTATGCAAATTATGAATATTCAAATAACCCAACGCATCATGGAAGATATTATGAGTATGATACTCCGAATGGAAAGGTAGTAGTTGCCGAACATACAAATGATGGAGATAACCATTTTCACGGAGGAAAAGTTTCGCCGAGTTGGAATGGCAATAAACATACTTATGATTTTAAAGCGCCTGGAAATGATTATTATCCAGAAGGGACGCATCATTATTATTATGGGGATTAATGAAAATGAATGAAAAACTAGAAAAATTAAAACAAAAAACAGCAATTAAGAATTTATTTAGGAATTATGCAGGAGTAGAGTGGGTTGAGGTTAAAGATGTAGAGGAATTGAAGATTAAAGAGATAAACAATTTTTTAAGTATAAGACAATCATATACCAATCGACGTTTGTTTTCTACAACCGATTTTGGGGATTTGAGTCAATGGATTGCTGATAGGCTAAAAACGATTAAAATAAGTAATGATATTATTGCTCATATTCTTAATGCCGACAGGTGGATGGTAGAGATTATTGTTAAGGATTGGAAAAATGTCATAGAATTAATGTTAAAAAATGGGGGAGTATGTTTTTATGATTGTGAAACACAAATGGGAATATGTGTAGGCTTTGATGAAGACAGTTGTTATATTGATGTGAAGAAATAAGACGCCCTGGTAATCGAAGTCAATGCTATGTATGTCTGGGCGGGACACAGATTTTTTTATAAGGGACGGGATGCCAGAAGGTTATTTCCTGTTTGGGATGGAAGATTCGGGAAATATGGAAGTATTAAAAGGTTGTGAATTTTATGAAATTAGATCAGGAAAAAACTAGTCCTACAGGATATTTCCGTATAGAACATGACAAAATTTCGGACAATTATTTACTTGAAACAGATGATGCCATAGGTATTTTGCACTTACACAAGAACAGTATATGTGGTTTGATACACAAACCGGATAAACTATACGAGCTTTATACTGAGTGTGTAAAAAAGAATAACAGAAGCAGCTTGTGTTGTCCGGCAAATTAAACGATGCTCCATCCGGCAGATTATTTTGAACTGATTT
>OIZA01000171.1_pt1 | contig 38735 bp, 43 predicted proteins | sample 1588381 | NCBI WGS metagenome assembly OIZA01 (sample SAMN03283277) | human gut metagenome | biome: human-associated habitat; material: feces | host: Homo sapiens | place: Peru | collected 2012 | reverse complement strand
AGGCTTTCGGAGTTTTATGAAAGAGCCGGCTACATGAGCGTCCTTTCCGGCGGCGAATTGAGCCGCCTGAAGCTCTGCATCCTGATGGACGAGGAGGTCAATCTGCTGATTCTTGACGAGCCGACGGCGGAGATTGATGAGAGGATGGAGGAGAGGATCATACGCTTTATCGATCAGGCACTCGGAGCAGATAAGATGCTGGTGGTCATTACCCACAGACCGCGTATCCTTGAGGTCTGCAGCCGGACGATCCGTATGGAAGCTTAGTGCGCGGGCAGATGCATCTTCCCTGTTAAGCTGGAAATGGACGTGCCAGAACATTAGAAAGGGCAGAGGAGAAGGGGATATATGACGGTAAACATGCAGGAGGAAGAAGAGCAGCTTGAGGGAGTAGAGACGGAACTGGAAAAGGAAGCGCAGAGATTGTTTCAGAATTCGCAGGGGCACTCTGACGATTATCGTGAGCTGGCGCGGTATATGTGGGAGCACCAGACGGATTTTGACGAATACGAGCTGACGTTCAACAGGCTGCATCTGGATCAGGTGGTGGATTCCGGGGAAAAGGCAAAGGCGCAGCTCTATCGTATCATAAAGATGCAGGATTCCCCTTATTTTGCAAGGATTGATTTCCGGCAGGAGGGGGAGACGGTTCCGATGAAGGTGTATATCGGGAGATTTTCCTTCTGGAATCTGAAAAGTCCGTATGAAATTTTCGACTGGCGGGCGCCGATTGCGGGAATGTATTATGAGTTCGAGTATGGTGCGGCGCAGTATGAGGCTCCTGCTGGAGCAATCGCCGGAACCATAAGCTGTAAGCGGCAGTATGGAATCAGAAGAGGAAAGCTGGAATATGCCCTTGAGAGCAGCGTCAGCATCAGCGATGAGATCCTACAGCAGGAGCTTGCTGCGCCCTCGGGCGACAGAATGAAGGATATTGTCACGACTATCCAGAAGGAGCAGAACCGTCTGATCCGAAATGAAGCTGCGGAAATGCTGATCATACAGGGAGTAGCGGGCTCGGGAAAAACCTCTGTGGCGTTGCACAGGATAGCTTATTTTCTCTATCGGTATAAAAACGAAATCTCAGCGGATGATTTTCTGATTATTTCGCCGAATGGAATCTTTGTGGATTACATTTCGGAGGTGCTGCCGGAGCTTGGAGAGGAGCCGGTCAGAAGTGTTAGCATGGAAGAAATCGCGGAACAGTATTTTGCGAAGAAGCTGTCTGGGCGTTTTCGTGTGGAGCGTATGAGCCATCCCACTGAACGGTTTCTGACAACGGCGGATGCGGCATGGCTGGAGCGGAACCGATTTAAAAGTACAGCTGCGTTTGTGGGGCTTCTGGAGGAATTCCTGCGGGAGTGCGACAGGACACATTTTGATGCGAAGGATTACCGGTTTGACGGAGGCAGCATTCCGGAAACGGAAATCAGGAAATACTATGACCGTCTGGGGGCGCTGCCCCTGCACCCGCGTCTTCGCGAGATGGCGGGAAGGATCGCGGAGGACATCCGTGCACAGGGAAAGCGTGCGAATAAGCAGGACATTCTGGAATGGCTGTTGGAAAGCTGTCATCACAGGGATGCCATGGAACTATATGCGGAATTTTACGAATGGCTGGGCAGGGAAGAACTGTATATCCGTGATCCGGAGCAGGAGATGGAGGCGGCGGATGTCTTTCCTCTTTTGTATGTCAGCCTTTTTCTGGCGGGAAGACCGGAGAATGGGAACATCAGATATCTGGTTGTGGATGAGATGCAGGATTATTCGCCGGTTCAGTATGCGGTGCTTGACAGGCTTTACCCGTGCAGAAAGACGTTTTTGGGTGATTTTTCGCAGAAGGTGATTCCTTTTTCGGAGGAGGGGACGGCATATTTGCGGCAGCTGTACCCGGAGGCGGAGATCGAAAGCCTTTATAAGAGCTATCGTTCGAGTTATGAAATTATGGAATTTGCGAGACAGTTCGCGGGTGATATCCGGCTGGAAGCTGTAAAACGGCACGGTGAGGTGCCGGAGGTCATTGCGTGTTCTGACGGAGTGGAAGAGAGCGCACGACTGCTGGCGGCACTGCGTGAGAGCCTCGCGGAGGAAAAGGAAAGCAGGGTCGGCATTATCTGTAAGACACAGGTACAGGCGGAAGATTTGTATATTCGGTTGAAACAGGAGCTTAAGGACGGAGAGAAGCTTTGTCTGCTTACTTATGACAGCAAAGAATTTTCTGCCGGCGTGACGGTGGGAGCGGTAGCACTATGCAAGGGGCTGGAATTTGACAGGGTGCTGATACCGGATGTGGATGATGAAAATTATTCTTCGGAATATGAGAAGGGGCTGCTGTATGTGGCGTGTACAAGAGCCATGCACAGGCTGACGCTGCTATATACGGGAGTGAAAAGCCGTCTGCTTACGAGGTGATGAGCGTTGTAAATGCTTTCAGTATCAAAAGCCGAAAATTGTCATTTCTGCCATTGAAAGACGGGCCAATCCCAGAATTAATTCGGCTTTTTGTACAAACACCCTAAGTACGTCAAATATTTATCAATTTCGGCTTGATATTCCTTGAATGAATTGATAAAATAAGGAAGTACTGACTAATAGTTCGACGAATGCTTCAGGGCAGCCGAACTATTTTCGGCTGTTTAAAATCTTAAGTGAAAGGGAGAAACACGAGAATGAAAAAATGGGTGTACTTATTTAGTGAAGGTGACATGACCATGCGTAATCTTCTTGGCGGTAAGGGCGCTAACCTTGCCGAGATGACAAGTATCGGTCTTCCTGTTCCTCAGGGCTTCACCATTACTACCGAGGCTTGTACTCAGTACTATGAGGATGGCCGTAAGATCAACGACGAGATCATGGCTCAGGCTATGGAAGGCGTTGCTGAGATGGAGAAGATCAACGGAAAGAAGTTCGGAGATCTCAAGAATCCTCTGCTGGTTTCTGTTCGTTCCGGCGCGAGAGCATCTATGCCCGGTATGATGGATACCATTCTGAACCTTGGTCTGAATGACGAGGTTGTTGCTGCTATGATCGCTGGCAACCCTGATCCTGCATTTGAGCGTTTTGTATATGACTCCTACAGACGTTTTATCCAGATGTTCTCTGACGTTGTTATGGAGGTTGGTAAGAAGTACTTCGAGCAGCTGATCGACAAGATGAAGGAAGAGAAGGGCGTTAAGTATGACGTTGATCTTACCGCTGCTGATCTGAAGGTTCTGGCTGAGCAGTTCAAGACTGAGTACAAGAACCAGCTGGGCAAGGATTTCCCTTCCGATCCTGTAGAGCAGTTGAAGCTGGCTATCGAGGCTGTATTCCGTTCATGGGACAACCCTCGTGCAAACGTATATCGTCGTGACAACGATATCCCTTATTCATGGGGTACCGCTGTAAACGTAATGCCTATGGTATTCGGTAACCTGAACAACGAGTCCGGTACCGGTGTTGCATTTACCCGTGATCCTGCAACCGGCGAGAAGAAGCTGATGGGTGAGTTCCTTAAGAACGCACAGGGCGAGGACGTTGTTGCCGGTGTTCGTACTCCTATGCCGATCGCTCAGATGGAGCAGGAGTTCCCTGAGGCATATGCTGAGTTCATCAAGGTTTGTGAGACTCTTGAGAATCACTACCATGATATGCAGGATATGGAGTTCACAGTTGAGAACTGCCAGTTATATATGTTACAGACGCGTAACGGTAAGAGAACCGCACAGGCGGCATTAAAGATCGCCTGCGACCTGGTGGATGAGAGAATGAGAACCGAAGAGGAAGCGGTTGCCATGATCGATCCGAGAAACCTTGATACTCTGCTTCATCCGCAGTTTGATGCGGCGGCATTAAAGGCGGCAAAACCGGCAGGAAAAGGACTTGGAGCTTCTCCGGGTGCTGCATGCGGTAAGATCGTATTTTCCGCAGAGGATGCTGTTGAATGGGCTGCAAGAGGAGAGAAGGTCGTTCTGGTACGTCTGGAGACTTCTCCGGAGGATATCACCGGTATGAAAGCTTCTCAGGGTATTCTTACTGTTCGTGGTGGTATGACATCCCATGCAGCCGTTGTAGCGCGTGGTATGGGTACCTGCTGTGTATCCGGCTGTGGCGATATCGCAATGGATGAGGAAAACAAGAAATTCACTTTGGCAGGCAAAGAGTATCATGAAGGAGACTTCCTTTCTCTGGATGGTACGACCGGTAATATTTATGATGGTCAGATCCCGACCGTGGATGCAACGATCGCAGGCGAATTTGGCCGTGTTATGAAATGGGCAGACAAATACAGAACATTGAAAGTACGCACCAATGCAGATACACCGGCAGACGCAAAGAAAGCGCGTGAGCTTGGCGCAGAAGGCATCGGACTCTGCCGTACCGAGCATATGTTCTTTGAGGAGGACAGAATTGCGGCGTTCCGTGAAATGATCTGCTCCGATACCGTAGAGGAAAGAGAAGCGGCACTGGAAAAGATCCTTCCTTATCAGCAGGGAGATTTTGAAAAGCTCTATGAAGCGCTGGAAGGATGCCCGGTAACGATCCGTTTCTTAGATCCGCCACTTCATGAATTTGTTCCGACCGAGGAAGCTGATATTGAAAAACTTGCAAAAGCGCAGAATAAGTCAGTAGAGCAGATCAAGACGATCATTGCTTCCCTGCATGAGTTCAACCCGATGATGGGACACAGAGGATGCCGTCTTGCAGTAACCTATCCGGAGATTGCAAAGATGCAGACCAAAGCAGTCATCCGCGCGGCGATCAATGTAAAGAAAGCACATCCGGACTGGAACGTAGAGCCGGAGATCATGATTCCGCTTGTATGCGAAGTCAAAGAGTTAAAATATGTGAAGAAGATTGTAGTAGAGACTGCAGATGCTGAAATTAAAGCAGCCGGTATTGATCTGAAATACGAGGTAGGTACGATGATCGAGATCCCAAGAGCAGCGCTTACTGCGGATGAGATCGCAAAAGAGGCAGACTTCTTCTGCTTCGGTACAAACGATCTGACGCAGATGACGTTTGGATTCTCCCGTGATGATGCAGGCAAGTTCTTGAATTCTTATTATGATACCAAGATCTTTGAGAACGATCCGTTTGCAAAACTCGATCAGACCGGTGTGGGCAAACTGATGGAGATGGCGATCAAACTTGGAAAACCGGTAAATCCGAAGCTTCATGTAGGTATCTGTGGCGAGCACGGCGGAGATCCGTCTTCCGTAGAATTCTGCCACAAGATCGGCCTGGATTATGTATCCTGCTCACCGTTCCGTGTTCCGATCGCAAGACTTGCAGCAGCACAGGCGGCAATTGCGGGCAAGAGGAACTAAGTAAAATATAATACAGAAATGAAAAACAGTAGTCAAGGAGAAAAAGCTTCTTAGACTACTGTTTTTTTAGTGATGCCGACATTACTTTTTTTGATTTTCAGCCAGATTTCTGTAAAAAAGTTAGGCGCAGTTAAGACAAATGTATATATTTATATGGTTCCTGTCAGAATATAAGCCGGAGAGGAAGGCGTGCCAATGAAATTGCGGGTCAGACAGCGGAGATGGTCGGAGAATATGGAAAAACTATGCAGGCAATACGCCAATCCCAACTCTACTTTCCGTAGGTAGTGCAGTGATCAAATATGCCTTATAATGTGAACATGGAGGTAAATGTGATGAATCAATATGTAACAGGGGCAGTGATTAAGGAACTGCGGGAAAAAAATAAGATCACACAACTACAGTTAGCGGAAAAATTAGGTGTGAGTGACAAGACGATCTCGAAATGGGAGACCGGAAAAGGATACCCGGATATTACGCTGTTAGAACCTATCGCGGATGCGCTTTCGGTGTCAGTTACAGAGTTAATTTCCGGGAATACGGTTTATAATTCAAATGTATCCGCCAATATGCTGCGTTCACAGTTTTATATATGTCCGGTGTGTGGAAATGTGCTTCATTGTATGGGAGAAGCAGTTATTCATTGTCATGGAGTATTACTGCAACCGGCAGAGGCAGAAGAAACGGATGAAGATCATAAAATTTTTGTGGAACGTGTTGAGGATGAATATTATGTACGCATAGAGCATGAAATGTCAAAAAGTCATTATATTTCATTTATTGCTACGGTTTCTGCGGACAGAATACAAATGGTAAAATTATACCCGGAAGGAAATGCGGAAGCGAGATTTAAGATAAACGGGGTAAAAAAGATATATTTCTATTGTAATCGAAGTGGTCTGTTTTTTGTCAATTTAGTGAAAGGAATCGATGACAGGGAAAACAGTTATGACGATACAGAAGAAAGAAGAGAACTGGAAAACGCAGCAAAAATGTTGTTTGGGTAATATGCTAAGGGAGGAATGGTATGGAGAATATGACAGCAAAGGTAAGCTGCTTTTCCAGAGCTTATCATCACAAAAACAATCGCACCCATATTTTTAATGATGATGTTGCAGAGGTACTTCTCGGAGAGGACTATGCTAAGATAGCTGAAAATATGACAGATGGGATGCTGGGAGATTTTAATATTTATAATTCCAAAAGCGCCAAAGCGACATTGGTCGCATGGTTGATCGTATGTGTTGGGGAAGCCGTGCTCGCAAAACTTGCAGAGGTTTATTTTAGAAATGAACTGGCTGCGGGGACACCGTTTACACAGGCTGGCGCCAGAGAACTGAAGAGACTTGGAATTTTGACGATGGCTGTACCGACGGGCTGCGTGGTTGTCGCAGAAATCGTGCAGGGGATCATTGCAGAATTTATGAACGTAGCAGCAGACAGTTGTATGGATCTTAACTTTGATAACGAAGCGTCTGTTGTTTTAGGCGTCATGTTTATTGTCTGCTCGTTTTTATGTGGTTATGGTGCTGAGATGTTTGAGGGAAAGGATAGAAAACATGACAATACACTATAAATGATTGGTTTTATCACCGTTTCTCATAACATATTTGGAAATACAGCAAAGTATGTGGAACTGGTGTGCTTTCAGGTTTCTGAGCCATATCGTGGAAGGGGAGTCGGGAAAGCACTTTTTTATCAGGCATGTGAGGAAGCAAAAAAATCCGGCGCAGATAAATTGTATATTTCAGCACATTCGTCTAAAGAAAGTCAGTATAAGGCACTTGGATGTGTTCATGCCAAAGAGATCAATCAGAAGCTGGCAGAGGAAGAACCCTGTGATGTACAGCTTGAATATGTTCTTGAATTGCAAAGAGCTGGTAAGTAAACCGGATTATATCAACAAAAAATAATGGATTATCTCAAAGTAAGAGAGGAATAAAGTGCATATGAATATTTTCAAAGATACCATGTCAGAAATGACATATAAACAGATTGAAAATAGAGAATATTGCAGGTTCGCCGATAGATCATTCTTTCCTTACGTTTAAAAAAGAACTTTTGAAGTATGGTTTTAAGGTGGCAAAAATCTCTATGAAGGATCAGACAGTAGCATTTGAAAAGATAAATAAACAGGAGAGATAGAATTCCATGGAAGAGGATGCCTTACTTTTACAAAGTGTCATATGTGAAAACAAAGTGACACTTTTGGATGTTCTGCAGCGGGTGAGAGGGGAATATCACAAATGCCGACTTGGTTTTACTCCCGGTCAGGATGATATGCGTATGTGTGTTGCGGAGCGTTACAATGGAGCGGAGGACTATCGGCTTTTCTATTTGGGAAGGAAACTCGAAAGCATTGCGCAGGAGAAACTTTATTTTCCGGAACTTTCCCATGCATAGCACGAATTCAGAAGCATAAAAAATTTTACATCTCTATAATGAAATTCAGCAAAGGAGATGTAATTATGAATATGGAAAGAATCAAAGAAAACAAACTGGGAACAATACTTCAGTTTTCAGTCCCAAGTATTATCGCAATGCTGCTGTCGACGGTGCTTACCCTGACGGATGGCTATTTTACCGGTAACTATGTGGGGGAAGAGGCGTTAGCGGCTATCAATCTGGGATTGCCGATCCTGTATTTTTATCTCGGTGTCGGCCTGTGCGTGGGTGTCGGAGGAACCGTGATCAGCGGAAGGATGCTCGGGGCGAAGAAACAGGATAAGGCTTCGCAGGTGTTTTCACAGACGATCGTGACAGCAGTGGTGATCTGTGTCGTGACCTCGCTTCTTGTATTATTCCTCTTTTCACCGATCCTTAGGATGCTTAGAGCAGATGGTGATCTGGCAGTTTATTTTACACAGTATTACCGGATCATGCTTTTGAATTATCCGCTTATGGTGATCGGGACGATCCTTGGAATGTTCATCCGGGTGGATGGAAAACCACAGATATGCATGTTTGTGAGTATCGGAGGATGTATTTTAAACGCGGTTCTGGACGACATCCTGGTAGCGAAGTCTGCAATGGGAGTAAGCGGAAGCGCGGTTGCGTCACTTATCGTACAGGCAGTAACCGTGCTGGTGCAGCTTTTGTATTTTGCGGGTCCGTCGTTATCTGTCCGGTTTCGGAGATTTCACTTTGACCGCGCGGTAAACAGAGAAACCATCTTAAATGGTTCTTCGGAATTTATCGGGGAGATGGCAAGCGCGGTATCGATGTTTGCGTTTAATTATGTGCTGATGAAATATGTCGGGGCAGAAGGGGTGGCCGCATTTTCTATCCTTGGTTTTGCCGTGTATGGATACAGTATGATCTCCATTGGCTTCGGTCAGGGGCTTACGCCGCTTGTGAGCCGGTGCTGGGGCGCGGAAGAATATAAAACGGCGGTGGAACTGCGTGGCATGACAAACAGGATTTTAGCTGTGATCGGTGCGGTATTTGCGCTTTCGTTCCTCTTATTTGGGCGGAGATACGCGGGAATGTTTGGCTGCAGCAGCAGTGTGGCCGACATGGTATCTGTGGGATTTTGTTTTTATGCTGTCACTTTTTTCATTATGGGATATAATGTAATCAATTCTATGTACTTTACCAGCTGCGGTGATGCAAAAGCCTCTGCACTGATCTCAGCATTGCGGGGACTTGTCTTACTTTTGATATTTACCCTGGTCTTTCCGGCAATCTGGGGAATGACAGGAGTGTGGATGGCAACACCGGTGACAGAAACGATAACAGTTATGGTATCCACATGTCTGCTCGTGAAGCAGAAAAGGACAATGGAAAGCAGAGGGTGACCTTATGGAGAAAAAGAAAGACAGCATGAAGATAAAGCGTGCGGTTATCAATGAGGCGATCAATTACATACTGGACAATATTGATAATGACATTGATGTGGAGGATGTGGCAAGGCACTGCTCCTATTCCAAATATCATCTAATGCGGATGTTCAAAGAGGACATGGATGAAGCACTTTATCAGTTTATCAAGCGTGTCCGTCTGGAAAGGAGCGCATGGAGACTGAAGGTGGAGAGAGACAAAAGTATTACAGAGATCAGCGGAAACATCGGGTATTCATCGTCTAATTTTGCGACAGCATTCAAAAAGCACCTGAATATTTCTCCGGCAGATTTCAGAAAGACAAGCGAGCGGATCATAGAACAGAGTTCATTTTCACATGGCATGTCGATGGATAATTTTGAAACTTTCACGGAACAAATCACGGTCGAGCAGTTAGACAGCTTTCTTGTCGTCTACGAGAGGAAGAAAGGCAATTATCATAATCTGTCAGATGAATGGTGTGAGTTCATAGAGAAGTATGAGTATCTTGCATCCGAGGATACGCTTTATATCGACTGTACGATAGATGATCCATCCATAACGGATGAAAACAGATGTATGTATGAATTGTGCCAGACCATCCGGCCGGATCATCCTGCACTGAAAGAAGATCCTGGTCTTTTGACCCATACGTTTGCGGGTGGAAAATACGCGGTCTATCACTTTTATGGATTTCCGCAGCTATTGTTTATGGTATATCAGGAAATGTTTTGCAGATGGTTTTTCAAAACAGGAATTCATCTCGATGACAGACCGATTCTTGATATTTATCGATATGTGGGGGAGGATGGGAGTATGAAGATCGATATCTGTTTTCCGATTAAGGAATCTAAATGATAAAGAATATTTTGAATAGAAAAAATTGTTGACAAGTTACCAATCGGTTACTATAATAATAAGTGACCGGTTGGTAACTTTTTGTATGGCGACGAGACAAATGGACGCAGAGAGGATAATCCTTTTTCAGGATATCAGCTGTTTGTCTTTTTTAGGAGGATTTGTGATGAAGATTATAAGTGTCAGGGAAACACCGGATTTCATACCATTTGTGGCGCAATGGTTTCAAAAAAAGTGGAATGTTCCAATGGAGGCGTATGCCTTCAGCATGGAGGCGGCATGTGAAACTGCAAGTGGGATTCCTGCCTGGTATTATGTTCTCGATGAAGGAGGGAATATTATCGCTGGAGTTGGGATCATTGCGAATGAATTACATAAGCGCCCTGATCTGACACCAAATATCTGTGCTTTATATGTGAAAGAGGAATTCAGGGGTAAAGGTTTAGCAGGAGAATTGCTCGAACGAGTATACAGACATTTGACAAAATACGAAATATCGGATGTATATTTTCTTTCTGTTAAAGGAGATCTTGTCGAAAGAAAGGGATGGAAGTTCCTTACGACAGTGGAGAAAGTGAGTGGTGAATCTGCCAAAATGTATCACAAAAAATTAAATGAATGAATATTATTCATTGACAAAATAAAATTAAAAGAGTATTATTATTTTGTCAGGAGGAATAAATTATGCGCATAGTGAAGAATCCGGATGAAAGAAAACAGGAAATTTTAGATGCAGCTGTCTGTGTCTTTGCAAGGAAGGGCTATGAAAAGACTTCAATTACAGATATTGCAAAGGAAATAGGTATTTCTCAGGGATTGTGCTACCGGTACTATAAATCGAAGGAAGAAATGTATGATGCAGCGATTGACGAATATGCTACTTATATTGTGAATGGGAATATCGAAAGGACGAAAACAAAGGGACTTACATTAAGGGAACAGATCCTGCAAATGAGCGGCAGGCTGGATGAGTATGCATCCATGGAACATGGAAAGAGTGAACTTTATGAACTGTTTCACAAGAAAGAAAATCATAAGATGCATGATGCATTATTTCTTAAAACCTGTGAAAAGCTGATACCTTATTTTACCGGAATACTGAAAGAAGCAGTGCAGCGCGGGGAAATTACAGTTACAGATCCAAAAGCAAGTGCATATTTCTTTGTGTATGGACAGATGGGAATCTTAATGTCAGGGGATTACTCTGAGGAAGAAAAGAGAGAAAAGATTCAAAGTTGTCTGTTTGAAATGCTTGGAATGAAATAAATTTCTAAAATGGCAGGGATGAACCTGCCACCTATTTTGCAGAAGAAATGAATGACGTTCATTCATTAGAAGGAAAGAAGGAATAATTATGAAAAGTAAAATTGATTTTGTGAAAGGTAATACAAAAAAGAATCTGCTTTTAATGGTTACACCATTGCTGGCGGCGATGCTCCTGACAATGGCTTACAATCTGGTAGACAGTTTATGGGTGGGAAATTTACTTGGGGAGAGTGGCTATGCAGCACTTACCAACTCTACAGCGATAGTATTGATCTTATCAGCAATTGCAATGGGATGCAGCAATGGTATCGCAATTTTAGTTTCACAGATTGTGGGAGCCGGGAAGAAAGAAACTGCGAATGGTGTTATTGCGACAATCCTGCTATTGTCGGGCGGTTTTGCAGTGATTGTAACGATTGTATTGGAACTGTGCCTGAAATATATTTTGCGCATAATGAATACGCCGTCAGAGTTGTTTGACGCTGCTTATGAATATTTGGCAATCTATCTGCTCGGCTATATTGCAATTTACATTTACATGCAGTTTACAGCAGTATTTCGCTCTTTTGGTGATCCGGTTTTTCAGATGAAGGGAATGCTTTTTACTACAATTTTCAATGCAGTCCTTGATCCGGTTATGATTCATTTTATGGGGCTTGGAGGGGCTGCATGGGCTACCGTATGTTCAGAAGTGTTATGCGTTGTTTACGCATTTTGTTATCACAGAAAGAAAAAAATGTTTCAGCTTGATTTAAGAAAAGCTTCCATTCATTATATTAAGACGATTTTGTCCTGTGCAATTCCAGCAGCGGTACAGGGATGTATGCCGGCTATCAGTTCAGCGGCAATGCTCATTTTGGTTACTCAGTATGGTGTAACTACAATCGCAGCATATGGAGTTACGAACAAGCTTGAGATATTATTGTTTTATCCTGCGATGGCTATGAATATGGGACTTACGACTATTGCAGGTCAGTGTTTTGGAGCCAAAAGAATGGATCGTGTACATGACTATCTGAAATCAGGATTAATAATTGGAGGTGCATTTACTGCAGTTACAACCGTATGTGTCATGATTTTTGCAGGACAGTTATCCGGGTTATTTGTAGACAGCGTAGAAGCAGCAGAGATAGTAAAACGGTTTTTCGGGATAGTAAGTATTGGATATATCATGTACATGATTACCAGTTGTTTCCTTGGAATCATCAGTGGATTTGGAAAACCGGGAGTAAGTATGATCTTATTTTTCCTGTATTATATTGTGATCCGGATTCCAATGGCAGTTTTTCTTGTACATAGTAGTCTCGGATTGGATGGAATCTGGGTGGCTATTTTAATCAGCCATATCATTGCAGCATTGATTGCTGGCGTGTTTGAGCATACAATTACAGAACGGATCAAGAAATTGGGCGAATAACAGTTGCAATAAAAATATCCGGGAACTGACGCAGAGACGAGGAAATGATTTGAAACATGGCGCTGAACTGGCTTGAAACAACTTTATTGACAGTCAGACCGCTAAGCGTGTATAATACATCTGATAAATATATCAATCGAAACAAATGATTTGTGAAAGGAGCGGACTATGAGCTGGAAAACGACGAATATTCATCTCATGAAAGGTGGTATTTTTGCTGTTTACAGGGATAGTGCGCTCTTTTTTAGGTAAACAGTTTATAGCTAAATAGGATAAAGAGTTAAAAACACACTATCTCCCGATCAGATATATACATTTGAAAAGGAGATTTTTTTATGCAGAAATTTAATATAAAAACACAGATACGCAGCCTGTATGCGTTGACTACGGTAGGCTATTTTCAGATAGCCGGTGCATCCTGGGTGGCGCTGCTTGCACTCAGGGGCTTTTCACTTTTGGAGATAGGCATGCTTGAGAGCATTTTCCATGTGATAAGTTCCTGCTTTGAGATTCCATCCGGGGTGGTGGCTGATGTTTTTGGAAGGAAAAGAACCATGGTGTTAAGCCGTCTGGTTAATCTCGCATCAAATATATTTATGATAGCATCGGTTGATTTTTGGACGGTAGCATTTGCGATAGGATTGAGTGCCATAAGCTACAATCTGGAGTCGGGTACGAGAGAGGCTTTGGCCTATGACAGCCTGAAGGCAGTCCGGCAGGAAGAAAAATATAACAGATTTGCTTCGATGGAAATGATGCTGTACAGGGTTACAAGCTCTACGGCAACCTTATGTGCAGGGCTGGCATTGTGGCTTGGATACAAAAAAGCGTATGCGGTTGATATCTTTTTTTGTCTAATAGCGGTGGGAATTGCATGCAGCCTGAAAGAGATACAGATAGAACCAACGCCTGCTGAAAATTTACAGAAGGATACCAATAAATGCTGTGATCGGTTAAAAAGCGTAATAAGGGAAAGCTGGCATTTTATGATTACCAACCGAAGAGCCAGACACATTATGATAATAAATGCTGTGATCGGTGCGGTATCTACGCTGGTACTGTTCTTTTTGCAGGCGAAGCTTCCGATGGCAGGTCTGGATAAGGCATTACTTGGGCCGGCACTTTTTGTGATGGGGCTAGGAGCTGCGCTCGGATCAAAAGTCGTGGAATACTTTCCGGCATGGCGATATAAGAAGTATATGGTTTTGAGTGGAATAGGTGTTTTATTTGCCTTTGGCGTGTCTTTTTCGGGAAATCCATTCCTGATGATATGCGGTGGTTTTATCGGAGCATTTTCGGATGATTTTCTGGAAGTGCGCACAGATGTTATTTTAAACGATATGATCCCATCCGAGCAGAGAGCAACACTTATTTCTGTGAGTTCATTTACCTTTTCGATGGTAATGATCGTGCTGTCGACGGTTATGGGCGGGATAATGTAACCATTTCAATATATGAATGTCGAGAGATATTAGTCTTGACAAATAAACGACCGTTCACTATACTAAAATGTGAACGGTCGTTCACGACAGAGGTGGTTATAATGGGAAACACGAAGGAAGATATTTTACTTGTGGCACTTCATCTATTTGCCAGAGATGGGTACGAGGCAGTATCTGTCAGCCAGATTGCTGGAGCACTCGGCATGACGAAGGGCGCTTTGTACAGGCATTACCAGAACAAGAGAGATATTTTTTTACATATCGTCAAGCGGATGGAACAGGGAGACTTCGAGCAGGCAGAAAGTCATGATATGCCGGAGGGCGATGTGGATGATATGCCGGAAAAGTATCAGGAAGCATCTTTAAAAGATTTTGTGAGTTATAGTAAAAGTTTGTTTGTGTACTGGACGGAAGATGATTTTGCATCCTCCTTTCGGAAAATGCTTACGTTAGAGCAGTTTCGGAGTGATGAAATGCAAAAACTGTATCAGCAGTATCTGGTTGCCGGTCCGGTGGGGTATGTGAAAGATTTATTTAAAAATATTGGAATTGCAAATTTTGAAAAAAGAGCCATTCAGTTTTATTCGAATATGTTTCTGTTTTATAGTCTGTATGATGGGGCTGTTGATAAAAACGCAGTAAAACATCAGTTTGAATATACCGTGAATGAGATGATAAAGGAATTTGGATAATGGATGGTGTTGAAGAAAAGGAAGGAGAAAAATGCAGTTAGAGCAGTGGGGTGCGAGCAGAGAATATTATAATATTGCAGATAGGTATCCGGAATATGAACTTGGAAGGATTGTATCACAGGAGAAAGATTTATACCGTTTAGTTACGGACAGGGAAGAATGTCTGGCAAGAGTTTCCGGAAAATTCAGATATGAAGTCGGAACAATATCAGAATTTCCGGCGGTAGGCGATTTCGTCCTTGCAGAATATATTTCACAAGGGGAGGTCGCTGTCATCCACAAATTGTTACCAAGAAAAAGTGTTTTTATCCGTAAGGCAGCAGGGACGAGCTATGTGGAACAGGTAGTTGCAGCGAATGTAGATACCATTTTTTTATGCATGTCTTTGAACAGGGATTTTAATGTCAGGAGACTGGAACGTTATTTGTCTATTGCGTGGGAAAGTGGTGCGGTTCCGGTGGTTGTTTTGACAAAGACAGATTTATGCGGGGACGTCGAAGGTAAAAATCTGGAAATTGAAAATGTGGCAATGGGTGTTCCCATAGTCCACACGTCGGGATTGACAGGAGAAGGGCTTGAGCAGATTTATCCGTATCTGAAGAGTGGAAAGACAGTAGCGTTTATCGGATCTTCCGGCGTGGGAAAGTCAACGCTTATTAACAGATTACTTGGAGAGGAACGTTTAGAAACCCGGACATTACGTGATGATGATAAGGGAAGGCATACAACTACGCACAGAGAACTGTTTTTTCTTCCAGGCAGGGGAAGGGTGATCGATACACCAGGAATGAGAGAGCTTGGAATGTGGAATGCGCAAGAGGGGATTGACCGTACATTTGCAGATATTGAGGTATTAGCAGAGCAGTGCCGGTTTCGTGACTGCACACATACGTCAGAACCAGGATGTGCGGTACAAAGGGCACTGGAAAGTGGATTGATTTCAGAGGAAAGATTTATGGCATATAAAAAGCTGAAAACAGAAAACGCATATATAGAAGATACCGCAAATTATCTTACCGCAAAGAAAAAGAAATTCAGGGAGATCGCCAGGTATAATAAGAAGAATTTGAAAAAGTGACAAAAGAGCCAGACGCTAAGACGCAGAGCCGTTAATTCTGAAAGAAAACTGTTTGTTCGGAATTTTCGGCTTTTTGTATATGCAGAAAATGAAAACGTAAGGAGAAAAAGAAATGGAAAAGAACAATATAATCATTCGTTTAGAGAAAAAAGAAGAACAGCGGGAGGTTGAGAATCTTGTAAGGGAAAGCTTTTGGAATGTATACCGGCCGGGGTGCCTTGAGCATTATGTGCTGCATCAGCTTAGAAATGACGAATCCTTTGTTACTGAACTTGATTTTGGTTTGGTATAAGGTATCATGGCCTGGAGGAGGGTGAGGATGCTTCTTTCTTTTTGTGCAAAGAGTTAATACAAGGATATCTGGATGGTATTACAGGTGAGTATACAACACCGGCAGGGTATTTGGTGGATGAGAAGGAAGCGGAAAGTTTTGACAGGACATTTCCTTACAAAGAGAAAAAGAAATTGCCAGGACAGATATTTTAAATATAGTAAAAGGTTTGGAGCTAAATGATCGGATGAAAGCAAGTTCGGTATGGAATTAAGTTAAAAATTAAGCTTGAAATGATGGATATTATGTGATATAGTTATAACTAACGATCGGTAGCTAAAATAAAAAATAATGGTAGCGGCGAGGAAGGGATCAAACCATCTTTCAGCTATGGAAGGGTGTTGGCGGCTGGATTTAGCATGTTTCCATTGAGCGACAGCGGATATGCGGGAACATTTCAGGATAAGTGCATAGATATGGGTTGACATCTATCATAAATATGATACACTATAAATGAATTTATAATAAAATTATTTATAGTATTGGAGATTAAATAATATGCCAAGTAGTCCAAAGGTTAAAAAAGAAGATATGTTGCAGGCTGCGCTGGAAATTGTAATCGAGGGCGGCTATTCTGCGCTTAATATTAAGGCTGTTGCGAAAAAGCTAGGCTGTTCCACAGCGCCTATTTCGTGGCAGTTTGGTGGAATGGATGGTTTGAGGGTGGAATTGATTTCGTTTGCAGAACAATATGTGCAGAAGAATTATAACGATTTCAGTGAAAATGAAGTTTCCGCGTTTGAGCAGAGAGGGAGAAATGCGATCGAGCTGGCTCTTGATAAACCAAATCTCTTTCGCTTTCTTTATATGGGCGATCGAAATCAGCTTGTAAGTGTTGGATTTCAGCTTAAAACTGAGAAAGAGGACAATGGAGCTGCCTACCAGAGACTTGCGGATACGTTGGGAGTCACGCGGGATCAGGCGATTGATTTTACGATGATGATGATTATATACACTCAGGGAATGGGCACCTTGATCGCATCTGGAATTGTTCAGGATACAAGAGAAAACATGTTTCAAATGTTACATAATACAGGTATGACGTATCTTAAAGGACTGGGTGTAGATGAAAGAATTTTACAGACTTTATCAGGAGGTGATAAGTCAGATGAAAGCGGTAATATCGGATAAATGGATCTTATGTCCGGAGTGTGGGGCAAAGACACGGACGCAGATATTGGAGGATACGGAATTAAAGCACTTTCCTCTATTTTGCCCAAAGTGTAAAAAAAGTTTTATTATCAATGTAAAAGAACATATAGTGGAATACAAAACAGACGCCAGACGCTAAGACGCAGAGCAGAAATGAAAATTTTTGCCTGCGTCTTTTTAGCAGGGAAAGTTTACCAGATGGGAGGAATAGTATTTGAATAAGTATGTAAATTTATATGGGTTGATTTTTGTTAGTGTGATTTTGATTCCCAATATCATATTTGCTGCTACATGTAAAGATGGATTTGAGAATTGCTATCAAAACAAATTGGTAGAGCTCTTTGAACAGATTGGACGATTTGGATGTTTTATCTGTATGTTTGTGACCATACCCTGTATGAATAAAGGGTACTGGTTCAAACAGGGGAAGATGTTTTACCTTATTTCGGGAATAGTGCTTGTGGGCTTGTACTGTCTTGGATGGATTCTTTTCTGGAAAGAGGATTCCATCCGAAAATCCTTATATCTGTCCATAGTACCATCCCTGCTTTTTATTGAGAGCGGCATCGTAAGTGGATATGTTCTTTTGATTGTATTGGCGATTATTTTTGCGCCGTGCCATATCCTTATAAGCTATATGAATGCGGTATGAAATAGACATAAGATGTCAGAAATAAATAATAATTGACAAGTTACCAAACGGTTACTATAATATTAAATAACAGACAGGTAACTGAAATGATGAATGAAGCCAGACGCTAAGACGCAGAGTGAAAAGTAAATTTTTTCCTGCGTTTTTTTTACGTTATACAAAAGACTGAAAAGCTGTGAAGCAGAAGGAGATTTATTTTATATGAAAAAGAAAAAAAGAAAAAAGCACTCAGGTCTCAGATGCGGACTATTTGGAGTGTTGATCATGATAGTAATGGCAACAGGTGTTTATTCATATTTTGGAGGATTTGGCACCGGAGATTTTGCTGATACGGAAGAATTTGCAAAATATGCAACACCAGTAGCGGATATAACGATCCCGGAACAGACACAGATTGTGGCTTTGGGAGAGGCAACTCATGGAAATGCAGAGTTTCAGCAGTTAAAACTTGACGTATTTCAGTTGTTGGTAGAGAAATATGGAGTCAGAGCATTTGCACTGGAGGGCGATTATGGTGGATGTGAAGCAGTCAACCGTTATATTCATGGCGGAGATGGAACCGCAGAGGATGCGGTGGCATCTATTGGATTTGCAATATATCGCACGAAAGAAATGGTAGATCTGGTAACGTGGATGCGAACATACAACGAAACAGCAGGGCAGGGAGAAGATCTGTGTTTTTATGGATTTGATATGCAAAGGTATGAATATAGTTATCAATATTTGCTGGAAGCAGCGAAAGAAGCCGGGATTGATATAACTGAATTAGAACAAATATGGAACCAGGATAAGAACGAATATGCAGATGCATATACATCACAACAGAGGGCTGAAGTAATAAAAGCAGTTAAGGAAGAATTTGTTAAAATGGGTGAGAACCAGAATGCCCGGACAATTCATTTGGCAGATATACTGCTTCAAAATATAGAGCTTGGCAAATATATAGATGATGCTGTAGCCGGCAGGGGCATTCGGGATCAGATGATGGCAGACAATACAATGTGGATTCTTGATCAGGAAGAAATGAGAGGAAATAACTGCATTTTTATATCCGGTCATAATGGACATGTCAAGCAGTTTGGATGTTATGATAGCGAATATAAATATATGGGAAATCTTCTGGCAGATAAACTTGGAGATAATTATTTTGTGATTGGAACCGATTTTTATAAGTCGAGATGTAATTTACCTAAGGGAAAAGAAGGAAAAAGGATAAATCATACATTTTATTCCTATGATCCAATGGCAAAAGCGTCAGAAAAATGCGGCTATGATGTGAGTTACCTGGATTTTTCAAAAATTCCGGAGGATTCGAAACTGAAAAGCCAGGTTACAGGATATGCATGGCTGGGAAATGTGGGAGAATCTTATAGCCCGTTATACTTAATTTTGCCGGTAACCTATCGAGAGTGGAGTTCACCGGCAGAGACGTATGACGCGATGATATATGTAGCGAATGCACATCCGACAGAAATAATGGATTAAAAAGGAATATTGTTATTAAAGGGCAGAGAAACAGTAGGATGCCGATGAAACAGTTAATGATATATATACATGGAAAAGGAGTTAAAGGAGGACAAGTATGAGAGTAGAAAGTGAGAGATTATTTTTATATCCGATCAGCGATGAGGCAATGCGCATTTTGATTGATCAGGAACCAGATGCAGAAATGAAACAGGCATATACAGAGATGCTACAGGGCTGCCTTGCAGAGCCGTCCAATAGAATATGGAGTGCTGTCTGGAACATGGAACTGAAAAACAGTCCGGGAACTATAGTAGGAGATTTTTCCTTCAAAGGACTTGGGAGAGATGGTGTTATAGAGATTGGATATGGATTAAAAGAAGAATATCGACATTATGGCTATATGACAGAGGCTGTGAAGACAATTACAGATTGGGCATTGTCACAGGAACAGGTCAGTCAGGTGGAAGCAGAGACGGATGCAGAAAATATGGCATCGCAGAATGTCCTGTTTAGAGCAGGCTTTGTGAAAAATGGTAAGCTGGGAGAAGAAGGACCAAGGTTTGTTTATGAAGGAAAACGGGAATGAATTAAAAGATTTATCCACGGTCTAAAAATAAACAGACAGTTTATCGGAAAAATGTCGTAATTGATCTGAGGTGAAATATGGACAGATATGCAATCGATTTTAATTATTGATGATGATGTCTCCATTGGCAATCTTGAGCAGGAAGTCCTGGAAAGGGAAGGGTATGCGGTACAACGTGCCTATTCGGGAACAGAGGCTTTACTGTTGTTAAAAGAGAATAAACCGGATCTGATTCTGCTGGATCTGATGCTGCCGGGAATATCCGGTGAAGAACTTCTGCCACAAATCCAGGAAATTCCGGTGATTATCATAAGTGCAAAAGCAGCAGTCGAGGATAAAGTCGGGATGCTGTTAGGCGGTGCAGTTGATTATATGACGAAGCCATTTGATACAAATGAAGTACTGGAGAAGAGTTTGCTTGGTATGTATGGAACTTTATCATCACATGGAATCACACCGGATATTGAAATTCCAGAAGTGCAGGTTATTCGCGTGTTGGACAAAAACGCATTGCACAGGGTGTTTGATAATATTCTTAATAATGCAGCAAAATACTCGGATGGAGATTTATGCATAAAGCTTTGTTTAGATGGAACCATTCTGTTTTCCAATAAAGCAGATGAATTAAACTGTGTACAGGTAGAAAAATTATTTGACCGTTTTTTTACAGTCGATACAGCAAAGGGGTCTACCGGACTTGGACTTTCCATAGCAAAGCTGTTGACAGAGAAAATGGGCGGATATATCAATGCAGGATATGAGAATGGAGAACTGAATATAAGTGTCCGTTTTGAAGGATAAATATATTTTTGAGCCATGAAAACGTGGATGTATGGCAGTGACCGGAAAAAGGATATTCGTTTGTTGATTGTCTGAGAGAAAGTAATGTGCAGATAAATGAAAGGGTGAGAAAAAATGATGAATGCGATAACAAAAAACTGGGTTTCAGAGAAAGAAATAATGCAAATGACAAATCGGGCACTTGGAAAACTGGCAAAGGTGACAAAAATCAGGAAAATGTCAGGGGGATTTTTTAGTGCTGTATATCTCGTAGAAACCACGAATGAAAAAATGGTACTTAAGATTGCTTCCGATACAGAAGTAAAAGTCATGCGGCATGAAATAAAATATATTCAGACAGAAGCGGAAATTTTAAAGCGGTTCAATGAACAACTGGATATTCCCATGCCCAGACTGATTTTTTATGATGATAGCGGAGAAATATGCAAGGTGCCATATTTTTTTATGAGTTATATCGAGGGAAAGCCGTTGTGTGAGGATACAGATATCACAGACATACAAAAGACAAAAGTGAAAGTGGCTATGGGTATGATCACACGCAAAATATGTGCATTAAAAGCAGATACATTTGGCATCCCCAATATACCGGAAAGTTATTGTGAGAAGAACAGTGACTTTGTCTATTTGTTGTTTGACTGGTTGCTTTTGGATGCTGAAGAAAAGAATATTCTGATACCGGAAATCACACCGGAAGAACTGCGTACACTGATTAGAAAATATGGAGAAGTTCTGGATGAGGTAATAACTCCAGACTATATACATACTGATACATGGGATGGAAATATTATGGTAGAAAATGGTGAATTGGCAGGTCTGATAGACTACGCAGCAATTTTATATGGCGATCCGTTGATGAGTCATGATTTTCACGATTTTGGGGATGCTCCAAATCCGTATTTCTTGCAGGGGTATGGAAAAACGGAGTTTACTCAGAATGAGAAAATCAGAATTCAGATTTACCGGATCTGGCAGTGCTTGGGAATGGTAGTTGAAAGGGGATACAGGGAATACGACGATCCTCATATGTACGACTGGGTGCTGGATGATTTTGCAAAGGAAGTTAAAAAGTTAAAAGAAGAAAGTATTGTATAACCAGGTGAGTTTCAGTTTTTTCACAGGTAAAAGGAAGAATAAACAGCTACAGGTGTCATTTTTTGCGACAGGATGTATCCCGGTATGAGATGGATTGTTCATATTTCCGAGTGAGTGCCAGATTGATATTTAAGGAGGAAAAACAGCGTGAGTGAAGTATATGGAAAGTTTATAATGGCTATTGTAACAGCAGGTTGTATTAGCCTGTTTACAGGGTGTGGGACTGAAAAATCATATTCAAAAACGGAAACAACGATAAATACTGAAGAAATATCAGAAGAACAGTTTTGGGAAATTGCTTCTCCTGAAGAAGTTGTGCTTTGTCAGGTTGCTGAGAAAAATGCAATCATTGCATTTATTGAAAATGAAAAGAGGGAAGAATGGGAGTATGTAAGTGAAATTCCGAGGCAGGCTGAATTGCAGTATGTCATTACATCCTATGAAAAAATAACAGAGGAATTCCGGCAGGAAAAAGGAGTTCCCGAGATTAGTATAGGAAAAGACATTCTTTACGAGGACAAGGGAGATTTTTATATCGAATCTGTTTGTGAAGGAGATTCTACATACTATCATATACCGGTGTCAGCAGGAGAATATATGGTAGAACTGGCACGGAATGGTTCTGATGTTTCAGACAAAAATGATATTTTTGCCTCATGGGGGATAAATGACTTTGATGCAGAAAATGAGGAGAAAACTGTTTTGAACGAGTCAGATAGTATCTTAAAACCGGACAACGTGGAAGGCGGTCATTTATATAGTGCAAATGAACTTGCCGGGGTTTCAGGAAAGCAAAAGTTAGAAATTTCCAACCAGGATTTAGAGGTTGTTCGTACAATGACGGATTTAGAAGAAATAGCAGATTTTTATAATCAGATAAAACATGAAACATGGTTAGAGATTGAAGATCTGCCCGAAGAAAAAAGTAACATATGTGAAATAACGATTTACCAACTGGAGCGGCATACGATCGAGAAAAATCTGGTTGAAGATGAAAAATTGATATTATTTGCAGCTCACAATCAGTACTATATACAAGATATTATTCCGGGTCATTCAGAAGATACGGACGATATGGAGATTTTTTATTCCATTCCAGATGATATTGCAGATTATATTAAAAAATTAGCGGATCAAAATTAAGATTGTTGCTAAATTCATATTTTTGAAAAAGAAATTGAAACAGGGATTTATTGAGGGACGGAACTTGAACAGGGATTTATATAAATATACAAAGATAAATGAACATGTATGGCAGATTGCAGAAGATGATGGTGTTTACTGTACCCTTATTAAGGGAAAAGAAATGGCGGTTTTGATAGATACAGGATATGGAAAGCGTAATTTGAGAGCCTTTGTTGAGGCGAATATTTCGACTCCATATATAGTGCTGAACAGTCATGGACATCCAGATCATATAGGGGGAAACCACTGGTTTGATACGGTTTATGCATTACATGAAGAGTGGGACGTGATACGTCATTTTGAAGAAAATAAACCTGCAACCTATGTGCTTAAGGAAATAAAACATGGTCAACAGATTTTATTAGGCGGTATAAGTATTGTGGTAATTTCTCTGGCGGGCCATACAAAAGGGTCAGCTGGATTTTTAATACCAGAAGAAAGGCTTTTAGTTGCAGGCGATGCCTTAAATGAAGGCCTGTGGCTTTTTAATTATGGTTCGCTGTGCATGAACGATTTATATGAAACAATAAAAAAGACAATGATGTTGAATTTTACATCATATCTTTGCGGGCATAGTGATAAAAAATATGAGAAAGAAAAACTGTTTGCACATATAAAAAATATTGAGAACTTAAAATTAGACGATAGTACAAAACAAAATACGATTGGTTTTGAAACTTATTGCAGCAGGTACGAAGATTTTAACGGAAAATCGGAGATTGTCTTTACAATAGACAAAGTAAAAAAACAGTGATGGTATGCTAATGCTTCATTAGTAAAGTAATACGACAGGGAGAAACAGATATAGAATATTTTGCTTGACAAGTTACCGATTGGTTACTATAATATAAGTAACCAATCGGTAACTTATATGAGCAAGGAGGATATATATGGAGGCTGGAGAAAAGAATACAAAGGAACGAATCCTGGAAGAAGCATTAAAACTTTTCTCGCAAAATGGTTATATGGGGACTTCCATGAATGATATTGCGGCAAAGCTTGGAGTCACAAAGGCGGCATTGTATAAACACTATGCGGGCAAACAGGAAATATTGGACAGTATTATTGAGAGAATGAACCAGATGGATATGGAGAGAGCAAAAAAATATGAAATGCCGGAAGGAAATATGGAGGAAGTAATAGCAGGATATAAAGAAACAGCTTTTGATAAGATCAGGCAGTTTACGAAAGTACAGTTCCTTCACTGGACCAATGAAGAGATTCCGTGTTGTTTTCGGAAGATGCTGACACTTGAGCAGTACAGAGATTCACAGATGGCAAAGCTTTACCAAAACTATCTTGCAGAAGGGCCGGTCACATATATTGAAGCCATTTTTGCAGGGTTAACAAATAACAGTAAGGATGCCACACAACTTGCACTGGATTTTTATGGCCCGATTTTTCTCCTTTACAGTATTTACGATGGTACAGAAGAAAAACAGAATGTAACCCGGATGGTGGAGCAGCATGTAGAACGGTTTTCTAAAATGCTTGAGGAAACATCTTTAAAGGGGGATAAAGAATGAATGATGAAAAGTCAGAGTATCAGGAATGGGTGCATTGTCCCATTTGTGGAAACAAAACGAGGCTGAAATTGCGACAGGATACCGTCCTTATGCATTTTCCGTTGTTTTGCCCAAAGTGTAAGAAAGAAAGTCTGGTAGATGCAAAAAATTTTAAAATAAGTCAGATCGGAGGGAAATGGAAATGAAAGCAATTATTTATACATCCAATACCGGAAGTACAGCGCATTATGCAAAACTGCTGGCACATGAATTAAATCTGCCTGTATATAGTGCTGACAATGCAAAGAAAAAAGTACCGGCCAGCACAGAGGTTATTTATCTGGGCTGGGTTATGGCAAGCGGGATTAAAGGATATGCAGATATCATAAAAAAATATAAGGTGTGTGCGGTGTGCGCAGTAGGAATGGGACAGACCGGTACACAAATGACAGAGATCCGGGAAAAAAATTCTATTCCGGAGAATATTCCGTTATTCACATTACAGGGCAACTTTGATGTAAAGAAGCTTCATGGTGTATATAAGATCATGATGAGCATTATGGTAAAAACAGCCGGTAAAGCGTTAGCGGATAAAAAAGATCGTACACCGGAAGAAGATGATATGCTGGATATGATGATGAACGGTGGAGACCGTGTTCGCATTGAAAATTTAAAAGCAGTGATTGACTGGTATCATAACAGATAATAACAGGAGGTAGCAAAAGATGAAACTTTATTTTGGTAACACAGTAACTACGGTAACAACACTTATGATCTTATCTCTGATCGGTTTTATTGGATATTCCATATGGAACCGAAGTAATATTAACTTCTGGGGGCGCAGGAGCCTGTTTGTTCTGGCATATGGTCTTACTGTGTGCTGCTTTGCGGCAGCCCGGGATGGACTGGATAAAACGATTCAGGCTGCAATCGACGGAAGCTGTGCACCGGGGCTGTTCCCGCTTGTGAGTGTGCAAAATCTGATAGGATGTATTGGAGCAGCAGTGATCATTATTGCGGCAATTGCGACACCGATTGCAAAATCACAGCATATGCGCGAGATCTGGTTTTATATCATGTCTGGTGGTGTGATGACAAAAATCATAGTTATGGAAATTTCGAGAATTTTAATATAGTACATAATGGAGTGCCATCGTGGGCACTCCACTTTTTTTGGAACTGCGGTACTGGAAGTGACAGATATTAAGGAAAAGGCAGACGGAACGTATTATAATCCGTTTGTTGTGCCGGAAAAGGTATATGAAAAAGATGGAAACCTTTACATGGAAGTCGGGCAGGGCGCAGACGGAGATTATTATGGACATGCGATCTCTGCGGCTTTGCTGCCCGTGGCATCGTTCTCTGCACTGATGTTGACAGCAAAGATACGTTAAATAAAAATAACTGCACTTAGTTGACACTAATAAAAGTGTGTGCTATGATAACGCTTGGTTATCATTGATAACAAATTTATGATTTGACGAGGGAATGACTGTGCCAGAGAATAAACCGGCGAGTCATAAGAGAGTGCTTGAAGCGGCAAAGGCGGAGTTCCTCGAAAAAGGTTTTGCGAAAGCCTCGATCCGTTCGATCGGAGAGCGGGCAGGAATGACCTCAGCAGGGCTGTACCGCCACTGCACAGACAAGGAAGATCTGTTTTGCCAGATATTAGAGCCGCTTATGACGGAACTGAATGGGTATCTGCATTCGCATAAGGAAAACTCGGATCACGCGCTTGAAGGGGAAAATTGCAAGGCGGAAGCTTTTGACAACGGGACGATCACCATTTTCCGGAGTCTTTCCGTCCGGTATCGGCAGGAAATGAAGCTGCTCTTGTGCCGGGCAGGAGGAACCCGCTATGAGAATTTTATGGATGATCTGGTAAAGACAGAAGAAACCGAGATGTTTCGGGCGTTTGAGGCATTGCGGAAACAGGGGTATGCGATCAGGGAAATATCAGAAAAAGAAATGCATATGTTACTCAGTGCATATATGACGGCAATCATGGAGCCGGTCATACATGATTATACAGAGGAGGAAACCGAGACGTGTTTTTCAACGGTATTAGATTTTTTTATGCCAGGTTGGATGAAAATAATGGGATTTTAAAGGAGCCAAGAAATTGGCTCCTTTTTAATTTGCCAGTTATCAAAAAGGAAAGATTGATAACTGAATATTAAACTATCAAAAATTTATAGCAGGAGGAGAAAAATGAAAAAGCAAAAAAAAGAATCAAATCTTTCCAGGCTAATGAAGTACAGCGGAAGTTATAAGATCCTTGCGTATCTCTCATGGCTTCTTGCCGTGTCCAGCGCAGTGCTTACATTGCTGCCGTTCTGGTATATCTGGAAGATCATGGGAGAGGCGGTTTTGACGGCGCCGGATTTTTCGCGAGCAGAAAATATCACGCATAATGCGTGGATGGCGGTGATCTGTTCGCTGGCAGCAGTCCTTTTGTATATTTTAGGATTGCTGTGCGCGCACTTTCACGCATTCCATATAGCAACCAATATCAGGATATGCTTAATGCGGCATATTACCTTTCTGCCGCCGGGAGAAAAGAACCGCGTCGGAAGCGGGGCGCTGCGCAGGATCGTTTCCGACTCAAGTATGGCGACCGAGACTTATCTGGCACATCAGCTTCCGGATCAGACCAGATCGATGGTGATGTTCTTAGGACTTTTGCTCCTGATATTTACCTGTGACTGGAAACTTGCACTGATAAGTCTGATTCCGGCAGTGATCGGGTTCCTCGCGCTTATGTCGATGGCAGGCAGCGGCCTCAGGGAAAAAATGACAAATTATCAGAATGCGTTAAGCGATATGTCAAATGAAGCAGTCGAGTATATCCGGGGAATACCGGTCGTAAAAACTTTTGGTCAGACTGTTTTTTCGTTTCAAAGATTTAAGGACGCGATCGACCGTTATTCAAAATGGGCTTCGGATTATACGAAAAAGGTGCGGACCCCGATACTGGTCTATACGGTTGCGGTCAACAGTGTGTTTGCGTTTTTGCTTATCGCTGCGAAGTTATTTGCCGGAAATGGGATCACCAAGGAATTTTTGCTTAAAATGCTGTTTTTTATCATCATCTCGCCGGTTATCACTGCGATGCTTACCAGTCTGATGTATACCAATGAGACCAAAATGACGATGGAGGATGCGTTAAAGAGGATGGAGTCGGTGCTTGCAATGAAACCGCTTGATTATGCGGGAAATGAGCATCCGAAGGATGCGTCCTTAAGTTTTTGTGACGTAAGCTTTCATTATGATGAGGCCAGGGATGTGCTTCATAACATTTCATTTGAGATCAAAGCAGGGGAAACCTATGCGTTTGTCGGACCGTCGGGAGGCGGAAAGTCAACGATCGCAGCACTCGCTGCAAGATTTTTCGACGCCCAGTCCGGAACGATCAAAATCGGAGGCGTAAATATAAAAAATATTCCAAAAGAAGAACTGATGGACACCATTTCCGTGGTATTTCAGAATGCAAAACTGATCCATGGCTCCATACTCGAGAACGTGAGGATGGGAAGACCGGAAGCATCCGAAAAAGAGGTACTTGACGCGCTTGAAACTGCGGGATGTATGGATATTTTAGAAAAGTTCCCGGAGGGAATACATACGGTTGTCGGAGCAACAGGAGTGAATCTCTCCGGCGGGGAACGCCAGAGGATCTCGATCGCGCGGGCAGTCTTAAAAAATGCGCCAGTACTCATTCTGGATGAGGCAACAGCGTTTGCGGACCCGGATAATGAAAGTAAGATCCAGGCGTCGCTTGCAGCACTTGCGAAGGACAAAACCGTACTCATGATCGCACACCGGTTATCCACCGTAAAGAACGCGGACTGCATCTGTGTGCTGGAAAACGGCGCGATCACCGAACAGGGAACTTTTGAGGAATTAAGCCATATGCACGGCGTGTTTGCAAAGATGTGGGAATCATACACAAGATCTGTAGAGTGGAGGGTTTGAAATGAAAAAGTGGTTAAAGAGAAGATTTGCGCTGTCGGACGAAGGCGCGACAGCGGTACTGACAGGAAGTATTGAGACCGCGCTTGAAAACATGGCATGCATCCTGCCGGTCGGCTTACTGTTTCTTCTGGTGAAGGATTTACTCGATCAGAAGACAGGGGAACATACGCTGCTTTATGTGGCAGGCTCCGTGATCTGTCTCGCCGCGATCCTGATCCTTGGCTATTTCCAATATAACGGTACCTATCTGGCAACTTATGTGGAAACCGGGAAAAGGAGGATCGCGCTTGCAGAGAAATTAAGAAAGATCCCGCTTTCCTATTTCGGGAAAAAAGATCTGGCAGATCTGACCACATCGCTGATGAACGACTGTGATGTGCTTGAAAAAAGCCAGTCACATTTTCTGCCGCCGCTGATTGGCGCAATGATCTCGACAACGTTAATGGCATGTATGCTGTTCGCGTTTGAGTGGAAAATGGCGTTGGCAGTGCTCTGGGTGCTTCCGGTTTCGTTTGTACTCATTCTTTGTTCCGCAAAGGTTCAGAATAAGCTCATGCGAAAAACACTGGATGCGCGTGTTGCCTATGAAAATGGGATACAGGAGTGTATCGAGGCTGGGGATGACCTGCGCTCCAACAATGCGGAGGAGGCTTATCTGGAGGGACTTGAAAAAAAGATCAGAGCCTTTGAAAAGCATTCAATCTGGGCCGAGTTTGGAAAAGCGTCCTTTATTGCAGCATCTGGGCTGGTGCTGCGTTTCGGCATCGCGACAACGGTTCTGACTGGTGCATCCCTTTTGATCGGTGGAAAGATCGATCTGTTTATGTTCTTATTCTATATGCTGATCGTATCGAGGATTTATGATCCGCTGGACGCGTCTTTGCAGAATCTTGCCATGATCGTCTCAACCCACACGAACACAGAGCGTATGAATGAGATTCTCGACCAGAAAGTGCAAAGTGGAGAAAAAACCCTTACCAATGAAGGGTATGACATCACATTTGAAAATGTGGCGTTCGCCTATGAGGACGGGGAGAAAGTACTGGATCGGGTTTCTTTTACGGCAAAGCAGGGAGAAGTCACGGCGCTTGTCGGACCTTCCGGTGGAGGAAAGACTACGGTTTCCAGACTGGCGGCGCGTTTCTGGGATGTGACCGAAGGAAAGATCACAGTCGGTGGCATGGATGTGAACAAGACAGATCCCGAGGTTTTAATGTCGCTGTTTTCGATCGTGTTTCAGGATGTGACGCTGTTCCATAATACGATCCTTGAAAATATCCGGATCGGAAATCCGAAGGCTACCGATGAGGAAGTCATTGCCGCGGCAAGGCTTGCCAATGTAGATGAGTTCGCAGAAAAACTGCCGGATGGCTGGAACACCATGATCGGTGAAAACGGTGACAGACTTTCCGGCGGAGAGCGTCAGAGAATCTCGATCGCACGGGCATTTTTAAAGAACGCGCCGATCATTTTGCTGGATGAGGCGACGGCGTCTTTGGATGTGGAAAATGAAACGCTGATCCAGACGGCGTTATCAAAACTGATCAAAGACAAGACGGTGCTTGTGATCGCGCACAGGATGCGCTCGATCGCGGCGGCAGATCAGATCATTGTCCTAAAGGACGGCAGGGTAAGTGAGAGCGGAGCACCAAAAGATCTGCTTCGTAACAACAGTATTTTCGCGAATATGTGCAGACAGCAGGCGGAAAGCCAGGACTGGACGCTGGTTTCTTAAAAAACAGGAATACAGGAGGAAAAAATAATGGAAAGAGAAGCAAAAAAATTAAATGGAAAAGATCTGATCCATATAGGGATCTATGCGGCAATTTATTATGTTATCGTATGCGTGGTTGCCATGCTTGGTATGATTCCGATCATGTATCCGATGCTGGCAGTAATCTGCCCGATTATTGGCGGGGTGCCGTTTATGCTTTTTTTAACAAAAGTAAAAAAATTCGGTATGATCTGGATCATGAGTATACTGCTTGGAATACTTATGTTTATTTCCGGAATGAGCTGGTATGCACTGGTGATGTCTGTGTTTACCGGTCTGGCGTCTGAACTGATCTACAAGTCGGGAAGTTATAAGAGTGCTAAGTGTGCAGTTCTTACCAATGCGGTATTCAGTCTGTGGGTATGGGCAAATTTACTGCTTTTATTTGTGAACAGGGAAGCTTTCCTTGCGTCAAGGGCAAAAACAGTCGGTCAGGATTATGTGGAAAAGTTAAACGCACTTACACCGGACTGGATTTGTCCGGTACTTCTGGGGGTATGCTTTGTGTGTGGAGTGATCGGAGGACTGCTTGGAAAAAGTATGCTGTCGAAACATTTTAAGAAAGCAGGTATTGCATAATGGAAAAAGACTTTTATGCAGACAGTGAAAAACGGGGATTGTTACTTGATCCCCGTACCAAGCTTTTTATCATGTTTACGGAGGTGCTGTTTGTAACAGGAGGGGCAGGTACAATACCGGACTGGATGACTTTTGGGCTTGCGGTTTTTCCGTTAATTCTTTTAGGGGCTGAAAGAAAATGGAAAAAAGTAATTAGCTATGGAGCGGTATTTGTTTTGGCACAGATATATTTAAGCTGTTTCCTGGAATCGTTTCATGCAGCCTGGAGTTATCTTGTGACCATGAGTTGTGTGATCATTGTGCGTATGTTGCCGGGACTTATCATGGGGGGATATATTTTTGCGTCTACTACTGTCAGTGAATTTATTGCAGCAATGGGAAAGATGCATGTTTCAAATAAAATTTCGATTCCAATGTCTGTGATGTTCCGCTTTTTTCCGACCGTGATTGAGGAATTTTTTTCCATAAACAGCGCAATGAAAATGCGGGATATCTGCATTGGAGGAAAAAATATGGCGAAGATGGTGGAGTATCGTATCGTACCGCTTATGGTCTGCTCGGTAAATATCGGAAATGAACTTGCTGCAGCGGCTCTGACCAGAGGACTTGGTGTCGATGTAAAAAGAACAAATATCTGTAAGATCGGATTTCGGGTGCAGGATGGTTTCATTGCAATGCTTATGCTTGTTCCGTATCTGACTGTAATCTTAATAAGAAGTGGAGTGAAAATATGATCTGTTTTAAAAATGTGTCTTTTCAGTATCAAAATACAAAGCAGGGAGCGCTAAAAGATATCAATCTTAAGATGGATAAGGGAGAATGTGTTTTGCTCTGCGGAGAATCCGGCTGCGGAAAAACGACGCTGATCCGAATGTGTAACGGGCTGATCCCACATTTTTATGAGGGGGAATTAAAAGGCGATGTCCGGGTGGACGGAAAGGACATCACAAAGATGCCGCTCGAAAAAATTTCGGATATGACGGGAAGTGTTTTTCAGAATCCGCGAAGCCAGTTTTTCTGTGTGGATACGACCGGGGAGATCGCATTTGGTCCGGAAAACAGAGGAGTCCCGGAAGCGGAGATTGGCGACCGGATCAGTCAGGTGACGGAACAGTTTGGACTGAAACCGCTCTTGGATCGCAGCATCTTTCAGTTATCCGGCGGAGAAAAACAAAAGATCGCGTGTGCGGGAGTCGCGGCGATGAAGCCGGAAATTATCGTGTTGGATGAGCCAACCTCAAATCTGGATGAAGCTGCGGTTGAGATGCTAAAGGATGTACTCGCGGTATGGAAGAAAGAAGGAAAAACGATCATCATCGCGGAGCACAGACTGGACTGGCTGTCTGATCTTGCAGACAGGGTGGTCTATCTGAAAGAAGGAAAAATACAGGGAGATTTTACCGGGGGAAAATTTTTTGAAAAAAGCAATGAAGCGTTGAATCTTATGGGATTAAGGGGAATAAAAAAAACATGGAACTACTTAAGTTCAAATCCTGGATTTTTTTGCATTCAGCCAAAAGCAGAAGAAAAAAATGGATGTACAGAAACGTATGAGTTACGCAATTTTACATATAGGTATGAAAAAGGAAAAGAAGCTCTGCACGTAAGCCCGCTTGAAATCAAAAAACATTCGGTTGTCGCGGTGATCGGGCATAACGGAGCCGGAAAATCCACTTTTTTAAAATGCCTTTGTGGAATACAAAGAGGTTTTCATGGATCTGTTGCGACAGGACAAAAAAAGTATAAGGGCAGAAATCTGAGAAAGCTTTGCTATATGGTGATGCAGGATGTAAACCATCAGCTATTTACGGATTCGGTGTGGGAGGAAGTGACACTGGGATCGGAGGAGAGTAAGGAACCGTTAGCGGAGAAGGTTTTAGAAAAGATGGATCTTACAGAAGTAAAAGACCGGCATCCAATGTCGCTGTCAGGGGGACAAAAACAAAGGGTTGCAATCTGTTCGGCGTATCTTTCCGACCGCGAGATCATTGCATTTGATGAGCCGACCAGCGGACTCGATTTTGGCCGGATGCAGGAGATGGCGGATCTTATTTCGGAGATCAGCAGAAAAAAGACAGTATTTCTGGTGACACACGATATGGAGCTGGTAGAAAAGTGCTGTACCCACGTTTTACATATCCTATAAAAGAGGCAAAACGGATCGAGTGCAGGAGTAAGGCGTTTACGCCGTTCATTTTCATTTTTTGTGATTTCGATCATGCATCTTACAGTATGAATTATGCATGTTACTTATCATTGTATAGACATTTATAAATAAATTGTATATATATGGAATGGTACTTTGTTTTAGCATGTTATACAAAAGTTGATGAATGTAATAAAAAATATACGAAGATAGGATATGACTGAGGAGGCAGGGAGAATGACAGAAAATGTGATAAAAATTGAACATCTGAACAAGTCATTTGGCGATGTGAAAGCGGTCCGTGATTTGAGCTTTCAGGTAAAAAAAGGAGAATTGTTTGCGTTTCTTGGGGTAAATGGCGCCGGAAAGAGTACTACGATCTCAATTATCTGTGGACAGCTTCATAAGGATAGTGGTACAGTATGGATTAACGGGAAAAATATAGAGAATGCCGGAATAGAAGTAAGGCACATGATAGGTGTTGTGTTTCAGGACAGTGTACTTGATAAGACACTCACGGTGAAGGAAAATCTCAAAAGCAGAGCGGCACTGTACGGAATTACAGGAGCATCGTTTGAAAAACGGCTGGCAGAACTGACAGAACTCCTGAAATTTGGAGATTATTTGAATCGCCAGATCGGAAAACTGTCTGGCGGGCAGCGGAGAAGAATTGATATTGCCAGAGCATTATTACATAAACCGGAGCTACTGATCTTAGACGAACCAACCACAGGTTTAGATCCACAGACAAGAAAAATTATCTGGAATGTCATTGAAAAACTGCGTGTGAAAGAAAAAATGACGGTTTTTCTGACAACACATTATATGGAGGAAGCTGCGTCTGCAGGCTATGTCGTAATTCTTGACAGTGGAAGTATAGTTGCAGAAGGAACACCATATGAACTGAAAAATCAGTATGTGGAAGATTGTATTTCCTTATATGGTGTTACAGAAGAACAGATACAGTCATTGGGAAAAATTATAAGAAAATCCGTGATGGATATCAGATAAAAGTGGCTTCTACGATGGAAGCAACCGAACTGATCGTGGCAAATCGCAGCTTATTTCAGGATTATGAAGTAGTCAAGGGAGGCATGGATGATGTATTCCTTGCTGTAACAGGAAAAAAATTAGGAGGGGATGAAAAATGAGAACAGTATTAGCATTGGTTAACAGAAATCGTAAATTGTTTTTCAGAGACAGGGGCATGCTTCTTGAGTCACTGATTACGCCGGTGATCCTGATCGTATTATATGGAACTTTTCTTGCAAATGTATATAAAGAATCTTTTGAATCATCGCTGGAAGCGTAGTGGAATGATATTTTCAAAAGAAGATTATCAGAGGATGTTTGAAAAATACTGTTCCACCAGTAACTCGGAACTGATGATACAGAAAATTGAGGGCAAAGCATTCCATCAGTTACAGCGGGCTGCACATGAGCATGGAATTTCTGTAAACAGTTTGGTATTAACAGGATTGTCTGCATTTATGGATAAGAAGGAATCACTTGGTATAGCAGTAGATATGCGTCCGGAAAATATTGCTGGCATGGGGAATTTTGCAACAGGGGTCAGCGTAGAAGCGGATTATAGTGAAGCGGAATCTTTTTGGAGGAATGCGAAACGATTGCATGAAAATATACAAAAGAAATTGGAAAAATCAAGAGATTTATGCTTTTTATCGGATTTTATGGGTGAACTGGATCAGACATTGGTTGACTCCATGTGGTTTGTAAGATATGGGGAATATAAAAATCCGGTTTCTGATGCGGTCTGTAAGATGTGCGGATATGTGGAGAATCCGGTCGGAATCAGCACAACGAATCTGAAAATGATCGAGATGCCGGATGCACCGGAATGGAAATACCGATATGAAGAATTGTTTTTTGTACCACCTTATATTCCGAATGTTCGGAGTGTTATTGGATTTTCAAGCTTTGCCGATGCAATGACTCTCGTATTGCATACGGCACAGGGCAGGCGGACCATGAATGAACAAAAAGCGTTTGAGCAGGCGGTGCAGTTATTGATTGAAAAGGTGAAATGTTTTGCATGAAAAGAAAGAGGGACTTTGACCATGTGGGAAATACTGACGCATCTCGATGGAAATATTTTACTGTTTATTCAGAGGTTTATACGAAATGATATTTTTACACCATTCTTTGTAAACGTCACGAAACTTGGAAATGCAGGATTTATCTGGATCGTACTGTCGATTCTCCTTCTGTTTTCAAAAAAGACAAGAAGAGTGGGGAGTATGGGACTTTGTGCGCTTTTTTTGTCACTGATCGTAAACAATGTTCTTCTTAAGAATCTTGTCGCGCGAACAAGACCTTTTGATGCATTGCAGATGCTTGCGCCGCTCATTCAAAAACCAACGGATTTTTCGTTCCCATCCGGACATACCGGAGCTTCATTTGCCGCGGCGATCGTGTTTTTTCGAAATCTGCCGCGGCGTTTTGGCGTGCCCGCACTGTTCCTTGCGATCTGTATAGCAGTATCAAGGCTGTATATCGGTGTGCATTATCCGACCGATGTGCTTGGCGGACTTTTTATTGGTATTGTACTTGGGCTGCTTGCGGAGAAGATCGTGTTTGCAGTGGAAAGGAAAGCTGCCAAAAGGGCTTGATAGAGACAATGTGATCCTGACACTGCACGCAAGCGTTCTGTTCAGGGGATTCTGAGCAGAAATGCGGTGGTTAATAAGTATTTATAAGCAGAAATAATAATTGAATAATCATTAAGAACATGGTATAACAGATATGTGTTTTTGCACGGAAAAAGAAAATTCTTAGGGAAGAAAGACTGGAGGAATAAAAACAATGAAGAAGATGGAAGATTACGTAAGAACGATTCCTGATTTCCCGGAACCGGGCATCATGTTCCGTGATGTGACGAGTGTACTGCAGGATCCGGACGGATTAAAGCTTGCCATTGATTCTATGATAAAACTGCTTGATGGTGTGGAGTTTGACATCATTGCGGGAGCTGAATCCAGGGGATTCATCTTTGGAGCACCGATCGCCTATGCACTGGGAAAATCCTTTGTGCCGATCCGTAAAAAGGGAAAGCTGCCATGTGAGACAGTGTCTGCAAAGTATGATCTGGAGTATGGAAGTGCGGAAATCGAGATGCACAAGGATGCAGTGAAGCCCGGACAGAAAGTGGTACTGGTCGATGATCTGATCGCAACGGGTGGAACCATTGAAGCCGGAGCAAAGCTGGTAGAGGAACTTGGCGGAGAAGTCGTAAAGATTATTTTCCTGATGGAACTTGCCGGACTGAAGGGACGGGACAAGCTTGCAAAGTATGATGTCGCTTCGGTCATTACATATGAGGGAAAATAAAACAGAGATAACGGGAGAGAAGAAGAAATGCTGGAAAAAGTGTTTAAATTAAAAGAAAATCATACGAATGTAAAGACGGAGGTGCTTGCCGGCATCACAACCTTTATGACGATGGCATACATTCTTGCGGTAAATCCGACGATGCTTTCCGCAGCCGGAATGGATGCAACAGCGGTACTGATTGCGACCTGTCTTGCATCTTTTGTCGGAACAATAGCAATGGCACTGCTTGCGAACTATCCGTTTGCACTGGCACCGGGGATGGGACTGAATGCTTATTTTGCATTTACAGTCTGCGGAAACATGGGTTACGACTGGAGAGTCGCATTGATGGCAGTATTCCTTGAGGGCATCATCTTTATCGTACTGTCACTGACCAATGTGCGCGAGGCAATCTTTAATGCAATCCCGAGTACCTTAAAGAAGGGGGTAAGCGCCGGAATCGGTCTGTTTATTGCATTTATCGGTCTTCAGGGTGCACATATCGTTGTCGCAAACAGTTCCACGCTGGTATCTTATGTGAATTTCACATCAAACTGGCATACCGAGGGAATCAGTGCACTGCTTGCGCTGATCGGACTGTTTTTAACGGTAGTTCTTTATATCAAAGGCGTAAAGGGATCTATTCTGATCGGTATCGTGGCAACATGGATTCTCGGAATGCTCTGTCAGGCAGCCGGAATCTATCAGGTAGATGCGGACAACGGATTTTATTCGCTGTATCCGACACTTGGAATTACAGATTTTTCCGCTATCGGAAAGACCTTTGGACAGTGCTTTAAAGCGGATTTTGATGGAGTGGGGATTTTTAACTTCATTGCAGTTTTGTTTGCCTTTTTGTTCGTGGATATTTTTGATACCATTGGAACCCTGATCGGGGTATCTTCCAAGGCGGGTATGCTTGATGAGGAGGAAAAGCTTCCGAACATCAAACAGGCTCTGCTTGCAGACGCGGTTGCAACCACAGCAGGTGCGGTATTCGGAACTTCAACGACCACAACCTTCGTGGAAAGCTCCGCCGGAGTAGGTGCAGGAGCGCGCACCGGACTTTCTTCCGTTGTGACCGGATTCCTGTTTTTGATTGCTATTTTCTTTGCACCGATCTTTACGGTCATTCCGAAGTTTGCAACGGCACCGGCACTCATTTTTGTCGGATTTCTGATGATATCTTCCGTGCTTTCGATTGATTTCTCTGATCTGACCGAGGCTGTTCCGGCATACCTGTGTCTGCTTGCAATGCCGCTTATGTACAGTATTTCGGAAGGAATTGCGATCGGTGTCATCTCTTACGTAGTCATCAATCTGATCTGCGGAAAGAAAGAAAAGATCACACCGCTTATGTATGTGCTTGCGGTGCTTTTTATCTGCAAATATATTTTCCTGTAACTTTTAAGGCAGTCTTTTTCATCAGACAGGAAGATATGCTTCATTCTTTCTGCGAGGCAGAGCAGAAAATATGAAAAAAATGTGAAAAACAAAAAAAACACTTGAAAAGTGTTTTTTTTGTTCCTATAATGTTTGATGTCAAACAAATTAGAAAAGGGATGAATTATGACAAACGAGTATGTTTCCAGAAAACTGCATGCACTGTCCAATCTGATCATGCGCTATTTTGAGAATTCGCCGATCAAAAAAAGCCTGGATAAAGTGACCGGAACCAACGGGTGGATCATAGGATATCTTGCAGACAATGATGACCGCGCGATCTATCAGAAAGACCTTGAGCGGGAATTTTGCATTACCAGATCCACGGCATCCAAGGTGATCAACCGTATGGAGCAAAAAGGGCTGATTCGGCGCGAGAGTGTTGCCGAAGATGCACGTCTGAGAAAGCTGGTCCTCACACCGGCGGCATGGGATATCTTTCACAAAATGGAGGTGGACCATACCAATCTGGAGCGGAGGCTTATGAGGGGATTTTCCGAGGAGGAAACAGCACAGCTCCGCAGGTATATTGACAGAATGTATGAGAATATGATGCAGTAACGGAACAATAAGGAGGGAAAGGATGTTAAAGACATTAGGATCACAGATCAAAGAATTTAAGAAAGATTCTATTTTAACACCGATCTTTATGATTTTGGAAGTCATTATGGAAACAGTCATTCCGCTTTTGATGGCTTCTATTATCGACGATGGTGTAGAAAAGGGAGATATTCATCATATTTATGTGGTGGGTGCCGCAATGGTGGTCATTGCGTCACTTGGACTTTTATTCGGTGTGCTCGGCGGAAAATACGGAGCAAGGGCATCATCGGGAA